>Ga0268247_10000021_pt1:0-67500 | contig 85375 bp, 54 predicted proteins | sample AgamicOrMae_FD_200245 | JGI IMG/M metagenome (GOLD analysis project Ga0268247, IMG submission 200245) | Agave microbial communities from Guanajuato, Mexico - Or.Ma.e (v2) (version 2) | ecosystem: Host-associated > Plants > Phyllosphere > Phylloplane/Leaf | place: Guanajuato, Mexico...
AGGGTTCCTCCGCAAGGTTCGTCCACGGAGGGTGAGTCAGGGCCTAAGATCAGGCCGAAAGGCGTAGTCGATGGACAACAGGTGAATATTCCTGTACTACCCCTTGTTGGTCCCGAGGGACGGAGGCGGAGTGACTTGCTTCCATACGAGCACATAGAATGTCTTAAATAGACTCAGTAAATATACCCTTTCTTATTCCATAGGTGGGTACGCCTAGATTAAGCCAAGCCGCCACTTTGCAGTCACGGACTGAGTGGGCTCAGTTCGAATGAACTTGGATCGAAAAAATCGAACTCTTTTCTTTCTTCACCTTGTGAAGAGGAGTACTCCCTCTTGTTGATTCAAAGGAAAAGTCAAGCCTTGTGGAGTGAGATACTCTGCCAAAGGTAGGTGTGAGCCTTCTCCCTATATGAAGTGCCTAATTGATTCTTAATATATCCTATCCTGACGCCGAGAATAGGTTGCATACGAGGGGGCCTGTTCTATACGATCGAATATGGTATGTTTCTATTTTCCTTGCAGAGCCAGTACCAGGACAAAGATAAGCCCCTTTTTCGTTGCCTTGTAGTCTATTGGATAAGGAGTAGTGGCCACACCAACCCAAAGTATCTCAAGCCCGACAGTGAAGACGGCGAGGAAGTTTCTCGGCTAGGCAATGCGAGATCAAGTTTGAGTCGTAAGCCCAACCACTTATAGCCAGTTTGACGCCCATCCAATTACAGCGGTTTACTCTGCTCTGATTAAGTCATTGAAAGGTTTATCCCAGGCGAATATGTTCAAGAGTCAAAACCTTTGCGCTTCAGTCCCGATAGTTACAGTCTAAGTAGTTGTCTCAATAGACCCCTTCTTTGTAGCAATAGGAACCTAATCTCATTCGTTGATGAGAGGTTAAGGTGACGGGCTGAGCTTTTCGTTGGTTTTCCTTCGTTATTATTAAGTCTTAGATTCTTTCTGCTTTCTCTTAGGTTGTACTTTTTCGTTGCGAGCCTCCGTTGCTGTAGTGCTTCCTTCGGATATTTTCAACCCCAGCTATTGATTCAGTTTCAGTTGCTTTTCCTGACCCGGGGGTTTGAGTTTGATTGGAAGTTGGAGTCTCGTTCATTCGCCCTGCCAATACTCATTGAATTCAAAGTGTTGCTTTAAGCCCTCGTTGGACTTTCTGGGAGTTCTCAACCATACCATGTAATGCTGCTATTGTAAGAGGAGTTGATAGGTTCTCCCTTGTACCAGTAGAAAGAGGAGCAGTTTCCGCCTTCCCTTCAACACAACTCATCCGCGACTAATAGGTACGCCGAAAAAGCTCCGCGGATATGCGACATCATTTCTTATAGCAAGCAAGGAAGCGTGATTGTGTTAGTGTTCCGGGGCCAAACAAAAGAAGGTTTGATCCTGGCTCAGAAGGAGGGCTAGCTAACTCTAACCCAGGAGCAATCGTGAATAAGTCTTTCTTCTTCAGTAGCAGATTCAGATAGTGATCAGTACCCCTCTCGTTCTTCCCATAGGCACCGTTCTATGAAAGGCACTATCGACTGCGCTTGTCTTTCTTGAGTACCGCACGATGCCACTGTCCGAAAAGGGCATCCTCTACCTCTGCTCAACGGATCTGAATAAGAAAATTTTGCTATGAGCTTCTGGGCAACATTGGAAGAAAGCTATGATAGAAGAAATGGAGGCTCGTCAGAGGAACGACAGAAAGGAACTGATCACGTTACCAAGAGGCAAACGTACTAAAGCTGCAGGTGGGTATATACCCTGAAACACAAAGCGGATGGCTCTATCGAGAGGGCTCGTATTGTGGCGAAAGGTTTCACACAAACCTTTGTATGGCATCGATTATCTCGAGACGTTTGCTCCTGTGGCCAAACGTCACTCAATTCCATACTTTTCATTCTGTCAGTTGCAGCTAAGAGATCTTGGTTACTGCATCAGCTCGATGTCAAAAAAAAAGGCCTTTCTTCATGGAGACCTCCACGAATAGGTTTATATGAGTCCCCCACCGGGTTTTCGAGCTCAGGGGTAGGAAGGGAAAGTTTGAAGGTGAAAAAAGGCGATATATGGTCTCAAGCAGTCTCCTCGGGCTTGGTTCGAGATATGAAGTTTGGTTATGACGAAGATAGATGGGTTTCCAGAGAAGGAATGCTGATCATTCCGTGTTCATAAAAAGGAAACAAAAGGGAAACTACTGTAATACTAGTGTACTCAGTTTATTTCTCTAAATTCACAAGTCAAAAAATTATATTAGTAAGAAAGGCAGCTAGTAAGCAAGTCGAGTAAGACAGCTATTATTAAGTCGAGCAAGCTTTCGCTAATACTAATCAAAGACGAAAAGCTAAGGTCAGAGCATAGAGATGAGAGGTGCTTATCTATCGTGGAGCTCGGTAGTCTTCCTTAAAACCGCTACCGATTCTTGAACAGAAAGCGGTATGCTTGCGAAGTTGGTCTATCCGTGAAAATCCATCCCGTGAAACAAAGGATAGTTCATTCTTGGGGTGAATAAATAGAGACTACTGCGGAGGGATAGACCGTAACTTCGGGATCAACCTCAATGAATTATGGCGTAACGGGCTTGGTATAGATCCGTAGCCCGCTCTGGGTCTTTAACCGAAACTGGGACTAGGCATGGAAAAGCTCGATCAACGTCCTCCTCTCCTTTCAGTCTTAAGAGGTACGAAGTTGCTCTGAACGAAGTGAGTACGAAGCGTTTCTTTGTTCGTTTCAAATGAGTTGAACTATGTTCTTAGAATGAGTTTCACATAGTGAAACGAATTATGTTACACTCATTTCAATAACCTACTTGACTATACGTATCTACGTATCTTTCCAAACGAACGGAATAAGTATAACTAGAGTTGCTTAGGCTACTCCACCCATGTTGCTACTTTGTCGCTGTCTGCTTTAAGTTTGATAAGAAAGAATCTGAATGAGTCCCGGAACGCCTCCTAAATAGCAAAATAGAAAAGAAAGATGCGTCCAGCGCCACGCAAGGATGTCTGCTTAATCGAATACTATTTTGATGTACTTCCACTTCGGGCTTTTCTTCTATAAACGTAGGCTTTCTCTTAACGGCCCCGGAAAAAGCTAACGAGTAAGGGGCCTATGCTTTTTGGGCAAGGCCAACTCCATTTTAGCTCCAAGGTAATTCCCTGCGAGTGGACAGTGCTTTAGGGATAGGAAGTTGGAGTTTCCTTTCTTGTCCCTTCTGCCTACGAGCTACTGTAAGTTGCCAGTAAAGCAGGACTTTTTTCTACTTCCAAAAGGTCTGACTTCAGTCAAACCTTAACTTGCTAAGCCGCCCTCTATCTTGGATTGGAGCCTTCCTACCCATTTAAGGTATAAATACATTTCCTTGGTTTGTAGGGCCAGGCCAGTTTCCTTACATGGAATTGGTAATAGGCGGATTGCGTACCATAAGCAAATGAAATGGGAGGCTTGTGATCTTCCGGGGAAGTTCCCATATTGTTGCTAAACCGGGATCGAAACTGATTAAGCGGAAGTCGGGTAGGAGTGACGGGCGATGGCGATGGTTTTAGCCCGTGGGCGATCTAATCATAGTAGGATAGGGCGGTCAATTCGTAAAACAAGTGAAGTGGCCATTTCGCACTAATGAATCAAATAGCACGATCGGAGTTGAAACACGTCAACCATGGGTCCTCTAAGCTACCCGAAACCCCCCTCCCATGCGAGAGGTTCTAACAGAATGAGTTGAACTATGTTCTTAGAATAGTTACCGTACCTATAACTCAAACCTACGTATCTTTTCCTACCGAATCCAATATGAAGAAGAAATAGGGTCGATTGCGCTTCGAAGGCAAGCTCCACATGTTTGCGAAGGCAGAGAGAAAGCTGCGATTGCTCTTGCTCGACTCTTCATGGCACGGTTGGCCGGGAATGAGAACAAAAGGAGAAAGAAAGGAGAAAGGAGTAAGAAGAAACTGGCTAAGATTCCATTGACCTATATAGCAACCAGTTCAAGCTTACGGGCTTAAGGCTGCTAGGGAAGAAGAAGCTTTTCCCGCATTCCTGTTGATGCAGAGATCAGACGAGAAGGCCCATCTCTTTACTAGAATCCGATGTGATAGAAGGAGCAGCTCTTAAGTTGATCCTTACTTAATAGAATATCATCCCCGGTGAAATAGTTGATGATTTATTGATTGTTGACTGCTATATCTTAATTAGAGAATCCGACTGGGAACGAATACTTTGAGCTCTTCTTCCTTTGCTAGCTCTTTCTATGGGTATTCCCGCAATAAAGGTTTAACCGGGTCTGAGCCCTTCTGTCCATCCAGAAAAGATGCTTGTGCGGGTTCACTGGGCTTGGGGAATCTATCATTTATGCTTCCCCTTTTCATGAATCCCCGGATGTAAATTGAAAACTCTTTTTTTTCGGGTTCCTACTACGTTGTCCTCTTCCCCTACTGAAGATTCAAAAGGCGAGCACGGGATTAGTTTCAGTTTAGTGGGCATCCTCTGCTTGAAAGCTTCAGGCAGAAAGCAGACGGGCACTAAAAAGGGGTAGTAGTAGCTTCCTCCTCTTCTGTCTGGTAATAGGGTTTCACCCAGAATAGAAGGATTTCTCGTAACTCATTGGAGAACTTGTTATAGGCGCAATCCGTGGGCCAGACTGAAGCTGACTCCCTCAATGCTGAAGGTAAGCAAACAAAACCAAACCTGAAAACATAAGACGAGGCCTGGCTCAAACTACTGATAGAAGCCCTGTTGATTTATTTAGTATTTATACGGAAGTTGAAAGATCTCACCTGGAATCCCTCAAAAATGCTATCTATCCCTGCTTCTTCCATTCGCGGAAAAATCCTCTGGCAAATAATTATGTGCGCATGCTGACTACTCTGCTTTACTTTAGTAGGGCGTTTACTAGTAGTCCTCACTATTGATTAAATTAAGGATTTCTTAGTGACACCTTTCTTACTAACTAAAAGATATCCTTTTGTTTACAACTTTTTTTCAAGGCCGTGACTTGGGAAGTCCCGAGACCGGGATCAAGCGTCAACCTGTGGATCGTCAAAGAAATAGTGGATTTCCCTGCAAGCACCCTTTTCAACAATCTGCTTCATGAATGTGAGTTTCATCCACCCCGGATGTACTCTTTCAGCAGATCATAAGCGAGCCCGCCCTAAGCTAAAGCAAGCCTTGCATTAAGTTCAAGGCGAGTTCAAAAACTTGACAATTTCTCTCTTTTACTGAGCTCTTTCAGAATTCCATAAAAAAAGAATATGTCTAGTAGTCCATATATGCACTCCCTATCTGCCTATGTCTTGTTCTTTGTTTTTCACAACACATATCATACCTCGAAGTTCGTTCAAGTGGTATAGGCGACCTATATCTTCGCACTAAAAAAGGGTTGGATCTGCAATAATAGAGGGGAGACTTTACCTCAAAAATGCATTGTAAATATGAACTCAAATCAACTCTTTATCATATCCATATCATTTTCACTCTCTGAAACTGAGAGGCTTTTTAATCTCTCTATATGTATATGTCCGAATCAGACTTCAGCACATAATCCATTGTCTGAAATCTGCTTTTTCTCTCGTGTCCTGCTAGAAAGAAAATCCGAAAAGAGCGCACCAAGAGCTCCGAATTTGAACCTAAAAAAAGCCCACTCATAATTATCATTTTATACAAAAAAAAACCTTTATTTAGCCTTGTAAAAGGCAGCTTTCCATTCTGCACCCTAAGGAAGATTATGATCATTTTTAGCATAATCCTTATAGAAGGAGCTGTTGAGCCTATTTTTTAGCATATCTTTCATATCCTTAAAAACCTTTTTTTGTTCCTTTGCCCATCGACTTATTTCTTATCTTTATCTCTAGCTCTGTTCAAGACAACAAAATAATTAATATAATATACCATATTTTCCATTTTGAGAATGAGGCTTGGAATGAATGATTCTCAAAATACCAAGGTGGGTAGAAGAAAAGAGGATTTAGAATGCCATCATTAAGGCAAACAAGGCATTCAGTTAGAGCGCGTACCCAAACCACTTTTTATCTAATTTGGGATTCCTCTTTATATCATTAAGCTGAACTCAATAACTTTCCAATGCCGATAGAAGTTCCTGCTGAAGGAATTGTAGCAGCTCCAGCCCCGATTACGAAAAAACTCTCCAAAACATCTTATAAAATTCTGCCATCGGTGATATTCATTTTCATTCTATTAACATTCTAGACCTAACAAGTGAAATTTCTTGGAAGTTCTAACTAAGAAAGGAAAGCACTAAGCATCCCATAAAAGGAAGGGTAAAGAGCCATCCAACAAATCCTCTGCAGAGAGCCGGATTGAAGCATAATGACAATTTGAAATCGGGCAAGTTCACCGGTAGGATCATCGGGGATTTCAATAAAGCAAATGTTTACCCTAACAATAGAACCTCGCTCTACTAGACCGACACAACAGAAAGAATAGACGGAGAGATTGTAAGACATGACGGATACCTTAGCCCCTGATACAAAAGATGTGAAGGCAAAGCGAATTCCTTGATCCGGGTCAGCTGGTAAAAAAAAAAGGAAGAAGCTGCCAAATTGCTTTTAGGGCTTATCGGATTGGGCTGAGAAGCAAGGAAAACCTGACTAAACTGATAGGATGGAAAGGATTGATTAGGTAACTCTTAAAAAGGATCAAGCCCACGACTTACTAGACACTGGCGAATACACCCTCACCGGAAAACTTTAGAGACTTGAATCTCCAACTGAATGAGCTGCTAGACTATAAAAGAAAGGTTAGGGCCCAGACGGATTGGAGAGCTTACAAAATTATTACGAGCTAGGTGCATGCATTTCTATGCATTGAAGGAGTATAGACCCTTGGAGTGATAGTTCGCTTAGATGCATTTGAAGTCCTTATTTTTTTTTTTCTCTTACATTCCGCCCATTTCCAGACACTTTGTGTGTCGGTTTGAGATCCTGGAATGCTAAGTGCTTCCATGGTGATCCCTGATAAATTCCCTTGTAGTTTGAGTAGCTGTTAGCTTCTATTGAAGGTAGTCGTCCCCGCAGTCTGGGCTGCTAAAAGAGAGATTTCAATGCAAATAGATCGATTAATCTCCTCAAATAACTATCTCTTCTCATTCAAAGGTCAGGCTTGAACACAAAGAGAAAGAGGCTTCTCTTGGTCTTCACTCTTCTTCTGACCCAGGGAAAGCCAAAGTCATTCTCTTCTACGAATGGCAGAGAATTGGAATAGATTCACCGGGAAGAGGATTGGATTCGATTCTAAGGCGGCTGCATTTCCTACAAGATCTGCTGAAGGAGGGGCTGCTGGTTGTCCTTCCTGATGCGCCTGTTTTGCATTTTTCAAAAAAGGTTCAACGGCAGCTGATAAGTCATCATTCCCCCGCCTCGGATCGGTACTCCCCTCACCCGCCATATCCATACGAAGGGGCTCAAAAAAAGTCTCTCCCCGAGAATCCTCCTGCGGGCTCACTGCAGGAGATGACGTTTGAAAATACCCCTCCTGGTGAATCTATTACTAGGGATTCCCCTATCAGATCCGGAACAAGGTAAGCCAGTATGAATCTTTATGTTTTGAATACAAGTCTGCCCTTCTTAGAGTAGCTTACTCGGGAGGAAAGGAAGAACGAAAAGAAGAAAATCCTCTTATCCCGTCTGCCTCATTAGTGGACTGATGTCTTGAGATTGAGCTATTCCCAGATCTGCCACCGGAACTTACTTACGAATCCGCTACGATTGACTAAATTCAGTAGGAAGATGAAACCTTACCAGGATTTGCTTAGTCTACTTCCGAACCTGATGGTGAATAGGCTGTAAAAGCAGCAAGTCTTTCTCTTTTAATAGAGACCCTTAGTGCAGACAGAGCATCTAAAAATCAGTCTCAATTCCGCACTCTTTACCGGGTGACTATAGAATAAACTCCTGAAGCTGAAAGCAACCTCTTTTCTCTTGTTACCACGCCAAACTAGAATGAGACGAGCCCTTATGCCGCCGGCTATGAAGTTGCAATCCGATTGAGAAGAAGGTATGAATAGATGGGACTTTCCGGTCATATGAAATAGCATATGATAAGCTTGGTCTTTCTTCCTTGGTAAACTAAGCCAAGCAGCTATTTACAAAGAAGTCTGGGCCTAAACCTATTTAATCAGTTCTTATTCCTTGCCTGAGGTCAGCTCTGCCATATTCCCCTGAAAGAAGGTAAGAAAGGACAAACGAGAACCCTCTAAGAAAGGCCCAAGTCCAACATAAGAAATTAGTCTAAACCCGAGAGAGAAGAAGGAGCAGCTTTCGGTGAAAGATCGGAGAAAAGTCAGAAGCCAGAGCTATTTACACGTCCATCCGTACTGAGATGGATTGAGCTGCAAGCTAGTCAAGTACTGAAAGTCTGGAAATTTTGGTTTGAGTTACATGTCTTACTATCTTACTAAACTCGGTGAAGAAGAAGAGTGAAGGAAAGAAAGGAGCAGACAGCTATCTCATTAGTGGAATCAAAGACCTAAACGCGTCAGAAAAGCAAGTCAGTATTAAGTTAGAGGTGAAGTGATTGAGAAGTTCTTCAAAGCATCCTACTATAATATATATAGTATATATAGGATATTATATATAGGCTTTAGTACTAGCCCGACTGGAGACAGAGAAGTTCGAGACTGAACATCAGCAACTATTGATTTCTTGACTTCATTTATGGCTTAAGGCTCTACTGAAAGAAAGAGACGAAGTCAATCCTTGACTTCAGATACTGCTTACGGGCCTACCTGATCTGTATCATGTCGGGCAGTTGCCCTAAGATAACAACTAGTGGGAATCGAAGTCTGATCATTCAAAGGAAGGCATATAAGACTTGACTTTACATTCTGCGGATAGGGCAAATTCTCAATAGAGAAATGAAACTGTATCAACAAGAGCAATCGCAGCTTATTCATCGAGAAGCCACTCGCGGCACACTGAAACGAAATCATCTGCGAGAAGGTCTTCTGGCACAGGCATACTACTAATCGATTCTTTGGTCATTCGTGATCGAATACTTGAGCAGAAGAGTTGTACGCCTACATAACTTACCTCCCAGATCAAGGAAGGAAAGTCTCAGATCTATGTAGTTCTCGACCCCTTTTTTTTACGCGGTTCCTGTACTCTTGTTAACTGAAGTAAAGTAATCCGGTGGACGGGACCCGCCTCACCACTCCCCTCCTCCCTCATCATGTGAACAAGCCAAACAAAAGCAAACTCACTCAAGGGTTATAGGTTTTCTAATAGTTTTATATCCTGCGGTTTCCCGGAATGGGTGACTGTTCCGCGAGGTATAACATATTCGGTGATGCTATCCCCAAATCAAGCGCTCTATTCCCTTTTCAAACCGTTCACGGGTAAAGATGATGAGCGTGTGGGAGAAGCGGGACTCAAAGATATCTACCCAAATCACTAGTGAAGGGAAAATGACAAGTGAAACGAATTTATTCCCGAGTGCGCCGAGAAACAATAGGAGCAGCAATAACTCTTTAGACTTGTTTTCATTGACTTTCATTCCCGGGGCCCTAAAAAAGCATTCAGAGTCATCCGAACCATGCCCTCTGGTAGCCTTAGTGAAGAGAATAACATCATCAGCAAAAAGCAGATGTGATATCATTTCACTCCTAGAACACAGACGAGGTTTCCAGTCCTTCTCTATGACTTTCTTTGATATGAGCAGAGAGAATTGCTCCATGCAGATACAAACAAAGACGGAGAAAGCGGATCTAGACCACGCTTGGGACTTAGACTAGGAAGGCGCTCACCATTCCAAAGGATCGAGAAAGAAGTCCTAGACACACAATTAATAATCAACTTCATAGTATGAGCTGAAAATCCAAAGGACTCAAGAGTATGTTTAAGACAGCCCTTCCCTTCTTGATTCATCCTTGCCGCAGTATCATACCTAGTGAAAGAAAGTAAGTCATCAGTCAGTAGCGAGCCGAGCCTATTAGCTATTATAGCCAAGGACCGATCTCTATCTCTTATATTCAAGGCTATTTCTTCGATCAGACTGAAGGCGCCTCACAGTCCTACTCCATCATGGGGAGTTGGCTAATAAGAGAGATCTCTGTAAGCTCCTTTATTAATTAATAAAACGAATGATCGTCCCTCTTGAAAAGAGAGTGATGAGCGATTCCTTTGTCCCAATTAAGAGGCTTATCTTAGATACCGCGAGACTAGCTACTTTTATAGCATCCTACTTTCTCTACTAAGAATGAAGGAAGACCAAGTCTATCCCTACCTAAGCTAATAGAGAGCTTCAAGCCTCCCTTAAGAAATAAGATAAGTGATAGACCCTTCTCTTAGTCTTTCTAGGTAAAGGATAGGAAGTCACTGATTTATACAAGAGTATAGTAGGTCTTGGCCTTTTAGGCATATTCTCGATTGATTCCGAGTCCAACTTCTCCGTTGCTTTCAGGGACAGGTAAGTGGACATCTATTCTATTAGCTCACTCCTAAGCATAAACCAAGAACGTCACTAATCGTACCTCGTCAAGAGAGAGCTCTGACCTGACCTACCTTTCTTTCAAGCAAATTGTTAAGGCACCCTTCCCCTTGTTAGATAGGAAGAAGATATAAGCCTAGAAAATCCAATATGCAATACCTTACCATCAGAGAGCGTCACCCTGGACGTGCTTTTTATCTGACTTTAGACCAAGCCCTAGGGCCCTTTTATTCGCATAATCAAGTTTTCCGTTCTCCGTCAATCATAGGAAATACGAATCATGGGACCCCAGCCATTACTATGCTTTGGAAGGGATGACTTCAGCCCTCAGAAATTCTTGCTTATTCTAAGATAAGACGAAATAGGGAATTATGGGGTTCAGGTAATGGCCATCAAAGAAGAAAGCGAGGAGAGCTGAAAAAGAAGGAAAGAAGAGAGCAGGAAGGGATCCCTACTTCACGATTCTTTAATAAGGAAAAGGTCAGACATGACGATTCATAGCGGAGACCTCCTCCCCAAAGCAGCCATTTTCTTCTCTTAAGAGCTATTCTCCCTTGTTATTTCAACATGTTTATCACCATACTGAATGACGCGCAAAGCAAGGAATGATTATCGATTATCGGAAGTTGTTACCCACGGAGCGGTAAATCAGGTCCTTCTCTAAGACCTAACTGGCTTGAAAAGGGATCAAACATATTGAGGAGAAGCTTTCACAAAGGCCAATAGCCGATAGCTGATGTCACTAGCCTGAACTTCTTTATCTACTTGAAAGCGGATGGGAGTACAGCAAGTATCCTCTACAAACTTTCTATTAGTAAAGAGCCCTTGGATTCGCCTTTTTCCGTAAGACTAGAAGCAAGGTGCAGTCAAGCCTTAAGAATATCTTCCATTGAGACTGAAACCTAGCCCTTTCTTATTATTAGTTATTAGTCAGATAGGTTTGGAACCTTTTTTATTAGATATTACTTGCCCAGTCCGGTAGGTCAGTTAAGACGTCAAAGTAGCCTAAATCCTTATCTGCCGCTGTAGCTGTATAAGACCGGCTTGCTGTTCGTTCCCGTTCTATATCTGTCCGGAGAAGAGAATAGTCAGAATCAGGCCTCAAAGCTGGAAGTCCTACCTTTGAATGAGGATACTTGGCATCTCGGATCCTCTTTTTAGGAACTTCGCTCATAGGAACGGAACTCTTTTTAGTCCGGTAAGTATATGAACTAGGGCTGGGAAATTCGTTTAAGCTATTTCATGAATTTGACACTAAGAAGGTAATGACCATTGACTGATTCTATTTAATTGAAGATTCATACGTGACTCTTTTCTTTGTTTTAGGTTAGCAAAGGGATCTTTCATCACAAAAGAAATAAGGACAGACGTTCTCCTGCTCCTAGTTTGGCTAAACCTGTCGTAGGAATGGTTGGGGTTGCATAAATGGCTGCTTTTTCTTTATCTTCTGACGCAGAAAAGAAGGCTATCACTTCACCGTTGTCGATTTTTTATACCTTCTTTCGCTGAAGGAGGTGACGCCCCCAACCGGGAATCGATTCTAACATTCAATAATATTACTCGGGGTCCCTTATCTTTACTTTCTTTCTTAGCGGTCGTACACCAAACAAAAAGGGGTGAGGTTTCACTTCTGTTGTTTGTCGTCAATGCCGTCACGATAGGAATAAGACGAGAAGACTCAGATTATTAGAGATCAGACATAATAGCAGTAGGGAGTCTATAATGCCCAAAAAAGAAAGATACGAACGAGGTTTTTATCAGTCAGCAGATAGGCAAGAAAGAATCTTGAACTCATTCTGAAACCCAGTTCTTCAAGAGTAGAGTCAGAAGCGAAGAAAAAGAAACTCAACCAACTTTTAGGTCGTGCTGGTCTGGAATTCCGTTCTTGAGGAGATGTGGAGAGAAGAATAAGATCGGAGTAGGTCCTGGGCTGATAGCAGTGCGGATAGCGAAGATCTAGGAAAAGAAAAACAGATTGTAAATTCTGCTCCGTACTGTCAGAGGCAGAGGCGGGAGCCTTCGCTAAAGCCCTTGTCCTTTTTTGCAAAAAGAGAGAGTACCAGTTTAAAATCAGACATGACGGATAAGCCCAATACCAAAATCAGAGCGAGAAGCTGGCAAAGAAGAACCGTCTCCTAAGAAGCCACACAGCCAGAGAAGAGAGTACCAAAGAAGGGCGGCAACTAGCTGCGCAAGGATTCAACTTATGGAAATCCATTTCACTCAAAGACGAAGTGTATAGGTTTTTAAAATCCTTCCCAAGTCTGATTTTTAAAAAGAATTTTGATATCTTCTTGCAAGCCTCCTTTCTTCATAACTGCCTCTTTCAATTTGCTTGGCTCATAGGCTGCATAATGAATGGCATGACTCCATGGGTATACTTCGTCTGATAATGGTGAAGTTTGAGACTCGAGACTCTTATCAAGAAAATGTAATTTTAAAAGATCTCCCCCCTTCAATGAGTAGACTGCTTTCGGAGAATGATGAGCTTTATCTCAATTGCCTTGCCTGGCAGGGTGAAGTTCTGCCCTCACAGGGCGAAGAACAAAAGGGAAAGGAACAGAAGAGCCATACCCTTTTTCGTTCAATTACTTTCGGGGTACTCACTGCAGCCGATTGCCACATTCGCTTGTGAAATGAAAATAAACTCTTGGATGAAAGGGCCAAGCTGGAAAACCGAAATTCTGCTTAGTTGCCTACAAAAAAAAGCTTACGCTATGATATGATCGGGACATCGCCGCTATGGATCCACCTTTGCCTACGAAATCATGGAGTGGATGATTCCGTCATTGCCACGTCCAATAGGGCCTATCGCTCCTATTCTACACAGCAGTCCATACGTTCGGATTTTAGCGACATTGATTGCCACGAAAAAGGTAATCATTTCTTTGATCCGTAGGAAGCTGCCCTTCTCGGTTTATTTGAATCAGACCTTCGGAAAAAAGCCGAACGAGCGGACGAGCTCGAATCCGCTTTTCTTTAAATTAAAGGCATTAACGTCCAGACACCACTTCACTTCCTTTAGGGAGTCCCCTCTTTTTTATATGGAATCAATCTCTCTTTAATCTTCTTACTGACTTTATTCGAACCCCGTAGTAATACCTAAAATTAGAGGTCAGTTGGTGCTTACTGAGATAAGGAATCTGATCGCTCTGTCCTAGCCAGAATAGTAGGTTTTGTGTTACTTCTCAGTTGCCTTATTCTAATAACTCAGTCTCGCTTTACTCGGCTTCTTCACAACTGGTCTATAATGACAGTACTTAGTGAGTAGAGTTTTGCATTTTCAGACATGGTTCTCGATCGAGCCGTCAGGTCTTGGTCTGGTTTATGGCACGCGTCTTTGTTGGGATATGGTCTGACGTGCTCTATTTATCATAGCAGATGATTATCCCTAGTGGAGGATATCAGTGAGGTTGTTATTGATTTGCCTTTCTTCTCGACTGTCTTCTGTCTATTACGCGGACCAACGACTCTAACCAAAACTGTAGAGATCCAAGTCGTTAGCAGTGTGGATGATCATCGACCGCCTACTTAAGTGAGACGTGCGTGACGGGATAGACCAAATCATCTGCCGTAATATGAAAGGGCGTGCTCTTTCTTTTTATGACAAGTGGCCGCTAGTGGACGACAATAGGTGTCCGGTACGTGCTTAACATGATTATCCCAGGCTCCAGTTCGATCATTGGCCAGGTTAGTGATGAAAGGACTTCCTGCGCCTGACGGTGGGAATGGATTCCGCTACGTCTGAAAATGTGCGGGTGATGGCTCCGGAGCCTATAGGTTCACATCCAATTCCAGAGCCAGATGCTTTATTCATTGACTTTCGTCTTGGCCAAGTAAAATCAACAGGCACGGACGGAGCGACACCTATTCAGATGAGGTCTCGCAGGATCTCATCGCTCAAGTCCTCCGACAGCCCTGTGTAAGCTGCGAGCAGAGCAAGCGGTTCATACTATGACGACGAAGCCCGGTGTAACAAACAAGAGGGTAATCATTCAATTCCTCTCCGACGCAAGAATCAACGCAAAGAGGATCGGAGCCGATTTCCCCAGTTGACTTAGATGACATCAAGTCTGCCAACTAGCCCCATTCTATTAGGACAATGGCAATGGGTTCAGCTGCTTGCTCAGCTCAAAGCGGAAAGTCAGGGTCTCAGAAAAGAGCTGAGTTTAAGGGCGTTTGTACTTCCCTTCCTGTACGCTATGTGAAGATCTGTCTTTGACGGCCGTGTGAAGGCAACTCAAAGGCAAAGCGCAGGAACAGAAAGAGGCCTGGGGGAATATCCTGAACACATTCAATGAAATGACCGATCACTACGCCACCTCAGCAGCTGGGACATATAGCGAATTCGGGTCCTCAACTTAAGAGTATATTGACCACGGAAACGATGTTACTCAAACATTAACGTCCCCACGTGTTGGAAAAAGCACACGGGAAGGCTAAGAAGTAAACAAACAGCAGTAGAATACATTTTTGCGCCCATTCTTTCATAGCTGGGAAGCAAATGGAAAGAGACGTGCAAGCCGAACTTACTGGTGTCGGTAGGCACGCCTCTGATAAGGACTCGATCCCATAGAGTGAGAATAAATCCCAATCGAACGGAATGGAGACCATATCTTCTTCCCCCTGTCAGTTGGATTTCTTATAGGAGAAGAAGTCCACTACGGTGCCCAAGGCAAGCCAACATTCATAGGAATATTGAACAAGGGACATAACGCTCAGCTAAGGAAATACCCTGACCATCTAGGTCACCAAGTACTCTTTAAAGATCGCGTCACGAATCGGAGACGATCGAAGGAAAACCATCTCTCTCCTTCTCTTTCGAACAATAATTCACTTCGATAAGAGTGACGCCAGCTCGTCTCTGCCTTGAGGCCAATAACCAGTGACTCTTTTTCGAAATTTATTAAGTAATAAAAGATAAAGGGCTGACAGTTGCTATTGAATCAGCTGGTATAGAAGAGGCTAGTACACAAGCTACTAAAGCTAGCCAATGAGTTGAACGTATAGTCGATATTCAGTTCGTTCAACTCATTTCATTACGTATCGTCGTTCGAGTGAAGGAGTTGAACTTAGTTTTTCAATCTAAACGAATAGCTCTATAGACTTGGAGTGAGTCTAGTTGCTTCTCTTCGAGCAGGGAAGTGGGACAGGAACCTTAACCATCGACTTCTGACTTTCCAGTTCTGGTGGAATCTTCTCTAAAGGCAGTTCAGGCACTTCCGGGGGTGAAAAAGAATAGGAATCTCTTGAAGAATAAAGAGATATTATCTTATCTAGTATAGAAATAGTATAGAAGCGGAATAGGATATCATGTAGAAGTGGATTAGTTAGAGGAGGTAGCTGTGATGTGATAGCTGGTGTTGAATCAGTTGCCTTTGGCGTAATAACTTAATTATATTATATATATAAGATATAAGTTAAATTAAAAAAAATCCTATCCGCCTTAACTTTTTAAATGAATTTATAGAGATAGAGGAAGAGAAAAACCTCAGTAAGAAGAGCAGTAGGCGGCACTTGACAGTTTCATTTTTCGATTCGGGCCAAAAGTCCAATAGTGCACCGAAAGGGGGCCGGGGAGACAGACGGTCAACCTGTCATCGCCTACGGTCCCTCATTACTGTTGAAGAGAGCTACAAAAGCAATATGCTTAACACGTGCAATTCGAACGAAGTTTTCTTGTCAACTCTTTTTTATTAGGTAAGTGTTCAGTGTAACCCACCTACTCACTCGCGGAAGAGAAGAATAGAGATGATTAGTCGATATGTCGATATAGAGCTTTTCGTTTCACTACGTTCCTCTCCTTCAGATCCATTGGCGGGGGTGACTAACCATGGTTCGGCTCTCGCCCTAAGGTTACGATCCGTTGGGTTGGGAAACCAACCTGGATCCACTTTCCTCCAAAAGCCATACCGATTGAGAAGGAGATCAAGTTGAAAACAACCGAGATCGGATCTCTCACGGAAATTGTGAGGCCCCAATGTGGTCATTACTGTTGTCTTTCTTGTACCAACTTGAACAGAAAAACAACATGTTCAAAACAACCTCCCATTCAACCCACAACAAATTTTCGGTTCAACTCTGTCGCGAAAGATTATAGTGCGAATTTCTATCGTTGTTGTTTCCGTATTCACCATAGGCTATTTGTTCTGTCTTGTATTCGGCATTGATTTGAGTCTTATTTTTGGAAAACTAAAATCAATGCTACTGGTCAGGTCGTTCCGCGTTCTCGTCAGTCGGCTTCTTGGTTGGGAGGTTCCTATTTTCGTTCTTGTTTTTTTTGTTGGTTTGGAACTGGATTCCAGCTTGCACATGCAGGATCCAGCAGGAGCTTTAGCAGCTGCCAATCCTGCAGCGGAGCAACCCTTTGACGTTCCTTCAGGCGCATCGACCTCGGCCTTGGAGGCACGTGCCGAGGAACTTATAATAACCAATTTACTTCAAAGAAAGGGCGCTCTCGGAGGTGGACAGGAAGTTTCTGAAGTGCGTCAAGCACTGGAAGCCCACTTTGATGTCCACTCAAAACCGGAACAATTTCAATTAATCCGGCAAATGGAAAGGGAGCTCACGCCTACGGAAAACGAAGAAAAGCCCCCTGTGACTACAGTCAGCCTTAATGAAGTTAAGGAGTATGAAAGCCACATACAGGATGGAAGAGGCGGAGGGAAACCTAACTTCTATCCTCGTGTGTGATAGGGCGGCCGAGAAGCTTCTGTGCTGTCCGGTGCTTACCAAAGCGCAGACTCTACTCACCCACTACTGGACTATTCTATTACTATTCCTACTATGGATTGATGGACTTATGGTTCTCCGCTTACGAGAGAATTGCTTTGCGTATAATATTAAAGTCCGATAAAGTCAGAGTTGAAATGGAATAGTGAGTTGCAGGGTATTCTCCAACAGTAAGAGCATATTCTTATTCAATTGCACTAACAGCGGGAGCTGCTGTCGGTATTGGAAACGTCTTTTTCTTAAAGCTTAACCTGAAATTTTCTTAACCAGGTACACCGATTCCGAGTCAACTTAACTTGGTACTGATTCTGGGTAACCATAGAAAAAAGAAGGGACGAAAGAGGAATGAAAAGCGTCCATTTTCTCATGGGAGATGTTTTTTTAGTGGAAAATAGAAGAAAAGAAAATGGTTTCAGTACTTATTGTCAATGTAACCTAAGCAACATTGTAGTTTCCCAGCCAGATCTAGGTTTTGCTTGTGCTTCTTTCAAGGGAAGCATTTAGCTCCACTTCCGCTTGAGTACCGTACCTATTCTATTTTCTATTCCTATTTTATGGTCAGATCAAGCATTTCCTAAATCTATCTGTGCTCCCCCTTATCCTTATATAGTTAGGCTCAAATAAAAAGGTTAATCTTTGTTTGCCTATTGTTAATTGTTAACTCTAGTCTACCGCAATATCTGATGTTATTTAATTATGGCATTCTTTTCAATTCCTGTCCTTGAGGTTCTGAAAGAAAGAGCTTAGGCAAGACTTGGCCTACGTGGAGTAGACCTCACTCTATCTTTGGCTCGCTTCTAGCTTTTCTTTTGTATAAAACTTTTCAACTTGTTGGGCAGCAGCTGCAGATCCCTCTCCTTTCAGTCAACAGCGAACTTCGTACCTCAATAGGTGTTAAGCTTCTAGGCCTCTCCTTTCAGTCTTTTGCGTGATTTCATACCTCTCGTTGTCTTGATGTTATAGAGTCCCTTCCCTCTGGAAGTAGGTATTGTATCTCACCGGAGCATGGTTCAGGGTTGTTCTCTGTTATTAAAACAGTTTCTCGTGGTCAAGTTTCTTCTGTCCAACCGATCACTAAGGTATCCCAGAAGCCCTAAATGAGTAAGGCAAGGAAGATGGCAGAGCTGGAATGCCTATTCGAGCTATTCTCCCGTGCTTCCATGCCGTTTGTGGTGTTCTCTATTTTCATTCTTCCAGTTGCTCCAGCAGTACCATGTATGTTGTTAGGGTGGCAGCATGTCCTGCGACAAAACCATTGCTTTGTGACTCCACCTCGAGGGTCTCGTGACGGATTGTGAACTGGCTATTGCGCTGTGAGAGAAGAAATGTGGGCCGAAGGGGTTCAGCTGTTAAGCCCCCATCCAACTCTCATGGCTTTCCCGAAAAACAATAAATAAAAAAGAAAGGCGGCCACTGAGCTCAAAAACTTCCAACCAGCCTACGCCTTTTCCGAACTACTAGGTTCGAGACAAAGAAGGGAAATACACAAAGTAAATGGATCATCACGTCAGGCTGGGCTATTTTCTATGTTTGCTCTATCGATCATGTTGGTATCGGTTGGATTAGACTGCTATGGAGGAAGTCCTTAGGTTGAATACATATTACCACCGTTAGGCGAGAAGCAATGGTCAAGGTAGGTGCCCCACTGAATGGTACCACGCCGCTACGAGGAAGTACGTCAACCGTTCACTTAGCTCACGTAGTCACCCGCTAATGTACTACCACTAGCGCTTATCTATGGTACGGTAAGATGCACTTAACGCCCGATCTCATTCCCTTATCTGCATATGTAGAAACAAAAAAATAGGTTCTTCCCGGTTCCTCCCCTACTGAACTATTCCTCCGTTACTGAGCGTACTCGGTTCACTGAACTTTCTTTAGTTAGTCGGCTAATCGAGAGTTCTATTCCGATCTAATCCAGAAATTGTTTCCCTTCCCGGCCCTCTTGCTTACTATGAGTTCGCTTCCTACGAGCCCATGCGCGATCGTGCAAATAGATAGGGTTCGGTATTACGAATCCAGTACTATGGGATTGGAGGGATTGGACATCTGGCGATACACAACCTCCCTCCCTCGTAATACCCAAGGGGGACAAGCGGTAGTACGATTCAAGGGAATTGGACACTCCCGGAACGCATATACCAAAAACGTTAGTAGCGAGGGCCGCGGTAGAGGCTCCCCTCTCCCTTCTTTAGTAGCAATGTTCACTACTGCCGCTGTTGCTCCGCACCCGCCCTCCAGTTCCTTTGTCGTTGGGGTGGTCTACCGGTGAGAAGCATCTGCCATCGAGCCAATCTTCCAGAGAGAGCCAGCCCCTTTTTCGAAATAGAGTACGTATGAAAGACCCTCAAAACGAACCACCAAACGTCAATGGTGGAACCACCAAAAGAAAGGCCTCGGCTACTACAATGACAGGGCCAAGAAATCGGGCCGGAATAGCTGCTCTTTCGAAGGAATACGCTCCTGTTTCGCAGTCGTCCAATGGATTTGTCAGATGGGGCGCCGTGCGCCATTCAACATCAAACTCATGATTCAGGTACTGCAATTCTATGTTCATAATAATCTTTTTAGAGAGGAGAGAGTGATTCAGCTGCTAACAAGCGCAGGTTTTTCATTCAAAAAATGGTTATTCGGGAAACGTCTGTTGATGAGAAGGTCATACATAGTTAAAAAAGGAAACCAGGGGGCGGATTCAACCTGGGCTCCGTTCGAAGAGACGACTAAAGGTCCTTCTCCCCCACATGCTCAATACCATGAGGAAGTCGGTTGGCTTCGTGAACGAGAGCGCTGATCACCCTCACGCGGGAAGATGAACATTGAAAGGACTGAAAGGGTAGCGACGGGATGTAGATGTTGATTTTGGAGGTCGCGTACTTTAGTTAGAATGCCTTCTACACGGTAGAAGCTTCTACTTTTCTTTGGTCCCAACATGACCGACCAAGCGTAACGACCGCAGAAGGTACGGCCAGAGAATTCATCTCCAAGTCAACAGCATGTCGGGCAGGTCAAAGGTGATCCTCCAATCCGGGGAGAATCGAGAGGTCATGATAACAGTTGACGAGTGAGGCGAGGGAGAGTAAAGTGATTGATTCAAATCTTCAGTCCCGAGCCGAGCAGCCGGCCAGGATTTATTGTAGCAGTAGAGTTGCTTAACACCCACCATTAGCTTTTACTGAAACAGCCTGAGAATATCATGGAATGGGTCTAAAAGGTGTCATGTCAAATTCCTCTGTAAACTTATGATGTGAGAAAAAAGAAAGTACTGCTATAAAAATGATAAATAAAAAACATCATATCGTTCTTCATGGTTGTCACAGCTCTCTGATAGGTAGCACCAGCATTCTCGGAACCGAAAGGCCCATTATTAACTAAAGGATATTGGGGTGAAAGCCCTATGGAGTGATGAAAGCTCTTTCGTGTTGATCTTTTCATTGGCAGTTCCGATCCGATTAACACTGGAAAATCCATCAATAAGAGACAGAAGCTACCAGCAACAATCATATCAATGTTGGGCAAAGGAACGTACTTTGGACAAGCTTATATCTCCGAATTCACTGCGGGTTCTGATGCCCCCAGGGTTTTGATTTTGCGATAGACCATGATCCTGGACGGGACTTTCAGGATTTGGGGACGATCTATTCTTAGACTGAGAAAACTCTTGCACAATAATTTGACCATTACCATAATTCGGAATGGGAGGTAATTTCTTACCAGATCGTAACTCCATCTGGTTGACTTGGGCTATTTCTGAAGTTCTGAAGAAATCTGAACCATCATCTGGCATGATAAGACGTCACTCTACCTTCAAAAAATTCATCCACTTTAGAGGTCCGGCCGTCAGGTGCTGCACTCCCCACATCCCCTGAGACTGAAGAAGTATGAGAACCATCGGTCTTGTTCAGATTGGAAGCCCCCAATCATCATCGGCCATTCATGATTTGGAATATTCCATCCTTTAGGGGGCTTTCTTGCTCCGAACTCTTGGAGAAAACACCATAGCTCCCCATGTCGGTATGGATCTCCAGGCGAAGTTATAAGTAACGACGAGTAACGAAATTCTTTGAAACAGAGAGCCTCGACAGCTGCTCTTACCCCACACTGAAGTTGAAAATAGACCAAATAAGCCAATGCGTCATCTCCGGCGGAAAAAGATAGGGATTTGGTATTAAGGGGGATATGGGACATGTTCCATCCATTCTGGATAAGGAGCCATGTCAACATAAGCGGGACTTTCAAGGCTTGTGGAATCAACAAAAATTTCTCAACAAAAGAATAGCAAATGGAGACTTCGTCAAATTCATCTTGGTTTTCAGCATCTTCAGGCTTATTGACTTCATCTTCCCTTTGTCCTTTTTATTCCTAACAGCTCCTCTTCTTCCTGACCATTTCCGAGGTATTCAACATTTCTAATCTGAATTCTTCCGTGGTTCCCTTCTAAAAAATATCTATAGAAGAATTTTCTTAGAAATGCTGTGACCATAGCATCTCAAGTAGGAATGGTTTTATGGCGTAAGCCATGCAGAGCAGCACCTGTCAATGATAATGGAAATTTACGAATGCACAAAGCCTCACTTCTGGCTCTATCTCCACATCGATGAAGGAAGAGTGCCAAATGTTCGTATGGCTTTCCTTCTCCGTCGTACACTTGAAAATAGGGAATTACATATCCTGGTGGATAAGAGATGTTGTTAACCCGTGAAAATAGGTGACCGTACTTTACTTAAAGAGAGGAAAAGCAGGCCTATAATTCTAATAAGAATACCTAGCTAACTATCTCTCAGGCTAAGGAGCGTTAGATATTTTCCTATCATTCTTTTCCTTCTATATGAAATATGAAAAAAGGAGCATTAGGTGGCTATAGGACGAGGACCAGTGCCTGGGTTATAGTATAGTCGCAGTCCTTAGTTGAATTCCTTCTGCTTGCTGCTTGTAAGTCGTCTTAAGCTCTTATTTATTCCAGCGAGAAAGGGATAATCTTTGATAATCTTTGCTGGTGGAGCTAACGAGAAAAGAACATGCCTCTAGGTAAAACTAGTCTTCTCCAATAGACTCTCCTTTTTGATTTTTGAGAAGCCTATAGAAATAGTTTTCTATGATTCGCTCCCGACCGAAGAATGAGATAGAGGATTGGCTTCAGGTCAAAATAGGAAGAAGAGTTCCCCCAACCTAGACCCGGAACTACTTCAAGCAAAACAAGCTCTGCATTTCCAGTTGAGAAAGAGTTTCAGATTTTGATTTCGCTTCAACTTCAAGGTTGTAAGGATCCCCAAAAGGGAAAAAAACCAACCGATAGAAAAAATTGGACGCGGATAAATCAGTAGGAAGTTAAGTAGGATAGAATAATGCATACCCTACCTAAATGAAAGATTAGCTTCACGCGCTAAATAGAAGGCACAAAAGAACGTTTTCGTTAAGCCCTTGGCAAAGTCATAGCTGTTAGAATCCAACGAGATTCACGCTTTCTCACACCGGAAAGAAAAGAAAACACTAATAGAATCCTAATCTAATTTAACCCAATACCACTGTTGGTTGTTGTAAAGATGCTTTAAGGAAATTGCTGACTCCTCTGAAGGATCATTCCCGTGCCTCTTACTCATCTATTCAATGGTTAATGGAAAGAAAAACCTAACAACGGAGAACCTACCTCGAAGGGAGTCCAGCCTAGCCTGAAATGCCATGCCACCGCCACCAACCTGAAGGCTCGGGAGCAAAGCAAAAGATTTCCATAGTAAAGCCGCTGGAAGAGTCGCTAAATCAGATTGATAAAAATAAAACTAGTATAAAGAATAGAATCTAGTTAACGGGAAATGAAACTGTGACCTCGAATTACTTCACGCAGTCCCTTTTCGTTAAGATTAAGTCTTGAAGCAGGGCGAATCAAAGACTTTTTTACCCTTTCTTTCTTGAACTTTCAAAATAGTCAGCAAGGGAACCCGTCTGTATGAAGATTTCTTTGAAAGCTCGGCCTACTGAAGCTTAAGGAAAAGAAAGTACTGCAGAAAGACTATCGGAGATCAGATGCTGAAGTTGAATTGCTTTCTGTCAGAATCAACCTAGCTCAATTAGGATGTGGGGACGGGACTGGTCTTGAAATTAGTATAAATTAGAAATTTATGTCCTTCTCTCGGCTCGCCTATACATAAAGAGGCTTTTCGCCCAGGTACTGAAGGAAGATGATCATCGATGCCACAACTCTTCGTAGAAAAAACATTCTTCGGTGCATCTTTGTTTTAGAACAAATTGAAGGTATAACCACTAGGTTGGGGCTTTTTCTAAAAAGAAAGAAGCTGGAGGAGGGAAAAAGAAAGCCCACAAAAGTAAAAGTCTTCAATGCCATACGGACAGAAAAAATGACAACTAGGCGGAAATTCGTACTTGGTGCGCTCGACCCCTTCCATTATATCAAGTAGGGAATTGGCCCATTCTGGCTAAGAGGTCTCGGCAAATCTTCTTAATTGGCTAAATTGCCAGGCACTGTACAGTGAAGATTGGCTTTTAGCTGAAAAGAAAAAGAATAATAGCATTGCTTCCCCTTATTACATATTCTTAATAGTAAGCAGATCTCCTCACTCGAGTTCTTTTGCATTGAGCTCGTCAACTTTCGTTCAACCTTACCTATTATGCTATTTTATACGGAGAATCGGTGCCCCTAAAAACTTCTTGATTGAGTTACTCTATAAAGTGCATACAATAGGTTTTAGGATTTCTAAATTGTTGGAGATAGCTTACAAATCAGCAGGCTTAAAAAAGAAAAAAGAATCGGCATCGTCTTCACAATAAATAGGTAACCTAAAGCGAAATAAGGTTCTTTATCGCCGGGAAAATCTCGTAACTGAGGCCTTACGCTTATTAGCCCCGGATGCGCGCTTGCTTCTTAATCTATCTTCGTAGAAAGAAAGTGTGTTTTAACAATACGTGATGAAAGCAGTCTATTCTTTTAGCATATGACGTAGGAAAGGAAGGGACACTTGATAACTACTAAAGTCGACTCTTCCCCTTCGTGAAAAAAGCTTGTATTGAGTGCTTGCTGGTTGAAGGGCTTACTATTGAGCACTGTACGGGGGGCATTACTACAAGAGAGCTGTAACACAGAAAGAAGTCGATTGCTGCCATTCCGGCAATCAGGTTTGAGAAGTCTTTCGTCCGGGAGATATAGCTCATCAGCGCAAACATACAGAAATCCTGTGATTTGATCTGTACGTCAGACTGGAAGAACCAGAGGAAGACTCTATAGCGGATAGAACACTAAACGCTTATTCCCTTCCTTTGCTTTTAGTGCTTAGAGTTCTTTGTTGCACGGAGGGATAGAAATTATCCTGCAGTAGGATAAGGAGAGATCTCTTTACTAGAGCCGAGACTTTACGAAGAGAAAGACTGAACTCAAGTAGAATTAAGAAGACTGCTTCCATACCTTAGATCAGATTATCCTTGAGTGCTGGTATGGGGCACTATCCTCGAAGTAAGGGAGAGGGGGATACCTCTAACTCTGATAGCATTCAAGTACTAGCTCCAACCGCTTACTGGAAGAGCATCGAGTTCTAAAGAAGAGTGACGGTTTAGACTGAAATCTTTGTCTTTCTGGGCCTTAGTCGAGGGAGGAGAGCGAAGCAACCAAAAGAAAGGATCAAAAGTGTGGAGGTCTTGGGGCAAAGAGCTAGGCGAGAAAGGAGTTCAATTTATTAAGAACAAATTCTTGTAACACGCATCATGAAGGGATTTCTACTAGGTGGTTAGTGTTATAGAACACTCCAAAACAGGGAATGTATTAATTTACATTTAATAGTAGCATTGTATATATACAGTGCTTAGTTCAAACAACCTGTGTTCGAATAGCACTAAGACTTACTTAGTCAGTTGAAGGCCTACTGAACGATTGTGATCGCAGAGTTGGTTTCACCCCCATCTTTGCAGTCTACCTGAAAAAGGATAGGCGACCAGCGGCCATCTAATGAAGTTCTCGTAGAGTTTGATCCTTATGAATTCAATCTTGTTTAGGGCAAAGGGGTATGTATATCAGTTTCGTCCCGTTATGTTACCTGTATTTCTCAAGCTTACCAATAATATGCCTATAGCGCGTCCTATTCATGATCGTTCCAGTTCTGCTTTAGATGGTAGAAGGATTCCGCCATTATGGGTTCGGTATGAGACTCCTATGAATCATAATCGTCCCCATGATCGTGCAGATAGTCTTGCGACCCTTTACCATTTAGGAGAACACGGAGTCCGTCATGTTCGCCATAGATCTGGTGCTATCTATACATTTTGGCCATGGATTCCCACTAGGAGTTTTCCTCAGATTCAAGGTGAACGGACTCCCTGGCTTCGATCGCAGGGTCTATCTGATATATTAAAAGATACATAACGAATCAATGCGGCGTTAGGGAAGCATTACGACATGCGTACAGGAAAGACAAAAGCTTCGTAGTTGTTACCTGTCTTTTACTCGGTTTGGGTCTTTGGTGTAAGGTTGCCCCTATGCATTTGGCCTTAAAACCTGCTGCCATATCATCTGTTGATTTAGGATTCCTTTTAAAGGTTGCTAAGGAGACCTTTATTGAGGGGGTCTGTAGCACACATCCTCATGCCAAAAGTCCATGTAATTGTGGTGAACCACTGAATAGTGAGTTACAAGTGCTCTTAAAAAAGGATGAACTTGTTTTTGGATCCACTTAAAAAAAATTCTCCACAAAGACATGTTGTCAAAGCTTTTGCAGTTTACATGGCTGCTATCATCTTAAGTATTGCCCTTTGCGAATCCGTATCGCAGGATGGTGTATATATCAATATATGATATTGTGCTGTCTTTGTCTGATCTTTCATATGAGGAAAAGCAAATTGAATTACCTTATGCCGCTTGTTTTCATGAGGGCTTCGCTCCTTCTTGGCACTCTCATACAGATTAAATCTTTTTTCGATATGATCTTCGTCCATGGCTTATACGTCATCCCTGGAAAAGAAATTCTTTAAAAGTTCTCTATCGTCCTGATAGCTGACTAATTCGTATTTCTGTGCACTGTGAAGGTTTTTTCTGGGAGGCTCTACAGCAAATGGTTGCATGAAAGTATCAGCATAAGAAGGGCTTTTCTCACCACGATTACGCATTGACTCTTTACTCTCCTGCATGAGTCTCTGACTCGCACTCGCATTCACATGGTAAGAGGGGAACATGAGCTCTTTAATTTAAAAGGTCTCTCATCTTTAACTTTAATCAGAACACCTGTTCTGAGCCTTTCTTTTCCAAGATCCCAAAGCTCCGCCCTTCTGTTACCATAGCGAACACTGTCATCAGCTTTACCCTGACCAATTACTTCATGTATTCGGTAACCATCATTCCTCAGTTCATCGAAAACAGGCCCGCCAACCCCACTACCGTCAATAACAACCGCAGATGGGTCATAACAAAGAAAGTATTTATGCAGCAATTTTTCTTCAGAGGCATATAAGAATTCTTACCCCAGCTTTTTATCTCAAAGCTTCTCGCATTCCTGCCTTTTCGGAAGAAAACAACACATTCATCACCACCCATACGTGCACAGCCCATGATAAGCGGTGCGTATTCGTCAGAGACCTCTTCCCTTCTTTCCTACTCCTATGCTACTGAACTAGAGGATCCAAGGGGGATATTTCCTTTTAGAAGAGCGGTACTTTTGTGACATTTATTTAAAGGGGTGTTTTAGCCTTGTTTATCGGGCTTTCGCGTTATTAAGATCATACGAGGAAACTGACTTATGCTTTATGGCTTAGAAGAGGGCATTGGCTCTTTGCTTTAGTTCCACGTTAGGAGAAGAGAAGACTAAAAACAAGAAGTATTCCTGTTGAATAAATTGACTATAAATACCCTAACTGCAGGGGTTAGGGAGTTTCTTCTAATCAGCTGTCGAAGGTCCAAAAGCGGGAGTTGATTCTTTGTTTGGTTGCTTTAGCTACGCGGTTGTGTTCGCTAGCGCGGGATTCTCCACAAACGGGTATTGAACTGTACTGTACCTGTACTGATTCAGCCAGTCTCCGCCTCCCCCCCCCTTACTTGGCTACGAAAAGGAGAGGTACGAAAGGAAGCGAAATCGTGGGCTTCTCTGATCCAACAAGTCCAAGTCTGAGTCTGAGTCTGAGGAAGAGAAGAAGGTTTCCCCGTCATCAACGGAAGTGGATCCTATCCGCGTCCTTTGCTCCCGCAAGGGGGCTTGGGATTAAGAGAAAGATCCTGGCGTGATGCTTTCAAAGGCATTACTGGGTTAAGGGGGCTCCTTAGCCTCCGCTGTACTTCCTGCTGGTGTGTCCGTCAGTCCTCCGCTGCTAGGTTTGACCATATCCTAGCTCCCCTTTGGGCGAGAGGTTGTCATTCAGAGTGTTAAGTCTGGTGTGACGTCCCCAGGCTTGTTTGTGATGGTGATCTTTCACACAATTGGGGGTGAAAGGAATCATCCCGTTCACTCATGCTTCAGCATGGGGTCACCTCCGTTGTAAACCCGAAAGGGGAAAGAAGACGGGTGTTCCTATGTTGGAATATGGTTGAATAGGATGGTTTTGGACATGGCCTCCTTCTCTTTAAATAAGGATGTGATACCCTTTTCAAGGCGGTGGCCCCACTTACTACCTGATCAAGTTCAGGTTGGGGGTGGCGGTGTGGCTCAGGCATCTATGAAGAGGCTAGTGGTTGAATATTTCCCACTATGCCCAATCAAACATACACTTTACATATCTTCCGGTGTTCTGAGCGGAAATCCAGTGGTAAGGGATCGGTAATGATCCTGAAGGGTGATTCACCTTTTCGTTGTTATTCTGGGTCGTACCCTTGTAAAAGAGGGGGGCTTAGGATGATCTAGAATGCTTTGTCACTCCCACTGCGCTTGTCTTGGAAAGGAGCCGTTACTGGACTCTGTCACTCCGGGACTGTCTTCACCTACAAGGAAGGAGTGAGAAGAAAGTAAAGTAGCGATAAGTCTTCGTTCCGTTGTGTCAGTCCATCCACTCGAGAATCTAACACGTTTCCAAGGTATTTCTCTCTGCTCTTTTTCAGTAGGGGAGGACGTAGGAGTGTAACTACGTGGAACGAACGCGTTAAAGGACTCAATCTCCAAATAACAATACCCCTTTAGTTTAGTAGTAACCCAAAACTCTAATTTCTGTATTTCTTTTTAACTCCCGCTAAATGGCTCTAAATCCCTCTTTACCTTTCTGTCGGTTTCCCCCTTCTAAAAGCTAATTCTAATTCATTTTCTGGAACTGCTGAGTATTGGAATAAACTCTTGATAACGCGACCCTTAACATCTGTAAAATCTCTGATAAATGGCTCGCGCGGTTTAACATCAGTAAAGTCCCTTCTCCAGAGCTGATAACATTGATAAGACTGAGGAAAGACAAAGGATAAGACATTCGATCCGGAAAGGGATAAGACATCGGAATAGTAGTGCCCTTATGGAGACATTTGCTCCCCTTGCTTTCTCATGGTATCAGAGCCCAGAGCCGCAGCTCAATCCAATTCTTTTCACTAAGTAGCTCCCTTTGGCATTTAGTTCGTGGAATTTCTCTTTAGAAAGGACTCCTTACCATTAGCTTAGGGAAAAAGTACTCCTAACTTTAGTAGTTCGTACCAACCGAAGACTCATAATTCAATGTCAACTCTTCTTTCGCGTTATTCTTAGAGATCTTACCTTGGAATTTCGCTTCCATCATATCACCGTAAGAGGCTTCAGAACAAAAGAAAGAAAGACCAGGATTTCGCTCCTCTCCTTTCAGTCGAGAACGTAGTTCCTCTCCCGGTGTTAGCTTCGCAGCCTCTCCTTTCAGTCAACAGCGTGATTTCATACCTCTCCCGGTGTTAAGCTTCGCAGCCTCTCCTTTCAGTCTTTTGCGCTGCTTCTAGGCCGAGGGTTAGGTTCAAGGGTCGGTCGAGTGATTTCATACCTCTCCCTGCTAAAGAGCGACTACGTTCCTCTCCTTTCTTTTTTACTTGAAAAAGTGATTTCAGCAGCAGAAGTCGTGGAAGTTCTCTCTTCGAAGATATTTTCCTCGAAAGGAATTCTTCCGGCAGGAAGGGAGTTCTTCGTTCCTGAGATTCATTCCTTCATTCTGTTATGAGGAATTTTCCTATTGCCTATTTGATCTAAAGCTAAAGCCCTGTGAAAGCCACATGGTTGAGGGAGTAAACGGTCTAAAGATATCCCCCTTCCATATTAGAGCCTACTTCAAAGGGAAAGAACGACAAAGTCACTGACCCGAATAAAGAGATGGAAGGCACGCATGAGTTCGGATGGGGTAGTGTGCAGGGAACCGTGGAAAGTTGTTCAGCTTCTACGGGTCTTCCTGAGTCAAAATCCCCTTCTTGTTAATTGGTACGATTGCTCTAGCTCTGATTTTGACAAGTGCAGCGTTTAAACATATGATATAGCATTTCGAGTATAGTTATATAGAATAAGGGAATCAGTTTATCCTTGTTCCAAGAAATCGAAGATATCCGGATCCAACTCAGACAGTTAAGAATAATAAAGTTTCAAAGGTAAAAGAAAGTTATTCAAAAAGAATTGATTGCACTAGTCTGCTTTCTCTCTCTCGATGCTTTTCCTATAGCCTTACTAAGCGTTGAAGTGAAATACCTTTCTTGGCATCTATCTCATATCTGAGCTGAGATTCTCAAGCTCTATACCTCTTCGAGACTATGCATGCCTGCTCCTCATCTGCTAATTGCTTATCCTCATACTGATATAGTGAAATGGGGCTCTTACTACATGCTTAATGCAATTCAATTGTGTGCTAGCCGTGTAATGACAATCCCTTTTTTCTATGCCTTTTCATTTCAATAAGTCTTGTCTTCATTCTCTCCTTATGCTCCTAGGCTTTCTCGAAATAAAATAAATCCTATTCCAAAAGACAGGTACTCTTTCTAGTAAATCAGTCTTCTTTCAAATAGTAATTCCGAGAATGCCAAAGAAATGGTTGGTACAGGACTGACTAGGGTAGAAGACTTTCAGAAAGATTACAACCCTGATCTCATTCTAGAAAGAAATGTGTAGCTAGGAGAAATGTTATGCTACTCTTGACTTGGTTGGCTCTACCTCAACATCATATGATCTTATGCCCGCTTTAGAATACCTGCGGGAGAACCAGAGCAGAGAAGCCAGAAGCACTTTTTATTTCCTAACAACCTATTCTATTCTTCTTAGTTACTTTCCGTCTCAAAGCCATCTCCACGAAAGAGAGCAAAGCAAACGATTTTGACGGTAACCTTGAAAAGAAGATTTGTAGCATCAACAGCATTCTTGCATGAATTCAGCTCTTTTCTTTTAAAGATGTCACTATGCGGGAATAAGATGTTTCTTTGCGGGAAGAGAGTTTCAACGGATTTTCCCTTCTGCTGCTCTTACTATCTCGATAATAGATAGCCTATGGTAACGCTAGAAAGCAGAAGCACCTACTTCCTTCTTGAATAAGACTAGGACGAGCAACCTGGCACGGCAAAGATTTTTTTTTCAAAACTGTTCGAGAATGGCTTTTGACAGTTAATCAGAACAGAAGAAGTTTTGGAAGAATCAGAAATGCCACATCTGATATTTTAATTAATAAGAAAAATGACTGTATCGAGCTTTTTATTAGTAAGGCATTCGTCCCTGTCTTTCGATTCGGGCATTTCTAATTCTTCAATGAATCTAGAGAGTTCCATGCCCCACTTATATGATAAGAACATTCGACGACATTAGATTAGCATCCGACAAAGCTCATGACATCTAGGGACTAGCTATTAGGGACCGATCTTCGATAATCCTATTGCTGAAAATAGGATGGTCGGGTGTACAGTGAATCTTAAAGCAAGAGGTGAGTAGGAAAGGATAAAGAAGGTCTTTGCACCAATCCCCTCTTTGAAGGAGAAATGCTATTGTTAATGGACGAGGAGTAGGATGGAGACAGGAATTCATGCTAGGCTGTGAGAGAATGCCTTCCTTCTTACTCTACTCTTTGAGAAGACCTTGATGAAGAATCGCTTTCTTACCGAAACTGACATCCATAGTTTAGTATAAGGAAGATGCCCACAATCGGACGATAGAGGCTCCAAAACGAGCAACTTTCAGAAAGTCTTATTGCAGACCCATTCTATTCCGAAAAGTCAGATCAGTGCCACAGCTTCTTCTCAAGCATCAAAGAGTGAACATGCCCTTACTTGAATCTAATCTAAGAAGGTCGATGTCCATTCAAAAAAAGAAATTGATAGAGTCTGATGAATGCGCAGGGGATTTGTCCACTCAAAAAGGGACAAGCTGCGCTCCTTTGTAAGCAGGCACCTAATTGCTGTTATTCCTCCAACAGGTTACGCTAAACCTTTAAGCCTTCCACCAGCAAATCTGCGCGCGGAAAGAGAAAGCTACTCTTCAAAAGTCTATGCCGAAAATCCTATCTTTGGAGTGACCATGAACACAGACTGCTAGAGCTTCTTTCGTGATACAGTTGGGATGGAGCTTGAACTAATAGAGAGATGAGATACTGAAGAAGATCTCTTCACTCTCCTTCAGGTTAAGGCACCTCTTCTCTCTCAATTCAAAAGGAAAGATTTGCAGTGGATGAAGTCTTTTTGAAGTCACATCTGAAATTATCCCTCCTTGTTGGGTTGGGCTTAGACTCTCCTTCAAATCAAGTAGTCTCTTCCAGTCTAAATGATGAAAGAAGAGGTGCGATAGCCTAACTCTTCTTCAACCCTTTATGTCTGCTGGTATTTGGCTAACCATAAAACTATGCCTGACTAAGAATAGCACGCCTAATTCCGTATGAAGACCTTCCTTTCTACTTTCGAGAGGACTTTTTGTTTTGTAGGACAAAGTAGTCTTTTCTTCTCCTTCTTTTTTTTCTCTTTTCTTTCTCGATGCGATTTTCTCTTCTTACTAGGATTAAGAAACCAAACGCAATGCATTAGACCAACCTAGAACAGAAAAAAGATCAATCTTCGCTTCGATCTACGAAGAGCCAAGAGCCCTCTACTGGAAGCACAAGAGAGACCTTTCTTCGAAAGATAGATTGGATTTAGCAAGACTCACCTTCTCTTCTGACCTGAGCTAGCAAAAAAGGACGGAAAGCAAGCTTTTTTGAGCTACTTTTCGCTGAAGCATCAAGGCGGCAAGTTATCTGCAAAAAACAAATGAAAAAGCTGAAGTATATAACTATATCTTAATAGCTTACAAAATCCTTGGCGAACCGCTAGATCAGGACCATGAGCTAATCTGACAAACAGATATGGTGATAGGAGATCTCCCTGTCAAACTCCACGAGACAACAAAAAAATAGGCATCTGTTACCTCTCCATTTTTGCAGACTACTCGTAGAAATCATAACATAATGAGCTCCAGCATCTGACTAGGCAACAAAATCTCAAACAAGGTGTCCCGAATGAAACCCGATCATAGGCCTTCTCGAGATCAACCTTAATGACCATAAAACCCCGGTTGAATAAACTTTTATTATTTCACCGATCCTCTATTAATAGAATATATAATTTATATAGTAGGAGTAGGGTTGATGTCAATTTGACCGGAATTTCTTAAGCTTAAGAAATACAATCCCAAATGCCACCTGCTTCCAATGCCCGGAGCAAAGAATCCACGGTGGAAAGAAAGTCACTTATGGTCTTCCGGGTCTGCTTTTGCCTTCTTTACCTATTACCTATTGGTTATTGGTATGGAATAAACTCGACCGAAGGAAGAGGAGGAAAGGTTTCGTACCCGAGTTAAAGACTGATTTTTCTTTCCTGTTTTAAAAAAGAGGATCCCGTCTATCTACTTTTAAGGAGTACTTTTTAGTCATATTCAATCGCCCAGGAAGCCTCTGATCGGAAAGATCAAGCCAAGCTATTGGGCAAGGGCCTAGGACGAGGGATCTTCCTGTTGTGTGCCATATCCTAAAATATGGAAGAAAGACGGGAAACTTATACAAGGTATATCCTAGATACATATCGAGGTTGCCTGGTTCTTTTCTATGTAATTCTTTAATTCGTTTTCTGTCTACCTCCTTTTTCGGTTGGTGGATCTGGTACACACTTGGGGGCTATACTAGAAGACGTTACACACTACGGTTTAGCTGGGTCTTCCACTTTTCTTCCCTTATAAATTCGTGGTGCCCTTTTAAGAACATCTTTGCGAACTTCCCTACTCCTGTAAGATATAAGAAAAAGAAAGAGGTTTTTCCAACTCTTCTTTCATGGGGAAAGGCCCCGCTTGTGGCTCAGGAGCTGAGGGAATATTATGATCTAGAGGTTCTTTTTTCGAAGAGCTTGCATTGATTCCATCGCTTCCGATCCGACCGTCAGAAGCATATTCCATTCTATCCAGTCGATAACTTCAACCAAAAGTGCTGCTCCAACCCAAAGGAGGCAACTGATACATAAGCAAAGGAAAGTTAGAATGACTTGTCGAATCAAAGAAAAGTTCAAAAAGGATTTCGCGAACATAGCTTATTCTTATGCCTTAATTAATAGACTCCAGACGCTCCATTGTCCTAAGCTCCAGGCTTTTTAAGATCCAAGGCATGTGGTAGAAAGATTGGAACTTCTCTTGGGAGTGCTCTTCCACCCCGCCCTGCTCCTGAAACATAGTCTTTTTTTGTTGTCTCCATAGTGAGAGTGCTTTCGTGCTTGTTTCTCTTAGTTCACTCATCTGTGTAAATAGTGAAAGGCCAACCAGTTATCGATGTGGTAAGATTTTCTTATCTAGCGAAAGACCTTCCCGAATTCCTATTTCTTTTGAAAAGAGTACAGTTATTTAAGTTATATAGTATGGGGAATGAAGCTCTCTTTCCGACATCTAGCACATAAGAAGAGCGGGTGTCCCTTTACTTGTTAGTCTCGGTATCCAAGTTCTTCTTCCTTCGATCCATCTGGTCGATCATCAGAAGGAACTGGCAACTTGTTTCCCACTCATTATAATTTTTAACTAAGAGTCAAAACCGTAGAAGCAGCGCATCTGAAAAGTCTCATCCTTCGCCTAGTGAACCGAACTAATCAGCTTTCCCAGCGCCTGTATCACAATCAATCTGAGCCCGCATCGGAATAAGCAGATAGTGACAAGTTAGCCCGCTTCTCTCATTCTCATATAGGATCCCTATAACAGGAGATATCTTGAGATATCAAATAATACGATGAAGAACTCCTTATAAATGAAGAAGATAGAAGATACGGTCTATGCAAGAATTGAATCACTACTTTTCAGTATAGAGCCTGTGTCTATCCATCTTCTAATTTCTAATCCGAATCCAAGCTATACCTCCTAGCCTGTTCTTTCGGTGAAAAGTGCTAAATCCGTGTAATGAGAGAAGGCTCTTTCTTTTCTACTCGTTGTAGACTATGTCATTACTGGTCTTTCTTTAGCTATTCAGGAAGATTTCCCCCGAGTTTCCAATTTGCTATTTTACTAGATCGAGATGCTAAGTATATCGAAAGATAGGACTTTCTCTCTTCTATTTTTTTATAGACAGATATCGAACTCCTTCTTGGATTCAAGAAATGTGGGAATAATGGGTGCGTCTAGATTAAGACGCCGCTTTGCAGTCAGTTTTAATGGGATCAGTTCGAATGAACTTGGATCGAGCCAGATGCATTCTCAATCGAACTCTCTTATTCTTCACCTTAAAGGATCTTAGGATTCAATAGAATAAGTGATACACTCCAAAAAAGGTAGTGGACCCTGTCCCCTTGAGGGGCCATACAGGCTTTGCTGTGCTGTATACCATACCTCGATATATTATATATAATAAATGGAATCTCTATTGTGCCCTTCAACTTACAATGTGTTAACACGATAAGATTACAAGAGGCTTGGCTTACCTTTTAGCTTCCTAAAATATCCTACCAATTCCCCTGCTTTTTGTTTTCATTCACTCTCCACTTTTTCTCACTGTGGCCACTTTGTGCATGCAGGTTAACTCAGGTTGGCATCTATGGATGTCGGAGTAGAACTCTTAGCCAAATAGCCAAACGTTTATTCCGCTCAAATTGAGCCTGCTATTTTTCCGGAACGATAGACTATGTATTATGTATATAGTATAGTAGTAGTTAGCCTACCAATTCAATTGGCCTAGACTGACTAACCAGTCATTGATTCTATGATTAACGGAAGTCTTTGTGCGTTTAATTCGTATATCAAAGAAGAAAGTTATGGCTTATGATTGGAAGAATCCCTATAAAATATATTTATATATATGATTGATAGGGGCAAAGGGGCGACGCTAATCCCGGTTATTTCGTCTCCTCTTTTATGCTTTCTTGCTCATGCCAATGCCTAAACAGTTTCAAAATCTGCATGGGATTCATGAGAACATCGGCTTCTCATGTCGATCTTCCGTTCGGTCAATTGGTTTCCTTGAATTGCAATTGGCTCTTTCCTGCTTTCAGGCAAGTGACGGGGCTATTCCCACAAGACTAGCAACCAATATCTGACGCGAGGCCAGTTCCTCTTTATACGATTACGATAAAGATCGAGCCGCCCTGTTGATATGCAGCTGCTCGAGAAAGATCGAAATGCTACGTGACGCTTCATATGCGGATACTTTGTTTTCATTATGACTAATGAAGGCTCCTTCTTGCTTGATTGTTATTGCTGAATCTGCGAGTGTAAGTGTAATTGGCTGTTGCTATGGATACATCACTACCAGCCTCTTCTCTTTTAAGATACCTCTCATATGCAACCAGCTTATCATGCAACTCCTCAAAGGTGATGGGATTTTATCGTGCACGAACCGCTGCTGCAATCTCCTTAAACTCAGGGCCCAGGCCATTGAGAGCATGAATAATGATATCGTCCTCCGAAAATGGTGCATCAATGATGGCTAACTCATCAGAGATAGCCTTTATCAGTTGCAAGTATTCTGCCACAGGTTTGGTTTCGAGCCACGGCGAGTGAGGGTGAGCCGCTCCTTAAGATCCATCACTCTTGAACGAGATCTATTTGCATAAAGTTTGCCAAGCGGCTTCATGAGATGTTTTTGCGGATGCTATAAGAGGCATGACCTATTCTGAGACTGATGCAATGATAGCATGCAGCAACCACTGATCCTGTCGAACCCAATAGGTGTAAGCAGGATTTGGTGAGACCGTCTGTCCATCCTTCACAACGGTCTTCGAAGGGCATGGCACAGAGCCATCAACAAAGCCCATCAGGTCAGGTCATAACCAAGAAGCAACGAGTGGAACTGAGCACGCCATGATGGAAAATTCATGGGCGTGAGTTTAAGAGGTAACTGGGCAGCGGCATTGATATCGAAATAAGGACGCTGCTCGAAGCGAGTGAAGTAGATGTAGAGACAAGCAAGGGAGCGGCAGTGTTGTCTGAAACTTCTTCAGCTTTCAAAGTATGGGGTGCTTGGATCTGAAGATCGTTGGAGCGTGATTGCTCTGATACCATGTTAAACAACCACTTGCTCAAAAAGCTTAAGCTATCAGAGTGTGCGCCTAACATTATATGAAAGCATCTGAAGCGTGTGGGCTTAATATTTCTTTAAGAATTCGAACGTCGTGCAGATGCTCAGGTGCCGTAGGCTGGCTGGTAAAAGAACCGGGAAGTAGAATGCCTGACGTTACTTCAAGCTCTGCCGTCACTGACGAATACGAATCAGCAGTCGTTGGGTTGAAGCCCTTTTTCTTGAATCTATTTACTAGCAGAGATAGATTCAAGGGTAAGGCAAATTTTTCAAAAATTTGAAAGCGGTTCAGCTAAGCCATAACGGATCTTATCACCCAGTGCGTAAAAATCGCTGTTGAATGTGATATTAACCATATCTTACTTTTTGTATTTTTATTTATATAGATCTCATTCCTTATACTCTTTTCTTCATTCATTGGGTTGGAGGAATCCATATAGATCTCATTCGTATTCCAGTTTTTTTTCAGAGTTAGATGTGGCCTCTCATTCCTGTTGGAGTGAGAGGGTAAGGGAGAAAGGGTGGGTGGCCCCTTACGCGCTTTTTTAGGAGGAGTTCAACTCCGTCGGATGGAACGGAAGCGCATATAGGAAACGAATCGGGCATCTATGGAGAGAATAAACCTTCTGCGTTGTCTAGTAAGCTGCCATTTTCATATATTGATCTGAAAATAGAAAAATTCCATAGGGAATCAGAAGGAGTCTGAATAAGATCAGCAGGAAAGACAATGATAGGGCGTCTCAAACAGAGGCAGTGTTGCAGAAAAAAGATCTTTTTTCTTCTGATCTTAGTACAAATTCGGTCGATATCGACAATCCAGTTCCGCGGGAAGGAGGCCTAGAAAAGGTCAGCGGGCCAATAAAAAAGACCTGCCTTTGACGCTACGCTGTGCCGACCAGCAGCGGGCTGCTAGTCACGAGCTGGTCAGGGACAGGTTCCGGTCACTACTCTTTCGATGCCATGGCATTGTGGTGGCACGGGAACCACTGAATGGGGGCGCTTTTCATCTCATCGCCGGCGTGTGGAAGAAAAGTGCATCCAAGCACAGCGCAGCCTTCAGGGTCCAAGATTGCTTCGTCGAATGGGCTGGCCTGGGACGGACATCGATCTTCGCTTCGCGGGTTCCAGAAAAACCACCATCTCGCTCTTTCCTTTCTTCGGCGCTGCCTTTTTCTTTGTGTTTTGGCCTCCAAGAAGATGAAGAAGTGGGCCGACAAGAAGAGGCGCCCAAGGGAGTTCCAAGTGGGAGACCTCGTGCTTGTCAAGATGTACAACCACGCGAGGTTAGGTGGTCGTCATCGGGCCCTCATTCGACGCTACGAAGGTCCCTTCCCCATCCTTAAGAAGGTGGGGGCACAAGCTTACAAGGTAGAGTTGCCTCCGAAGATCAAGTACCACCCCGTCTTCCATGTAAGTCTACTCAAGCCTTATCATGGAGACCAAGTGGATCCAAGTAGGGGCATCTCTCATCGGGCACCCATGGGCATCCAAGTTCAACATGACAAGGAAGTTGAAGAAGTCTTGGCCGATCGAGTGGTGCGGCATTCCAACCAACCACCGACAGTTGGCACTTGCGATCGATCGACAGTGTTGATGAAGTGTTCTTCATCAACTGCTAAAAGAAAAGGGCAGCTCACGGAAGGAACTGCAATAGATCTTGTGCTTCTTGCAATTGATCAATTATATCGATTGGTGCTCAGGATCGACTCTAACATCGAGTGTGAAAAGGCCCAATCGAATTGACATTGTCTGACTTGCATCTGAGTCAGACCCATTATTGACAGTCTGTGGACTAGCGAACGAGAGCTTGAAGGTCAATCCTGCTCGCTTCAGTCCTCATCTCCATTCCACTTCGAAAGAGTTCAAGAATAAAAACCTCGGTCCTCCCCTTCTCTTCATTTCAATTCTCGCTCGTTTTCGTTCCTCAATTATTCATATATTAAGTGTTCTCTTTCATAGCTCAAGCCTGTTGGCAGGACTCGATCTGTTGATCGCTTGAAGGTCTGCTTCCATCTTTCTTATCTCTTTCCCGAGCTTAGACGGAGCAGAATTTATTCTTTACGGGTATGACATTTTTTTTTACTTTAGATGAAGAACGCCCTACTAATACAAGTCAAGGAGAGGAAAGGACTCAAGATCCCGAGACAACAACGGGAGAAGGTACGTTTTATAAGCCTTCAATCCCAACATTGGGATTGATATGCTTTCTCTTCCATTTCTTAATATAGATATTCTATTTTTTTTAGGCCATGAAGAACGGGAGAGGAGAACAGGGGGTCAAAGTGACGAGACACCGGGATCGCGTCGCCTTACGACACCAATGACTGTTATTTCTGATGAGGAGGAGGAAAGTCAAATAAAGGGGATGGAAATTTACCAGCCTTCTTCTTGACGGGGGGGAAAGAAAAAGGTGAAGGAGAGGAAGCGAAGCCGGAGCGGGAATGGATCTTGGGGAAAGACATGGCAGATCCTTCATCGAGTTGCATTTCATTATCAAGAAGTACTCCCACAAGTTCGACGGAAGTCACATCGTCTACACAAACGTAGTACTCGTGGAAACTTCCGCCCTAGCCGCCGCCATTGCCTATCCTTTCCTTTTCACTTTATATATGAATAGCTGACGCAGACGGATATAGCCAAAGTTTTATTGCTTGCCATATTTCCACCTGCACTCTTTATGTTATGAAAGCATATGCAATTTTCTTTTATTACCTTTTTAGGTGTCACTCCTCCTATTCTCACTTCACTTCATTAAATCGAGTCCTCCAGCATGCTTCTCAGAGGTAGCATGTCATAAGAGATTGCCCTGTTAATGAATAGCCTGCCATTTTCCTCCAGTCGTTGGATAAGAGCTTTAGTAGTTGATACGAGCAAACAAACCTGCAACCTCCCTTGAAGTTCTCCCTTACTACCGAGCTACCGCCCGTCAGGTATATTGCTATCATTCTTTCCATGGTGGTCCAAGAAAACCTCCGTTGCAGTCATTCCCCGCCGTTATATTAAAAGAAAAATGCCCCGTATTTTTATGTGGGTCAAGGGCAAAGGCAATACATCCTGTTATATATGTATATGTAGTTTGAATTGAAGGCCTTCAATTGCTAGTCCTAATATAATTATCTCTCCAGATAAGCCTGTGGAGGAGAGTTCCGGGTTCATGCCAACCAGTATATATAGTGTAATATAATAACTTCTGCCAGTCATCCCTAAGGAGGAGTTTATGGGGCCAGTAGTTGTAGCCGTACCAGTAGTTGCCTTTTTTCTGCAGTACTAAGACTAGCAAGTTAGTTAGTTTTCACGCGCTTCTTTCTCAATTTGCCAAGTGTGAACTTCCCATTGCTAAATTGAGTCCATATAACCTCATCTTCTGAGCTATATTCTAAATAAAATAATAGAAGAACATAAATAACTCTGAATTTCCACAAGATCAGATGATCTAGCTGCAGGCCACATTCAGCCTCCAGAGTTAATGTTAATCACTGCAGCCACTTTACTTTACTTTAGTTTAGCATGAAGAATCGAGGAAGAGCTTTGCCGAGAAACTTATGGGGAAAGCATCTATCTATCTATTCAGTGTGCGATAGCCAATGCTATCCTTTATCTCTAACGAAATTGCATAAGAGAATCTTTGATATAATAAAAGGGTTACAGTCGTCTCTTTGACTGCAGAGCAAAGCAGAATGAAGCTAGTGATGCGTGATGCTTAACAGATCAAATTCGAACCTAATGATGTCCTTCTTTTGATCTGTTTTCTTTAATTTGATTCAAATTGACGCTATATGAGACTGACCTTATTTAGGACAGGAAGGAAGAGAGTATTACGAATTGCCCTATTTGATCTAGTCTCTTCAATTATCGAGACCCGTACATACAAAGATCGTTGTAGCTTATCTCATTCGTCGAAGTCAAATCCCCTTCCCTTTCTTTTTTCTTAGACTCAATTTCATAAGAGAAGAAAGCGTAGAAAGGTTTTTCTTTGCCTTTTGAGTAAACAAAGAAACTTTCTCTGGTTATAACAGTCAGTCTAATGAACGTTCACGTCAGGACTTGTCCTTTTTCTGACAGAAAAGTCGATGTGAAAGAAAGGTACCTATCGAGCTCTAAGATAAAGTGTTTAGGGTGGTCTGCTCCTCTAAGTGGTTGGATAATCTTCCGAGTAATCCGGAACTACTATACCCATTTTATAAAAAGGTGGTACCAAAAAGAGGTGGTATAGTATAAACTCTTTTTGTTAGAAGGTGCAAAATCAATGGGTGCCTCCGCTGCTGTCGGTATTGGAAACGTCTTCAGTTCTTTAATTCATTCCGTGGCGATTCTGGATGCTTCTGATCAATAGGAGGAGGAGGAAAAAGAAAGCTTATGATGAGCATCTATTTGAGTCGATCATTTCCAAGATCTAATTCCAGTTTTTTCTTATGTAGTGGAAACGCCTTACAATCTGAAGTTTTACGCTTAAGGGAAGAAATTTTCTTGGTGGATGCAGGACTTGGGACCCCCAGAATTTGTATGCAAGATGAGCCTACAGGAGTGCCAATCAACCGAGCCACCAGGTTTGAGAATAAGGTAGGATCCCTGGATCTAGTGGCCGGTGAATCACTGATCAAAAAGCATATTTTGGAGAGATTCTTCATCGACCTAGTGGCCGGTGAATCACTGATCAAAGAGCGAGCAGCCGCCAGGTTGAATGATTTGGTGGGATCCACAGATGTAGTGGCTGGTGAACCGCTTCTTCTTCTTCCACGAAGATTCAGACAAAACCGAGCTTGGATAGAACTGAACAAGATTTGGCGAACGAATACGTCTGTCAAAGGCTTTATTTTTAGGAAAGTAAAAGGAGGTTATTCAGTAGCCATCGCAGGTTTCCTTGCTTTTCTGCCATTCCGGCGTAGTCGTAAAAGGAAAAAATCGAATGATCGATTCACCATTGAGAGCATTAACTTCAAAAGGAAGAATATTGTGGTCTTATAAGAGCGGCAGATCAAACTTCAACTTGATGAACGAAGCTGACGAAAAAAAAAGAGCACCTTTTTCAATTCCTTTTCTGCACGTCTTCTGATAACACTCTATCACCTTAATCCATTCTTTTGTTGACGTTCTTGCACTTATTCCGGCCCTTGCTTTACATAACGAAGAAAGGCAAAGGTTGAAGCGTGCGTGCCTTGAGTGCTATAGATGGTGTTCGTGATGTTGCCGTTTCGGCTTACGACTTTTGAAAAGGAAAGTGAGTGAGCCGGTTGAGTTTGGCGGGCCCTAATACTTCGAGTCACCATCCGTTGAGCCGAGGACGGTGCTGAAGAAAGGATGGGCATCTTCTTTTCGAGTCTCCTCGGTCTTTTCTTCTTCCTTTACTTTTGACGCCCCTGACCCCGGCGAAAGTCCTTCTTTTCTTTATTGTTTTCTTGGGGCACGAACCTTATAAAAGAAAGTCCATTTCTTCTTTAGGTCGTTCCTCTCCCGTTGGTCGAGTGGCCTTCGGCTCCTCTCCCGTTGGTCGAGTGGCTAAAGGTCCTCTCCCTAAGGCCGAGTCATTTCATACCTCTCCCGTTGGTCGAGTGGCCTTCGCTCCCAACTCAACGAAAGAAAGTCAACCCATGCGCGCCTTGAGCCATGCACACCTCAGAAAGGTTTAGTTTGCCTCACGAAGAAAGCACCTCCGCTCGGGTCCGAGAATCCTAATCCGCCTTTCCCTAGTCCCTCGTAGAAGAAAAATGTGGGGTAGGCCTAAAAGACCGACTTTCCTCCTTCAAATCCGGGATTCTATTTTAACTAATCCGAATCTGTGTACTGACAGTAGTAAAAGCGGAATATCCTATCTCAATTCTTGGCAGAATAAGCCCCATGACCGACCGAACCGAGGCTGGGGTAGATAGAGGACGAGAAGATTTATTGAATGCTCTCGGGCATTGATTGAGGAAGTAGCCCAACCCTTTTTTCATCTACGCAAAGAGGAATTACTTCTTATTCGACTGGAAATGGTGCATAACGATCGATTCCTAAGGCTGGTAATGCCGAATCAATCAAGGATAAGGCAATACAGTCAGAAAGGAAAGCAGCACTGACCTCTTCCCATACCAGAGCCGCAAGTCTACTGACGGCTATTCGCTATTCTTTCCATCGTGAAATAGTAACCAATCTCCCCTTCCCCACGCTCCTTTGACCTTATTCCATTGCGATCTGAAGCAAGGTATTCTGTAGGAGCAAAAGCCTCTTCTACCGCTCCTGCCCCCGAAAGGAGATAGAACTCCTAAACTCAACCTAAGGCAGCCTCTCTCTTAAAAGCGATACCAAGAAAGCATTCCAATAGCAGCTGATGAAACTATAGCACGAACAGCTACCTCCTCGGGACACTCCCTTTAAAGACGTTAGCGATCCAATTCGCCTGCTTGGATTAGGACTTTCCTTCTTTGATGGAGAGAATGCGTTGGTATAGAATGACGCAACAATCCTTCCCGCGTTGAACCTCAAAGATCTGCAGATCGGAGTCGTTCAACAGTAAGAAAGTCAAGCTTTCCAGCAGACTATACCTCAAATCGAACTTCCACGTCTTCGCTTCCTTCCCATCCTTTCTCCCGTCGTTCCATCTCAGTCTGTCAACACCCAATCGACCTCCTTCTTTCAGTTGCAGCCTGTTGCTCTGTCTTTTGGATTCATCTACGAGCAGAATATGGATTGCCAGTAGCGAAGTAGGAGATGGAAATGCAGTCTTAGTCCGGGGTTTGAATATCGACTTGGTGAGCTACCGTCCTTCTCTCAATCGCTTGTCTCCGGCAGGTGGGTTCAATCAGCCAGCCAAGATTCATGTGATCATTCTACGTCTTTCTTTCCGATCCGTTGCTTCCAGCTTGATCTAACTGCAAGTGTAGCCATCCTGGATCCGAAGCTTTCTAAGACTCCCTTGAGTTCCTAAGGTAGCCAGTGCTTCAGTAAACGCTGGTTCTTTCTCCCTTAGCTCCGCACTCTTACAACCAAGCACCGGAACCAGTAAACAACCAATTGGCTCGTCAATGGCTAAGTAAATGGCGCTCGAACCCTCCATCCTTTATTTTCTCTCGATATCTGACCCGTCAACCTTCCCATCTCCTCTTACTTACGCATCTTCAATCAAATCATGATCCCATCTCGATCAATTTCGCATTGATCAGGGCGGGCGTTTCCATTGCTCTTCGAGAACCTAGATACGTATTAAAAGAGGAGTAGGTTTGAGATAACTGAGATACAACTAGATACTTTCGTTTCACTATGTGAAACTCATTTCGTTTCCCTCCTTTCAAGTAATACGTATCGTCGTTTGAGTTGACAGTGTTCACCATCGATCATTCCAGCTCGCCATAGCGATTGGGCATGCTTTCTTATGCTACTACTACACATCCTATGACTCTTCCTTCCTTTCGGTAAACTCACTCCTCGAGGGAGGAAAAGGGCAATCTACTCTATATAGGAAAAGCGACCTTATTTTGTTTGATAATGCCTTGAATAGGGAAGTGGCGTCTTAGCTTAAAATAAAAGCGTAGGTAACAATTCGTATAGGGAATACGTATTCCGTAAGCGGCGATAGCAAGAGATCTTATATAGACAATCCAGTAACGGAAGAAAAAAACTCTCTTGAAAGAAATCAAGCGAGAGAAATGAAACGAATAGCTCTTCGTTTCACTAAAAGATACGTATCGTCGTTCGAGAGGAAAGACCTCGGGCATTGAATCTCTGGCCTTAGCCTGCCTACCAGTCTTGATCTCTTGCAAGAACAAAAAGAAACTATTTAAGCGGAATAAATTATTAACTCGGATGCTCTCACAGCGATGCTGAAAAGGTAATCTCTACTCTGGCTCAACACTTCCCTTACTTACGCGAAAGAATCATCCTCAGAAAACAAGCATCCCGGATGGTTGAGCTCAAGCGAAGCACCCTGAGAGCTAAGAACAGCGGATAGCAGAACAGGAAAGTATGAAAAGCTAAAAGCTGCCTTTCTCCTCTTTACTCCAAGACTTGTCCCGGATGAAGCAACTAAGAAGCTGTGAATGCAGGATAGCCGCGGAGGATTTCCGTAGCTAAGCGAAAAGCAGTAGCACTAAAGTATGCAGTAAATCAATCAAGACTAAATATAACTGGCAAGAAGCTTCAGACGAAGAAGATAGCTCACAGGAACGATCAGAGTGATAACGATCGCGAAGATGTAAGGAAAAGAAGCTAAGCAATTGAGGTGAGGAAATACCAGATTCTAATTCTACCCAGTTTTCAGAAAGTGCGGCTAGTGAGCATAACTAGACCTTTCTCAGTCAAGCCAGTAAGTAGGGAAAAGTGAACAGCTCTAGTGGAGGCTTACATGAGCGAAGAAAAGGAAAAGCGCCTCAAAGTAAAGAAAAGACTGACGCTAAGAAAGCGATGTCACTGTCGGTGTAAGTAAAATGGAGTACACAAACAAGTAAGTGAGCCAGTAGCGTCAGTTCTGGGGAAGCAGTTCTTTCTTCTGCTAGCGGACAGGAGTCCCGATCAGGAGTTTCGGTGTCGTCAATCAGAATATTCCAACAGGTCCCCTGTCCTTATGAGATCCTCTTCGGTAAATTCCTCCTGTAAGAGCTTTTTTTCTTCCAATTCTATAGCAATAGCAGGTTCTTCTACTATAACTCCAGCACTCCCCTATTCTGGGCCCCACCCCAGGTAGGGCATCCAGGTCTATCTGGTATGACAGACCTGGACATACCGGGTACCCGACAAAGCCGGTAGGTTTTGGGTTTTTCCTTGCTTTATTTATGGTAACGACCAGCATCGATCCGAACGATAGGAGATTCAGCTCGAACGACGAAGAGCGAACGGAAGAAAGCACACCAACTGTTCACAATCCATAAAGTGAGTGACGGCTCTTCTTTCGAAATTCTCGAACATATCGGCTTGAGGCTTCTTTTCAAGCTGAGTAGAAATTGAATAAGAGAAGCAATGAGAAATCGGATCGAGAACGCCCAAAGAGCTTTTACGAAAGTACGCTCACCGGTGTATAAGATCCTTTCAAGACTTGTTTGTGACATATCCATGAAAGAGATTGCCTTCGAGGGATCTTTCTTGTTGACGGTAGCCATAGAAGACTCGACAGGAATGAGTTTCACATAGTGAAACGAATCAACTCATTTCTTCCGTTAGCTCGAAGAGCCATGTCTCAGTACAGTCTCTGGGCTTTCATTGGATTAGTTTCCGGATAGGGAAGAAGGGTAGCACCATCCCGGGTGTTAGGATATTATGTTCATAAAAAAACAAATGGAGTCATTTTTGCATCCTCGCACCGCCTTCACGCCTGCCACCAGGCCATACCCAATACCGTCGCCATACAGTCTCATAGACCCGCAGAGACGAATTGGTACGTATGGGCTTCGCCATCCATCTAGGCATCTTATGCTGCGGCAAGCATACTATGATGCGACATTTATAGGCGGGGAAGTAGCCTTGTAGTCTTGCTTGTTCATCCTCGGGGAACTTCACTCCCTTTAGAGAGGAAAAAGAAAGAGTGAGGTAGTGGACAACTAAGAAAGATTCTCTTTTCAAGGCGTCAAGTGCTATAAAGGAAAGTAAGGAGACAAGAACTATCTTGCTATACCTGAATCAGTTTGACTCAATGCTTGCATCTCCCCAGCTTCTTTCTACGATTCTAGTCAAGCCCTGCGTCTATGCCTCGAGAGCCTGAGCTACTATTTTCTTTTCCTTACCCATATATCACAGTTAGGTTATTAGTACCCTCCCGTTGCCTTTCAAGTAGAGCGTCTTTTCAAGTCAGTCTTGTCCCGCCTGCTCGTTAGCAAGTGCCTAGGTCCCGTACGACAGCTCTCTTGCCTACCCCTAAGTAAAGTCCTGTCTCCAGTAGCTGTTTCGCTTCTATCTTAAAGAGTAGACCGAGTATATGACCGAAGAGGCGGAACTCGGAGCAGCAGTAGAAATAAGCAATCCCCCCATCCCGAAACCGGCAAGGCTTGACTCCGGCTGCTACTGGTTTGACGTCTTTATCAACCCCCAATTCGCGTTTTATCAGCTCTTTTTCGGCTCCACACTACCCTATATATAAGTCTATACCGTATAGAGCCGCCGTCGCTTCATTGCATGCTCATTTTTTACCAGGACGCACGTTAAATTAGAATAGAATCTGATCTAATAGATTATATATATATACCCTCGAGCAAGGGTTTCTTCTAAACGCAGGTAATCATACGCCCGCCTATCTCCTGGGCACCCGTATCCACCAGGCATTGGAATAAGTTCCCCTTTTCTTTCGTTCGAGATGCTTTTGAATAGCAGCATAGTAATTCGTCTTGTAAGAGCAGGTTGAAGCTACTTAATTTATAGAAACAACTATTTAGTAGCTAAGCGCTAAATCATTTGACAATGCCGATCTAATATGTCAATAGTTCTAAAATCAATAGGAAAGTAGCCCAAGGGTCGTAGAGTCGTAGATTGTCGGGTCGGTAACAAGAAGACAGGCAGAGTGGCGGAGCAATGGTACCAGATGTTAAGGAGAGAGAAGTGAGTTGGTCTCGATGAGAGCCCAGGCGAGTCTCGTGTGTGATAGTCTGACCCGGATAAAGGATATAGTTCCCATCCTGGTCTGGGTTAGGGTTCCAAACCTGCCATATCCCTTAAAGCCTCAGAGCTCGAGGTCTACTTCTACCTAGATACATACAGCTTGCCTTACCACCATTTCAGAGCCAAGCCTCCTTTTCTGATAGAAGGGAGTGATAAAGAGATTGATTTTCGGATCGCCTAATTCAATAGCTCAAAAATAGGTAGAGTTCGCCCTTTGAAGCATAGTTAAGTGTTGCAAGAGGGGGGTTGTTCAGCGAACGGGAAGCAAACAAAGTATCCATACCAACATTGAAGGCTTCGCCGCTATCCAGAAGAGAGCCTTACTCTATAGGGGTGCTAACGCTTTACTAATAGAATATCAAGTAAAGGCGCTTCTTCCTTCGCTGCTTTCGTACACCAGGGGGCTCGCTGGTGGAGCTGCCTTCTCTCGCCGTGCCCGGTGCCCAAAGCAAAGCATTGAAAGAACCATAGGGAGTAGCCGGAAAATCCTTTCTATTCTCATAGGAGAGAGGTGTGCATACTATACTCCATTAATCGAAGTTGAAAGAGCACCGGGAAAGAATAGGAGCTAGAACTTGAATCGGAGGAGAATAGATTACCAGACCAGAAAAAAAGGGCAAAGAGTAGTTTCTCTTTTCTTCCAAATTCAAGAAAGGAAAAAGAAAATTATTCCATAATATAATACTAGGAATCCGCTTTATTAGCAGGCGCATCAACCGACACAAACTCTGAAGTGGGATCAAAGGCAACCAACTGGTGGTGGAAAAAAGACAGTCGATATATCAGGAACTTTCTTTTTTCAGGTGGCGGTGACGGATGGCTTTCGATAAAAAGTATGCTTTTCAGGCGGAATTCGAAATAGGCGCAGGGGATACAACAAAAGAGGTCCTGACTTTACTTTTCAATAACCGAGACGATAACTTACTTTTCAAATGGGGTGGACCTGAGGAAGTTCTTCCAAAGTCTTACGTGTATGAATCCGTAGCCGAAAAAAGGAGCCCTTGATCCTAGATAAGTAAGCAGATATATCTACGGCTGGAAAGATAGCGAGCGCTATTCTCAACTTAGTCTTTCAGCAGGTCAGCTCGTCGTAATAAAACACGACGTTAGCGGGATGGAGTTCCTCCTGCGGAAGTCCCACAAACATAGGACAGCCGGGAACGAAATCCCTTTTCAAGTCTGACGTCTACGTTCGACTTTCTCTTTCTACTGTTTGCCATTCCGAAGTAAAGTTTAGGATTTAGTTTCCTCCGATTGATTGAGTCGGTGGGGAAGTGAGCGGATCTCGCCTTTGTAGATCCGGTTGAAGAGAGTTATCACGATGTAGCAGGGTCTGTCTGCTCCAGTCTATGACCTACCGTTTTCTTTGCTAAGCAGTACGCCTAAGATAAAAAAGACAGGTGGCATAGCGATCCTTACCAATACGACTGGACACCGCATCTCGTCCTCAACTCATTCCGACACTGTGAGATCCCTATGGTCACGCCTTAGTCCGAAAGGCTATAGGGCTTTTGGGCATTATTAAAAAATTGGACTCTCCACCCCTATTTCATTCTGTGTTTACTCTCTATAGTATATAACATAAGACTTTGCTTGCTCCGGAACGGGCTGGGCTATCTATAGTAGAACGGATGCCGGAATATTGGTTTACTGGGCCAATGACGCTCTTTCCTTAAACTCCCTTAATCCACCTCCCCTCCCTTTGCCGAGAGGAAGGACTAGGGTTAGGCATTCAATGGCTTTCGATGTATGATTGATGATGGGCGTGGAACGACGGCAGAGTCAAACTGGGCTGGGCACTCCACAGTAGAAGTCTCCGAATCAAATCCCTCATTTCTGTGCCGGGCAGGTTTCTAAACTGGGGATAAAGGAGGAGGCGAGCCAATCTTTTGATAACGGCTACCGAACATATTCATCAAAGGAGAGTTGGGGTTCCGACCTCGATCCCTCTCAAAGACTAAAACCCCCAGGATTGACTCTGGATGACCTTGTCGGTAAAAGGGATGTACTTAATATCCTCGCTAACAACGAGGAAGCACGGAATTTCGTCGTCGAAGAGCTCTTCCGGCGAGGGATTCTAAACGATCAAGAAAGCTGCCAAAACTTCGTGGCAGACTTATTGAAAGAACGATGGGAAAACCCCAGAGATGCAGAGAGAGGATCCCCTTGGCCGCCATTTATGCTCTGCTTGATGAGTTAGAACTTTAAAAAAGGGGAGAGGATAATTAACTAGCAGAAGAGACAGAAGAGACTATGTTAACTACTCCTATGCTAGGTGGTGTCAGACCAGAGCCCAGCGTTAAGTTCGACAACGGCTCGAGCTTTTCCACAGGAATCGACTGTAGCCGTCCATAAGCAGGCTAGAGGCCCTCCCTATCAAGTCAAGGGGAGGGGGAAGAAGAGAGGGTGTGAGGGCTTCTTCCGACTTTCTTGCAGAGAAAGATCATGCAATGATTCAGTGCCGAATCCCTAATTCGAGAAGTGCTCCGGTGTGAGTCAGTGCCTAATGCGTTAGTAGGGGCGAACTCCTTCGAATGAGGTTTCGCGCGAATGCATGACTTCCCAAGAGGATGCACAAGGCTTTCATTCCTTTACAGGTCAATTACATCGAGCTTTGACAACTTTCAGGCGGTTTCCCCTTCTGTCTTTAATTTCCGAAGGGCAAGGTGGGGAAGGCATTCCCGCTGCTACAGTTGACGATCCTAGTTCTTTTACAATAAGAGCTTTTGCTGGAAATACCAGTGCTAGTGACTTGACTGTTGGAGGAGGAACCGCTGTTAGAAATGTTCACGTAGAAGCTCCCTATTTCATCTGCTGGTATAGACGAAGCTCTTGGAATCTTATCCGCTTCGGAGGTTGTAGGAGGGGGGATCAGCTTTTCTTGTTCCTCTAACAATTTCTTTTTCATTTCATGGACATCTGATATTCATTTTTAAACCAAACAAGGATCTGACTCAATTCAATAGAAACTTCACTTCTACCCTGTGTGGTATTGGACTTAGGCCACTAGAACGCGTCTTTTTTAGCTTACTAAAAGGCATTTATTGAAGTCAGGCACTCATCTCAGTCTCAGGGGCATGCCCAGAAGAAACTGCTGGTGGAAGGTGGAGGAATTGGACAGCTTTCCTTGGCAAAGATAGGCCTTATCGAGCCTTTTTGGGACACGGAATAAAGGCTGGTCTCGAGTGCTGTGCTGATGTGACTGTGCTTGACTTAGGCTTTGGCTCTGCTGGGGTTCTGGTCTTGCGTATCAGAAGTTGCCTCCTTGCGACTAAAGGAAAGGAAGGAGCAAAGAATGCGAATGGGTGATGTACTTGGTTTGCCTTCGCTGTTGATGCGCTGTACAATCGAATCTGTCAGGAGCTGATGGTCTAATGAAGGCATAAGAACAGCAACAAGATCTTATGCCTTTCGCTCAGTTAGGAGCGAGTAAGAGAACAAGAATGAGACTGAATTGACACTCGCGGTGCTTACACCTCAACAAGTAAGCGTCGCTCAACAATTCCTCGAGACCAAAGCAAGAGTTCTCTTTCGATCCCATACCTCTTTTCTTTTTGTTTCTTTTCTAGTCCATAGAGATTAGGATTAGGGGAAGAGAATGACCGAGAAAAGAGCTCCAATTCATCGAGTCAAAAGCGGGAAAGAGACGAGCTAGTGAGATGCGCAGATGTATGAGCTCTGAGATGTGTAGGTCGAAATAGAAAAAGCCGTTTCAACTGGTCCTATAAGACTAGGTAGGGTAGTAGTCAATCTGATGTAGCTAATACGACCGGCATTAGTAGACGAGTACAAATGAATAGAGTAGCCCTATAAAATAAAATAAAAGACACGGCAGTTCCATTCTAACTATATATATGTCTTGGGCTTGCTTGGCTAGGTTTCAAAGGCAGGACTTCGTTCGAATAAGGAACTGAATTCCCAGTTTATCTTCTATCCCGGACCCAGCTGCTACTGAGAAACTCTCAGTCAATACGAGGTTCAAGGGGCAGGATAAAGACTGGTTCCAGTAGGGGACGTGGATGCCACTCCTACCTCCGCATATGATAGTAGGAACAAGAGGCATAGGAGCTATGCCCATACCGGTAGAACTACACGATCTCGCTTTCGGCATAGCCAATTCAAAGGCCAGTTCCAAATCCACCAGGCGAGTGCAGCTTCGCGGAGCTCGCCCACCTATATGTAAGCAGACAGGAAAAAGATATGGATTCGTACGCAAAGCAGACTACCTCGATTGGACGGCCTGGAAGCCTCTTTCTTAGAACTAACAATCAATCAAAGAATAGGAAAGAAATGGCTTCTCGACCACTCTTCCTAGGAAGGTCTTTTCTAGCTTGTACTTTCTCTCAATAGATGGGCTGAAGCAGGAGAGCGAAAGGCTTCAGGCGATGCATTTACAGGCGGGGGAATTGAAGGAAAAAGACGGACTGGACTCCTCTCCCGGTGTTAGCTTCGCTCCTCTCCCGGCTAAGGTCGAGTGGCTTTTCGCTCCTCTCCCAGCGGTCTTGTGGCTTTCGCTCCTGGAATGGTAAAAATGCGGATTTCGCTTGCATAAGCCTGAATAAGATCTGAGGTCTATACCAAGAGATTCTGTTATCTCTATATCCCCCCCTATACTAGTAGCAAGTTTACCCAACCTCTGAGAGGTACTCATACTGACCAAAGACGCTGACTACATACAGGAAGGGAAGAGATTGTTAACCAGGCTTGGCTATTGGCGTGTTGTTACGCTTAAGGGAAGCCCTTGATCCTAACACATCTCTTACGGTAGAGATAGAAACTTACTTCTCAACTGTCTCAGAAGGTAGGAGTGAAATGAAATTATTTAGGGATAAATAAGACTGTGACTTAGCGTTAATTAAGGCCAATAGCCGTACCAGAAGGGGGAACGAACTCCTTTATTCCGGCACACTAAGACCACATGCTACCCATACAGCAATTCTGGTTCTCCGTTCATGCCGGCTTATCTTGCTTGGGAACTTGCTACCAAGAGCTACTAAAAGAAGTGGATTGAGCTGCCTTAGGAGCTGGAGCAGGGCTTGCTTCCATGGCGAGAGGAGGAAAGAAAGCAAAGCTTGAAGTTGCCTATTCTCTTCGTCAACTACTAACTTACAAGCATATTGGAATAAAATAAACGCTTACAGCGCCTGGATTTACGTAGGGGAAAGGAGATAGACCAATCGGTCACTCGCTTGCCTACCGGACAGATGCTCCAGGAAATTACTATAGGGATGTATTCCCGGAATTGGTAACATCACCTCTTGGTTTAACCGGACAAGTCATAACAACCATTCTTCCAACAATATCAATTTGTAATTCTTTTTCGTTTAACCTAAAGAAAAGAATGGAGTTGCTCTTTAAGGGTTAGGGTTTGGGCAAGTACCAACAATGTCTGTAAAGTAAGGGTAGCTGCATCTCGTAGCAGGCATTTTATAGGTCAAAGGAAGTCTTTTACCCTTGATTCTCTTTAAATGCGGACTTAGTTACCGATGCTTGGAAGAGTTATTCCTGTTAACCTGCTCTGGCTGCAACCAACGTGACTCTACAAGGGGGCCTTTTAACGCAACCTTTCATGGGTGTGATGGTTGGCATGGGAGTGCTTTAGCTCCAGGACCTTTCAACGCCAAGGAACAAGCCAATAACAGCAGTCCCAACCTACAATGCTGATGATGCCTCACCTGCTACTTACCGATTCATTCTCCTTGCACCGGGAGTTAGTTTCGAGCTTAGCTCGTCTTTTAGTCGATGAAAGGACCTCTTGCTAGGCCGATGTAGGTGTCTAAGACCAACAGCTGCGGTTGCTGATTCCCATCGGCGAGAGAGAGAATTCCTATCGAGTGAGGGTATTTCGACTTCGCGCCTGGAACCCCTAACTAACTAAGCAGGTCAGCTAGGAATAAATAGAACTCTTTCTTACTGGTCATGGAAAGGAATGTCCGATCCCCCCTCCCTTTGGGAAAGTATGAGTCTTCCCCAGCACAAAGACGTTGTGATTTGCTTCCAAGCCAAGGTATGAATGAGGTTGGGGAACCAGAGTCATTTCCTTCTGCCACGATGGCTACCTTTCTTTGATAAGAACCTTTCCTCTTCTTTTATTCTTTCGCTTTAACTTCGTGCTATAAACAAACCTTTCTTCGCTTACTTCTCTTACGACAGAAACTGACTTATCAGACTTGGAAACTGATGCCTTAGCAGCAGTGACCTTTAGTGAAAGAAGTCCTTAAACACCAATAAATAAATAAATAGTAGTAGCGCTTCGCTTGTCTAATTAGACTTCAAAGGGAAGACAAACTATCTCTTAAACTAAAAGGCCTAGCTCGTTATTTCCGCATTCCCTCTTCTTCGCATCTCTTATGAGATTTGATACTTTCGCCCAGGAAGACAAGAAACTAACAGGAGACCTCTCTCACTACCTTATTAATAGGAGAACAAAACTAAGTGCTTTGGAAACAAACATTGATTCTCTTATGATATTTGAGAACTTAGAAAACGCGAATACTAGTTTCAATCATTCCTTGGATCTTACTTACGACATTGGGAAAGGTGAAGATTCGAGAGGGATTGATTGTCTTCACTGCTGACGCAGCAGTTCCGGTCGGAGATCTTTCCTTGTATGGAAAGAGTGAAATGAAATGGTACGATTACTCAAGATTCCTTGTTCCGTCTTTCATTGTTTGGATTTCGATTCGAACTTCTCATACGAGTAAACCACAAAGGACTCCACTGGCGAAAGGTTAGGACTAAACGAGTAAACTGACTTCAGTGGTATCACTGCTAACGGTGTTCGGAGCTTCCGTCGGAGAATGATCCGACCCTAGCTACATCGGTCTTTTCGGCATCAATAGCAGGATCGGTCTTTCGTTCGTTCTCTTTCACCCCAAACAAAAGGCAATCTCCTATATCAATCAAGGCTTGGGATCGAAAGAGAGCTTTTGCGGGGTAAATAAGATTCGGTTCGGGTCACCCATTTCGGGTGTCGGGTCGGGTATGGGTCATGTCGGTTCGGGTCGGTTTTCGGGCCAGTTTTGCCATGTCTACGGATCCTTTGGTTAACTATTTCTCCCATGCAGACGTAGCTCCGATCTAAGGAAAGGGGTGTAACTACGTGAAACGAACACCTACCGTTGTGCTGACGCAGGAGCTGATTAACAAGTCCCTGCAGTTAAAGAATTTTAATAAAGCTGCTAAGATCTGAAAAAAGGATAGAAATTGAAATCCGACTTTATGCGAGCAAGGTTCAAAACACTCTTTATAATCCGTTAACGCGTTCGTTCCACGTAGTTACACTCCTACCTTCTATAAATCGAGAAAAAACATTGATCCAAAATCTTTATTCATTACTACTACATAAAACACTACATTACATAAACAACCACATATGACTGACGACGAGCTTTAAAAGCATTAGGCTAACTACATTACTTATTTTCGAAACATAAATAAGTCAAAGGATAGGCCTTAACAAGTAGAAAGAAGATAAAGGAACTACTTTTTTTTTTCACTTCAATTGCATACTAGGATTCGAAAGATTCATTCTGTCCTTTTCCAACCTGTATGATAAAAGATCCTACCCTACCTTGGGACGTATGCCTTTCTCGAATTCCTCTTTCCGGTGATGCAATTGCTCCCAGTGAATGTGGATTCTGGTCTAGCACCTTTAATTTCGGTTTTAGCGATTGAATGTGCTTACCGGCTTCCAAGCCTTCATCAAGGGAAGAAAATCATACCACGTCCCACCAAGTCAAAGAATAGATGATTGGCAGTCTTGGTATCCGACGATAGATCCTGTGCCTGCCTGTATAGAATGTAAAAGATGAAAGTCAATATCAATTAGATGGAGATCAAGCATTGCAGGAAAAGGCTGATTATCCACTTCCAGTCGATAGAGCTAAAGGACTCATTCCCACCCTCGACATAAACAGGAAAAGGGCTGATCCAACTAGGGAAGAAACAGAGGGTTTCAAGTAGGGTAGGGAGCTTTAGCGGTAGAAAGGGGTGGCTTTCTCAGCCAATCTAATAAGCAGAGGTCAAGAGCTCTTTGTTTACCCCAAAAAAACAGGGTTTTTTGCTATGTCCTCGTGCCGGTGCCGTTTCTTGCAAGATCGAAAAGGCTCTGTTCTCTGTCAGAATAAATATATCAACCGGGACAGACAAGCAGGACTTTCTAACGTCACTTAGCTCCTTCTGGAAACCTATCGGGGGGAAAACCTCTTTCATAAGTCCGGTGACTTAGGATTACGCTACCCTTTCCCCCGGGAATCCTTCTTTCCCCTTTCATTACCATGCCAGTCAGAGAAGGAATCCATTGGAAGCAGCGAGTCCTACGGTTACACCACCTCGAGAACAAGTGGAGTTTCCCAAGTTCTTTCGTATATAAGGAAATTATCATTGGAGCTTCTACACTAAGGAAGAACTTACCTAGACGCGAAAATATATACTATGACGCTTAAAAAGTCCTCCTTTAACAAAGAGGATTTCACAAGTGGTATTCAGGACTGGTCAACCATTGGGCTACTATGGCTCTTGGGCGTTGTTCTCTCTAACCCACCTCTGGTATGGTTAGCAGCAGACAAGGCTAATCCACATCGTACCAGACCATTTCATCGGTATGCTTTGCTTGGTGATGACATTGTCATTGCCGATAAAGCGGTGGCTGATGAGTATCTTCGCTTATGAAAGAAAATCGGAGTCCAAATCTCAGAGGCTAAAAGTTTGGTCTGACAGACTGGTGCTCTCGAATTTGCTAAGCAGTTCTGGGTTAAACAGGTACAGGTCAATCTGTCACCGGTTTCTGCCCGTGCTGTTTTAGCTGCGAATAACCTCATCGGATACCATACCCTTGCTTTGAAGTATAATATGTCGCAATCAGTATTATACCGATTTGCGGGGGCAGGGTACCGGACAATGTCTCGTTCCGATTCTAATAAACTGTCCAGACGGTTTAAGCGGATTCGGGCGATGGCGTCTAAACCATCTTAAGGTAAAGGTGATCCGATGAAGCAACCTATAGAGTGGTTTTATGGACGAGGGCTTCCCCTAAGCCCTTACTCGTCAGGCTTCATCCTTCACCAGATCAGGGAGGAATTCAAGCCTCAACAACTTGTCCTTCCTCCTGATGATCTGATGGTTGAAGGGGAGAGGGTAAATATGGAATACACCCTTTATCGCAATTGGATGGAGGGGCAGTATTTGAAAGACCTTCATTGGTACCATAAATACCTCTTCCTGGAGTACGATCCCTCACTCGAGACCTTATTTGACCCTCTGGTCGTATGTTCTTCTTACAAGAGGAAGCCAGGGGCTACATTGAACAGTCAAGTTCAAAGCTTTCTCCTTGTATTGGAGGATGTTCGATTGGACGGAAGGAAAAGGTCCAGGGTGGAATCCTGGAATTATTAGAGATAAGGATCCAGATCCAGCATGTCTCCCTTGTGAAAGGGTCTCATGCGGAGGGGCGATTAGTACTCAACATCAAGCTTCTCTGTAAAGTTTCCATACTGAACCAGGTATGGGAACTCTTACAGTTGACCAATGGGTAAGTACTTTTTCTTTTGAATCACCTAGCAAAAAAGCCTAAGCGCCTATTCTTCCATGAAAGCTGTTAGGAAGGGGGATTAGCGAGACCTCATCCCGCACAAGAAGCAAAGCAGTGGAAAGTACGGAAGCAGAAAGGGAGACTAGGACAGCAAGGAGGTACTAAGTAGTAGCTACAGAGTACGCTTGTGGAAGGGCATTTCCAATAGCATTTCACTTGGGTGGGAGGGCAGTTGGCTTGGAATCATCTTATGAAATCGAAAGAAAGACTGCAGACATAAGCATTTCCCAACTTTGAATATCACCATATCCTGGTCAAGGCTCCAACGCTGGCTGCTTCAGTTACAGAGGAGGAGGACGAGAACTGATAAAGGGACTACTTAGAACGAAAGGATTGAACCAAGGGCTATTACTCTAATCCCGGGCTAAAGGTTCATTCGATTCCTTTCTAAGTCAGATCTGACGTCTGCATTCGAGGCTACTCTTTGGATCTCGCCAACTGCTTGGTTAGTCTCATTGTGCTTAGCAACTATGGACTCAAGGGTTACTATGACTTCTCTTTCAACGAGACCACCCAAAAAACCTAATTCAGCTTCACGTAAGATAGCGTCAGTATGGTATCGACATGATTATGAATGATAGAATACCCGAAACACAGAAAGAGCTAGCAAAGTCAGTAGCAACCCTCTCCCCTTCAACTTCCTTACGAAGTAGGAGCGGAAGAGAAGCTTCCTATCCATCCCCGGACGAAAGTAAGCACGGTTTCGTTTGGTTTGAAGCAGGACGTTAAGGCCTGTCAAAGTAAAATGCTTTCAATAGAAGGATCATAAGTCCCCGGAGACAGTCTGCCTTTCCTTTTTTGGGTTAGGAGTGATATCCTCGGGTTCCTTCTCTCTCTTTCAAGTGAAAGCCGAAGACGTTGAAGAAGGTACTACAGCCGGGAAAACTACTGAATACGATAACAATAGCATTCACAGCGGAACAAACGGATCAGATATAGCTACTTAAGGCCTAGCTGCTACAGGCCTATCTCAAAAGGGCCTCGTCTCGAGTTGCTCGGCTTAAGGTCGAAGATAAAGCTTGGACAAGGTGAGGGAGAAGTTGCTGTATGAGGTCCGGTGACATCAAAATTTGGACAGACGGGAGACGATGATCGAAGTCAGACTTGAGTATGGGACGAGAACTCGCTTATTTTGATAAGCATCAAATGAGACTGAAAGCACCATAGGAAGAGAACAAAGAGTTGTTTTTGACCAACTGACTGGGCCGCTTGGGAGACATAGGCAAAAGGAGGTGATGATGTTCTTCCTTATGTACCTGTGTCTGTGTCCTTTGACAAATCTACCTCTGAATCTGTTGACCCATCTCTATCTATATCTTCTTCTAGGTCGGCGGACCCTGGTCTTGTTCGAGTTTATGATATTCCCCGCTCGTGCCTCCCCTGTCACGTATGGGGATCCCCTTCGCTGCCTTTCATTTAGCTACTCTTCAGTATTTTACATTTTACCCGGTCAACCACTACATTTCTTGAATGGTCGCTGCCTACATAACTCTTTCTCCCTCTTTTCTTTGAAGTGAGTCTCAGACCTATTTATGTAGTTCTCGGTCCTTTTTTTACAGTTCCTGACAGGTACTTTTGTGGCTCTTCACTCCAGCCCTGAAGTATTCTGTAAGCTGTCATGAGTACGCCTTTTTAGCCTACTCCGACAGCAAATTGGCGCTGTTTTGGCAGCCAGCCTCCGCACCCTGGCATAGGCATTTGCTTACTTGCTCGCCAATGCCTTGGGCTAGGCCTTTCGCCGCCCTCGCCCTCACAATTCTCCACCCTCTGACCTTAACTACCCCCTCGACATCGGTGGCCCCCTTATTATGATTGAATACTCATTCTGGTTACTGATCATTCTTATCTCATTCATTAGGGAAGGGGCAACCCATTTGCGCGACGGAATTCTTCGTCACTAAAATGAGAGCGGAATTCCTGGTAAATTTCAGAATCTCTGCCGTTCTGGTTGAGTTGTTGAATAAAGGAAGTTAGATTTCCATCAAGGAAGCTTAAGGTGATCGAGAAGACGGATGAAAGATAGATCTCTTCTCCCCGCAGCCTATAATATTTTGCTTACTTTCTCGTTGTTGGAGAAAGCGAAAAGGATTCCTTCTGGTTGTCACATCTTGTCACCCTGTCTGCTTTGGCTATCTGTTCGTAATGCTTCCTTCTTTTCTTCGATTGAATGAAGTCCTTCTGAACTGGAATCATGAATTGGATTCGAACCAATATCTCTTTTGCGACTTTCCCTTTAGTCGATCATGATGGGAAGATCCCGCTGCCCAGGATCTCGGCACCCCTCCCACCTTTCGGCGAGATATTTGCCGTGAGCAATGCGACATTCCCAAGACCTAACGAGAGATCTCTCTCTCCCTCTCTTTTTGGGCATAGCTTACTGCTTTTAGTTTCCATTGCCCTCAGCCTCTCGCTCGGCCCGGGCGCCCATGAGGTGTGGTTCGGGTTCAAAACAAAGACAAATACACATAAAAGCCAACCGTCAAAATCAAAACCGGCATTCAAGCCCAAGCCCATGGAGCAGCTTCACTTTCTATCCTCCCCAGGCGAACATGAAAAAAAAGGGGATTTTTTAGGGGCAAAAGAAGAAAAAAGAGGAGGGCACTCCCATAAATGATTAGTCGAGATAGAAAGATGGTTTGCTTCCTTCCTAAAGAACTCTTTAAGTTCAAAGACTAGGGCTAATCCAGTTAATAAAAGAAAAGACCAGTACTGCTTCTTCAAGTAGTAATTCTTTACCTGCCTTTCTCTACTGCAAATAGCGTAAGTTGTTCACGAATAGGATTCATGGCGCATCGATATCCATATTTTTCCGGGTTCTTTCACTCCAAAACCATTAACCATATCTTACTTTTTAACAACAAAAAAAGGCCAAGGAAAAGGAAGGAGGATAACCGCATGATCACCAAACCTTATCCGGCTTGGATAGATTCTGCGCCGTATACGCGTTGGTTCTCTCAGCAAGACTGATAAATCTTCGACGGAACGGGAGACCCGCACCGGCATGACGCGGATTTCCTGTCCAGATGTTGGCCGGTAGCGCAGAATGGGGCACTGTGCCTTAGGTTAGGCTCTTCGTACAATTAATTATTGGATGGTCCCGCCCTTACATGGTACGCCCACCTCCTTTCCTTCTCTGATGAGATATGGAACTCCAAGCCATCCACTTTCGCCTCGCCCTTTAGTTCATTTCCATTCAATTCAATTTACCACCTGGCTTCAGAATCCATCTCATATTGATTCCATTCGTCTAAAGTAATGAAAGAGATGAAGGCTTGTTTACTTGAGTCCTATGAAGGATGATCTCGGAAGTACAGGTATCAGTACAGTGTGGCTCGCTCGATACGGATAAGGTAAACTCCTTGACCCCAACGACAAGAGCGCAAGGCCTAACTAGGTTCTAAACCGGCACTACCTGCAGCTGATTTAGACCACTCACGGGGTACAATGCCTTTTCGCTAGCTGACAGGGGTCGATAAGCAGGAGCGCCCTCCTCTCTACCTTTACTTTAGATAACCACTCGCAGTGAAAAAAACTAGCTATGATCCCAGATGATAAAGAAGCATAATACAAGCTACTCTCCTTCAACATGAGGAGGAGCTCTTTATGTGGTTTCACTTTACCACCATCTGAAATGCGCGAAACTTCGATTGGCGGAAGCCAGTCCATGAAGATTCTCCCTTTTCTTACGCGCAATTCCCCTATTTCGGTAAGCATCCAGTATCTCATCAAATGAACACTTCTCTAAGCTTATCCTGTAGTTTATACGTCGTTTGAAAGCTGCTTCAAGGATCCAACGAATAGCTAAGGTTTGTTGACGATCCCTGGCTACAATCCCGGGGACATCATAAATAGTACCTGCTACTCTTACTTTTTCAACTTTGCATATGGGCTTGATATTCTCTACGGCGTCAACCATAAGTTTGATTACATCGCCTTCAGTTCGAGATGGGCGATGAAAAGTTTGATAAACAATAGCACGAACCCTCGTTCTTTTACCTTCTTTCATGTTAAAGTTGACCAATTTCTTGATCAATTGTTTTTGCTCACTATCTAAGCCACCCATATAACTGAGAATTTCCGAGCAATTGGAAGCTGCTTTCGATGACGAGGCCGAACAATTTTTATTACGCGATCCTTACTGTCCATCTTTATCAGCCAACTCCCCTCTTTACTGTTTTGTTTGTTCTATTGACACTGAACCGTATCCTTTCCACAACCATGGTTAACGAACGACTATTGGTGCTTGCTCTGGTGCTAACCATCTATCATGATTAAGATCGGCTAGTGGAACAATGGGCGAAAGCCCGATCAAGTCGTCAAGATGACAAATTTTTGATATCCCCTAGTACGAGAATGTTTAGTCATTCAGATAGCGACTGGCCTTTTTTTAGCTATGATCCAAGGCCGAGGAAAAATCCTTTGTCTCCTTCTTTTCTCCTCTTCCTCACATCGATAGCATAATAACAAAGATAGTTACCTATAAACAATTATATCAAGTGAAATGATAAGCATGTTGGCTTGGGTGAACCACCTTATCTTACCAGACTTTGAGTTTCTTTAGTTGCGGTTGACAGCAGTTGTGGGTGAGTGGGACCGGGGCCTGTAAACTCCATGGAAAGGCCAGAGGGGTTGGGGTTTTCAATGTGTTCCTTCTTGCAGTGGAGTAAGGAACATTTCTCCCTCTTCCTTGAGGTGTGGGACCAGGGGCCTTAGGCTTAGTCCGTCAAGGTTGAATGCGTGCTTTCTTTCCTTTCTTCTGTTTAAGAGTTAACCCGCCTTTACTTACTGTTTGCTTTAAAGTTGGAAGGGGAGAGCTTACGAGTGAACTAGGGAGCTCTCTAGTCAGACTAAAAGAATGAAAGGAAGAAAGGCAAGAATCCAATCAGCTGCTTCATCTTCATCCAACAATCCTTTCAGAATGTGATAAAAACTGAGAGTCAATTCTGTCACAAACGAATTCAAAGAAGATTGCGCCAATGAAAAAGTGCGAAAAGCAATATGACAGAGCTCAACAAATCCAGGAGCGAAAAGCCACAAGACTAATAAGGAGAGGAGCGAAGCAGAACTAAGCTTCAAAGAAAAGGGCAGAGGCGGCAAGTAAGAATCCTACCAAGCAAGACCCCCGAGATAAAAAGCGCGTCAGCGTTAAGCGGCAGCCATTAAGTAAGTGGAGAATTTCCATATATTCCGCAATTAGCTCCATCAGAAATGGATCCTTTACTGCAAATGAGACTTTCCAAGAGTGAAGCGGCTTTAAAGGGGGAAGCATGATCGCAAAGCAAGAGCTTTTCAGCTTTCCCCCAGTCAGAAATGTGAGCTAGGTAATCTCTTTCACTCTTCTCCTTTCTACATGCGAAAAAAGAAAGGTGAAGGACCCGAAAAGAAAATGGAAATTCTTGGGTTTACCCGTAATTGGGGATCTCAAATCAAAGGGCTTGACCCGTGGGTCATCCCTCTCCAAAAGAAGGACTTGAATAGTAGAAAAGGAAGATGGGCCAGATATGATTTATCTATTTCGTTTAGCGCTTCCTCCCCTATCGGGTAGTTATAGCCCTCTCTTTGAAGTATAGGAAAAGTCTTTCCATTTCGTTACATAGACGCAGTCTCATCTTCTTCTTATTCCTGGTATGAGACTCCCTAACATTCAGAAGCATGAAAGACATAGTAGACATCGTAATGACTCTTCGAATTCGGTTATGCGTGCCTCCGGTGGCCTCTTTCTTCCTGCTATTAGTATATTCTCTCTCATACGACGAGACTAGCTGGGGCTTTGCTTCAGCCTATTTATTTATTGTAGCCAAACCAATATTTTGGGAGAGAGCAAGAGCTTAGGGGCAAAATAGCCGTACGTAGGCCCTTGAACACGGGCTGGTGGATAGATAGGTCGGAGATTGCATGTGTTAAGCATAGCATAGATTCATCTTGACTTGCTGAGAAGAGTAGCCTCCTGTTCTTGTTCTCTCTCTGACGTAGGGGCTTTGACCAGTACGAACTGGACTAGCCTTATGTGCAGGTAGCTTTATATAGAACATAGTCTGACGCCACAACGCGTTTAAGTAGTTTAAGTCTTTGTGTCTCACAATCCAAACTATGGTCCCCATGACGCAACTAGTGTAGTGGACCTATACTAAATAAAGAGAAAGAATTTCCTGTTCGTACTTCCTTTGTCTAGTTAGTCCAGTTTAAGGCAGAAAAAAGAAGTCCTAGTCGAAGCAGTAATGCAATATGTTCTTTCCATAGCCTTCTTCCTTTAGGGATCCTATCTCACGGCTTGGTTGCATTCAGAAGTGCTACTGACCCCACTCGAAGAAGAAGAAAGGACATTGAAGAAGACAGCGCCTTTGGTTTGTCCAAGAAGGCCGGTTTAGATCTCCCTGCTTTGAGTCTCATAAGCCGTTAGCCGAGGGACCAATAACTTTCTCCTTTTGAAGAAGACGCCCCATTTCCCAACTTTCGTTGCCTTGGACGGCCTTACTGTGGTACTCTTCAACTAGGTCAAAGGCGCTCCGCCTTAACCACGGGAAGTTTCCGAAAATACCAATCCGCGTTAGTTTCTTCTAAGCCACCGGCTAGGAATAGGCCGACGAGCTCATTTTTTTTTATGTATGGCCGCGTGGACTAGGCTAAAAGCTCAGAGAAAGCCACAAAGTATAGAGTACCCGGCTGGCCTTTAGCTTCTTCTTTAAGGCAAATAGGGCAGTGCAGCACGCAATAAAGTGTACCCTTTCCTCAACTTATAAAAGTAAGACGCATTATTCATATTCTTAAGATAGACATCCGCGATAGAGGGTCTTTTCATTTACACTCTATAAGATGAACTAAGAGGTTGCAGGTCATTTTCTTTTTTATAAAAACTCTTTTGTCGAAGCTCGTGCACTACTTCTTTTGAAAACACTCTTTCAGGCGATTGCTCTTGGAGTGATTCTTCTTTCTTTGTCTACCCTCGCCGGCTTAAGGCGCTTCATCATATATGTTAATATGTCAATAGCCCGGAATAAAAAACTAAAAAACAGAACTACCTCCGTACTTTTCTTTCCAAGAACGTTCATGCCATCTCGAAAGTTCTCAGGACCTATACCTATAGGGGGTGAGACTGCTTCTTTGTGAGAAGGATTTGAAGCTCAACAATGATTTGCTGCTAATCTGAGTTTGCCTAGCATTGACTTTGAAGGTCTAAGTCAGGACTGCATTCAGTCACTCTTATTTACTATGCTGCTAAGCCCTTCGCCATCGAACTCTTAGCTCTTAGAAATGCGTTTTTGATTTTCACCTCCCTGACCAGTAACCCCAGAAAACGAAAAGTGCAGATGTGAACTAGCTGCTTTTCGCCTCATCTCTTTCTCCGCCATATGAATATGGCACTGAGAGGTGAAGACGATAGCCTTCTTCCGAACCTGCTAAGCTAACTTGTCCACGTTCACGCGAAGGAGAAGGTAAGGCTTGACCTTGTTGGGTCAAGGCTAAGCTTAGTCGGATTCTTCCCCTAGGTGAACTACCTTTAGCTTTCGAGAAGACAGTGAAAGCAGAAGACTAACTTGGGGATGTCACGTGGAATAAAAACCGTCATCCATTTGCCCGGTTAATTAAGATCAAAACGACTTAAAAAAGGATACGACCAAACTGAACCAACCTCAACGGATTGAAAAAAAGCAATCTTTCTACTTTATCTTCCACTGCCTTCCCACGGACTGACTAAACCACCAACAACGGCAAGAGAAAGGGCTTTTTAGAGAAAAAATGAAGATCTTTGCGAGAAGGAAGAAGTTGGAGAAGCGAGCCAAAGGCCTGAAGAGCTACGTCCCCCGCTCCAGAGTAAGAGATGCATAGCTTTAAGGCAATGATTCCAGTAGTCTTTTAAGCTCTGACCCCTTTTCCTATTGTTGAAGTAGGATATACGAGTTCAGTTGGATTTTCTAAATAAGGCTTTTTTTTTAGCGCTGTGACTTCAGTGGGTCAATCTATTCTTCAGTGACAGAGTCAGGCTTCTTTCTGTTATGTTCAAGTGTAGCAATCAATCTCCGCTAAAGCTCTTGTTTCATCAATCCTCTCCATAGTTATCTTTGAACTCCGAAAAATTGGTTGAAGATTTTCGGGTAAACTAGCAAGTAGGAAAGAAAAGCGTTTTAGATAAGTTTACAGGGAGGGATAGGGGGACCAAGGAAGAGAGCATTCCATACTTTTGAAAGTATACAACGAACGTAGGAGTGTTGAGCTGGAGTTAGAGTTAGTCAAAGGATTACCATACTAACGAACAATGGTAGAACGATAGCTAGTTTAATAAGATAGAGGTGGGAAAGCCTACGGTACCGTAAAGGAGGATGGATTCATCACTTCGGGCCAAATCGAAGACTTAGAACGAATCGACCACGTCACGTTATGCTTACGTAATGAACTCTTTTGTTTGCGGATGTAGGACTGGCTTGACAGACTAAGGGAAATGGCCACTGCTACGACTTCTCCCACTAACCGATAGACCGGCATCCACCAAACGCCTAAAGAATGGAAAGAATCGAAAGCTTCCAAGGCGGGTAGGTCGGCTAAACTGTCAAGCTAATGGCCCGCGTCACGACAACGAAAATACATCGAGGCAAAAACTTTTTCTTTCTTGCAACGAATTGCGCGATATGCAAATACATGACGGACTGACAGGCAAGCAACTCTGTTACTTCGGTGACCGGCCCGACCGCCAGGTAAAGGAAGGTGCACGTAGTTAAAGCGAGCGAGTAACTGAGCTTCAAGCTATTCCTTAGGCACAGGGATGTCACAAAGATGAAGTCTGAAAGAAGATCATCTGCAGAATAAAGATAGTCAGTCCCACCGATCGAATCGATAGGAAGAGGCTAAACAAAAAGAAAAGGCCCTTTTTTCGTCGGGTTACAAACCTGTTGACACAATCAAATTTGTCCTATCAATTCACTGATCATCGTCTCTTTGGTAGATTTTGTCATATATAAATAGTCGAAGCTTCCGTAGAGAAACTGCAGGTTCTGCTGGGGTAGCTGTTCCCCGGGCATTATTGATTAAGTGAGAGAGGACTCCCACTTGCAGTCTATTTACCGTTTCAGTCAGCTGCTGAATCGTGGCTCTCAGAGCTTCTGTCTGGGCTTGCGAGGACTGAAGCAATAAATTACATATTTGCTTGTTTTCCATTTCAATTCTCTTTATTTTGTTAGCAAGGAACTAACACTCTTTCTTCCTCTGTCTGCTTTTACCCATAAACTTGGGAAAGAGCTTTCTCTTAACCTGGCCTACGGCCTAGCATTCAGCTAATAGAAGATAACGATTCATTCCCTTTATCTTTATTATCGCTACCCTAAAGGTGGTTTAGAAGCTATAAGATCTCACTCTCTATCGAAATCTCAATCAGCTCATAGGGAAAGGAAAGCCTATCGAAAAGGCTAACTCTCTCTAATTCTTAGCCTTCGGCTTCTTTCTCTTGAGGAGGAGGAAAAGATAGCAAAGCCCTGGCTCGCTCTGCCTTGTTAGGCTGTTCTGATAATACTCTGATTTGGAAGGTTTTTTGAATGCTACTGAGCTGAGAAACAGAAATGTGTTTGAAACCCCTGTTACATAGCTTCAAAGAGTCTACCTACTGACACTAGGCTGGACCAATTTCACCCGATGTTTGGATAAGAGAACCAGCGTCTTCATACTGTCCTAGTTGGATCCATCAGCGTTGTAGTATCTCCAAGCATAAGAAGCTACTAACTAGGTAAGGGCCTTCTATAGACGAAGATGTATGAAGCCGCATTACGGTTCACAAACTCGGATTGGGCTAAATCTGAAGTAAGAAGACTAAGACTGACGCTCGATTCCGTGCCAAGTATAAATGAGCCTTTCCTTACTCTTTGAAAAGAGTATGATAAAGGCGGTTGAGCTGCCTAACTGAAACTCTTCAACGAAGGTTTAGACCCAAGCCAAGGACGTCAACGCTGTGCCCCCGTCTGAATTATAAAGATAATAGGATCTGTAAGGCTTCTGAAAACTTTAGTTGCATCTTGAGTCCGAATGGTCCTTCCCACTTTGGAGAGAACTTGCTCTGGTTACTCCGGGCTGGCTGAATCTGCTTCCAGACTAAGTCACCTTCCAGGAAAACCTGTGGTCGAACATTCCTTTCGAGCCACACTTTGAGGGTATGCCTTAAGAGTAAGAAACAGCTATAAATCCATAATCATTGCTTATTGAGACTCCTACAGAGTTAGCCTTTTCTGCATGGCTCTTCTAATCGAGAGAACCAAAACTTCAGCCTGAAAAAGAGCATCATGCCCGTAGGTAAGGTAAAAGCAAAGCATACGGTGTGATGCCTGTACTACTGAAGCAAGTGGATCGGAATGCTCCAAAAACTTCAGACAAATATAGCCGTTTCCCAGACCGCGATTTCGTTAAGCAAAATGCTTGGCTGACCCTTCCGAAGAAAGTTTTTTCTATTAGATAGGCGATTTCCCCCTTTCCATTGAAGTAGGGAAAGCGGGGCGAAAGCTCTAAGCCCGCATCTTCAGCTTCTATTGGAGGGGCTGCGGATTTCTTTCATCAGTCTAAGACTGACTACGAAGCCAGATACAGAACTTTGAAGAGAAGCGAGGGGGAAGATACTACAGATCAGGTAGCTGGAAGCTATCCTTGTTGACTGGCATTTCTTACTTTCCTTTCTCCTTCCCGGCCTACCAATACGCATATCCTAAACCGCGTCTCTACCTTTCATCCCTTCTCTTCACAGCCATATCCTCTTGAGGCAGTCAATCATGGCGGAAGAAGACTAAAAGAAGGCCATTTCCCTGATCTTAAAACGGTAGTTTATAGCTCCTTTT
>Ga0268247_10000021_pt1:77500-80000 | contig 85375 bp, 54 predicted proteins | sample AgamicOrMae_FD_200245 | JGI IMG/M metagenome (GOLD analysis project Ga0268247, IMG submission 200245) | Agave microbial communities from Guanajuato, Mexico - Or.Ma.e (v2) (version 2) | ecosystem: Host-associated > Plants > Phyllosphere > Phylloplane/Leaf | place: Guanajuato, Mexico...
AAGGAAGGCATCTACCTCATCACGATCACAAAGAGAGGTTCACCATGATGGGGGGTACTCTATTTTCCTTCCAGAAAGAAAGAAATGCATAAGGGACCATCCTTTTGTTGCGGCATGCTCTTCAAATTTACGGATTCGAAGGGGGCCTCAGGCCTTACTTAGTCCCCCTAATGTAGGGCTAAGTAGCCGCCTTTTGAATTGAATCTGTCGTAGTGACGTCTATCAGTGGTGCGAAGCGGCTTTGCCCCCTTGAAGTAAAGGTATGAAATCACGCTTAAGACTGAAAGGAGAGGCCTAGAAGCAGCTCGACCACCGGGAGAGGAACTACGTTCTCGACTGAAAGGAGAGGAGCCGAAAAGGCCACTCTTCTGATAAGGAGAGGAGCGAAGGTTAGACCTCAACTTCTCAGCGAACAGCGGTTCTTCTATGTAGGTATGGTGTTCTCCCTTGACTCTTTTAACGTCGAGTGACTTCGTAACCTTTGCGTAGCGTAGTAGAAAGAATGAAGGCTACGCACCGACGCTCTCTTATCTATTAGTCGTCGTGTCTTCGCTAACTCGCTCGCCTACTATACTATACTATACCCTAAGCCGCCCTACAGACGCTTGACAAGCTGCCCTTCCTCTTGATCTGAGGTGCGAAGAGAAAGATCTCTTTTTTATGACTTCAATTTCTCGATTCCGGCCCGGAAAAGTAAGCAACCAGAGCCCTATTTTTGAATGAAAGAAAAGGTTTATGAGCCCTAGCCCTGTAAGCCCACACCTGTGTAGAGTAGATCGTTCAACACCTGCGGCACAAAGCAATTTTTGACCTATTGGTCCGTTTATCATAGGCGACCGAACGGCCGCCCCCTATAATTACTAGACCAACCTGCTATAATAATTCCATAAACACCTAGCGAAGATATGGCAAACAAATAAAGTAGCCCTATGTTCGGATCTGACAATACCATACCATAATCAAAAGGTACAACGGCCCGAGCAACCAGACTTAGCATAAATGTAGTGACTGGAGCCATTCTAAAAAGGGAGAAATTAGCACTACTTGGTGAAATAGGTTCTTTTAGAATCAATTTCGAACCATCTGCTAGAGGTTGTAACAATCCGAACGATCCCACTACATCAGGACCCTTTCGACGTTGCACAAAAGCCATTACTTTACGTTCAGCTAGCACTAAAAAGGCTACTCCTAGTAGAAGTGGTAGAATTATTCCAAGTATTTCAGCTGGAACAGCTATGTACGTTTTCGATTTTCGTCTCACTCATGATCTGGCCTGGTCGACCCGATCATGATATTTTACTCATGATCTGGCCTGGTTGACCCAATCATGATATTGAAGGATGGGACCTTTTCTCGAAAAACTCCGGATCTCGATAAAAGTGGATTCAGGTGCTTCATCGAATCTCTTCAATCTTTTCTTCCTTCGGGATTTTTAGAGTTTTCGCTACGAATCATCATGTCGATTGCTTTCGTTGGATAAATCAGTGGCGTGGTTACTTCCAGTAACCTCGGCTTTCCAAAATTCGTTTTGGATTCGTGGGATAGAAACGATTTTCAATTTGAGTTCTTCACAAGCCGGACTCTGGTCGAGAAAAAACCAACATGCAAGCAAACAGTAAGTGAACGCCCCTTTCTTTTAATTAATCGAATTTCTTCGCTACTTCGTGCCTCTGCTTCAATGAAAGCTAGCTCCTACTCCTTCTCCTCCTGAATCCTCGTTGGTCTTTCGTTCGTAGTTCGAATTCTATAGCGAGAAAGCTCACCCCTGCCTTTAGACGAGAAAGCCCTCTTTTACATCCTGACGACAAAAAGTGCGAAAATGCTACAACCCATTGTTGTTCTTTTGACGATGAACCACTCCAGTACAACAGGCGTCAGTAAGCTCTATGCTTCGTCCCCGGTGCGTAGGGCCGATCCCCGTGTGCTGGAGGGACGACCAGAAAGTGTGTGTTAAGCATATTCAAACAAAAGAAGCAAAAAAGGTTTCTCAAAGTAGAGGCAGCAAGGGGTTTCGCCTTCGAATTGAGTAGTGAGTCTTCTTTCTACTCGATCGAAACTTTAATCGAAAGTAGAAAGAAGACTTACCCCCTTATTATATATATATATATATATATGTATGTGATTTAGTTCGAAATAATGGACTGATCTTTCTCCGCTTTAAAGAAGGTCTATTTTGATAGATAGAAATAGACAGGGACTAAGCAATAAGAACAGAATACCAAAGGCTTACTCCCATTTCTCTCTACTCTATCTATGAAGGATTTCCTTCTACGAATGCTATTTTTTTACTCTACTTTTTGAAAACAACCGTACGGGATAGACCCGGAAGAGGAAATTGTACCAAAGGAGACCCGTTTTACCGATCGTTTGGTTGGGTGTGTCCTTAGTCGCCCCGGAGAAGCCATACCCTGTCGAAGCTTACCCAACTCATCGCTTAACTCAAACGAAAGGAAGACAACCTCGTGCATAATATAAGAAGAAAGATTCTCTAAAAGCCCAA
>Ga0268247_10000022_pt1 | contig 78629 bp, 70 predicted proteins | sample AgamicOrMae_FD_200245 | JGI IMG/M metagenome (GOLD analysis project Ga0268247, IMG submission 200245) | Agave microbial communities from Guanajuato, Mexico - Or.Ma.e (v2) (version 2) | ecosystem: Host-associated > Plants > Phyllosphere > Phylloplane/Leaf | place: Guanajuato, Mexico | collected...
GGCCAAGCAGCTCGGCCGGGACGACTGCGCCGGCGTGCTCCAGGAGAACCTCGACGAGGAGAAGGCCACCGACGCCAAGCTGACCCGCATCGCCGACAGCAAGATCAACCAGCGCGCCGCATGAGCGTCACGGACGAGGCGACGCGTCAGCGGGCCTTGAGCACCGTGCGGCAGGCGGCCGGCAGCGCGGCCATCGTCATCGGCGGCTTCGGGCGCGGCCTCACCTTCGGCGGCTTGGGGTGGAGCACGGCGTCGCTGAACCAGTAGGCGAGCTCCTCGCCGCAGCCGTCGCCTCCGGGCGGCGGCGCCTGGTCCTCGCAGGCGCCCTGCCCGTCCGGACAGGCGAGCCGGATATGGTAGTGGTAGTTGTGCCCGTACATCGGGCGCACCTTCGAGAGCCAGCGGCTGCCGCCGGCTTCCCGACAGAGCGCCTTCTTGATCGCCGCGTTGACGAAGATGCGTGCCACCTCCGGCTGCTCGGCGGTGAGCCGGATCAGGCGGGTATGCGCCGGGGTCCAGACATTCGGGTCGATGTCGAGCCGGTCGGGCCGGACCATGTCGGTGGCCGAGGTCTCCTCCCGCTCCAGCCGCGAGAAGCGGCGGCCGGGCATCGGCGTCAGCCAGACGTCGACGTCGAGCCCGAGCTGGTGGGAGGCGTGGCCGGTCAGCATCGGGCCGCCGCGGGGCTGCGACATGTCCCCGACGAGCAGGCCCGGCCAGCCCGCGGACGGGGCGCGGGCCGCAAGCCGCTCCACGAAGTCGACGAGATACGGCGTGCCCCACATGCGGTTGCGCGACAGCCGCATCACCTGCCAGTTCGTGCCGTCGACGGGCAGGGCCTCGCCGCCGGAGAAGCAGCCCTTGGCATACGAGCCGTAGGCCTGCGCCGGGCCGGCGGCGGGCGTCGTGGCGCGGCCGAACAGCTCCTTGGCCGGCGTGCCCGGCGCGTCCGGGTCGGCGAGGGGCGGCAGCGGCCTTGGATTGACGCTGCCCTTGTCCTGCGCGGCGGCGAGCGCGGGACTCAGGCAGGCCGAGGCGAGAAGGAGGGCGAAGCGGAGCCGTTGCGTCATGGGCGCGAGGCTACAGGCAGGCCGGGCCGTCCGTCGAGACTTTCCGATCGCCGCAGCCCTCACGCCGAAGGTTGGCGAAGGTCCGGCCCACGAAGGCGGCGGCGCTCAGCCGCAGCAGGCGGGCGCCCGCGAGGGCGACGGGACCGTTCACTCGGCCCTCGTAGCGCCAGAGGATCAGGGTCCCCTCCCCCTCCGGATGCAGCGCGAGGCGTCCCGCGGCCTCGCCGGAACCGAAAGGGCCGGCGGCCCGGCCGGACACGGCCAGCCCGTCCCCGGCGGCTTCCGCGCGCAGGGTGACGGTCTGGCGGCCGCGGAAGGGGCTCACCCCGAGGCCGAGCGTGGCGATGAAGGTGCCGTCTCCGTCCCGGGTCACGCTCTCGGCGCCGGGAATGATTCGGGCGAGGACCGCCGGGTCGAGGATCGCGGCGCGCACCATGTCGGGAGGGGCGCCGACGTGCGCGCGGCCGTCCGCCCGCATCGGCTGGCCGGCCACGCCTTCAGGGCTCGTCGGATAGAGACGTGTCGGACAGGGGCTCGCCGCCGGGCGCCTTCGCCTGGCGGGCGCGGGCCGCGCTCTCCCGGCGGAGCGGCCGGCCGATGGGACAGACCTCCTGCACGAAGCCGTTGAGGGTGTTGGCGAGGCTTTCCGGCACCTGCCGGTAGAACACGTACTGCCCGCGCTTCTCGCTGGCCACGAGCCCGGCGCCCTCCAGCACGGAGAGGTGCTGCGAGACCGAGGCGCGGGTCATCTCGAAGCGCGCGGCGATCTCCCCGGCGCTCAGCTCGCCATGGGCGAGGAGCGCCAGGATCTTGCGGCGGGCGGCCGAGGCGAGGGCTTCGAAGATGCGCTGCATGGCGGGTCGCGCCGAGATGTAGCCGATGACGATCCGGCTGACCACGCTTGCGTTCGTATTTAGTTTATTGCTTAAATACCGACATGCAATGATACGCGAGGGGAGGACAGGATGGCGTGCCTTTCGACGGAGCGGGTGATCGCGGGGCCGGAGGTCTCGGCCACCGAGGGGCGGGTGACCTGGGAGCCCGGGCGCTCCCTCTGGATCGGCGGAATGAGCCTCGCGGCGCTGACGCTCGGGCCGGTCTTCGTGACGCCGGGGGCGGTGGCGCTGTTCCTCGTCACCAGCGGTCTGACGCTGTGCCTCGGCCACTCGATCGGGCTGCACCGGCTCCTCATCCACCGCAGCTTCGAGGCGCCGCTCTGGCTGGAGCGGGTGCTGGTCTGGCTCGGCACGCTCGTCGGGATGGCGGGGCCGCTCGGCATGGTGCGGCTCCACGACACCCGCGACTGGGCGCAGCGGCAGGCCGCGTGCCATCCCCTGCACGCGCACCGCGCCCCGCCGCTGCAGGACGCGTGGTGGCAGATGCATTGCCGGCTCGATCTCGCCCGCCCACCGCGCTTCGAGCTGGAACCGCGTCTGCGCGATGATCGGTTCCTGCGCTGGCTGGAGGCGACCTGGATTCTCCAGCAGGTGCCGTTCGGGCTGGCTTTCTACGCGATCGGCGGGATGCCTTGGCTGGTCTGGGGCGTGGCGGTGCGCGTGGCGGTGTCGGTCACCGGCCACTGGCTCGTCGGGCACATCACCCACCGGCGCGGGCCCCAGGGCTGGGCGGTCGACGGCGTGGCGGTGCAGGGGCACGACCTGCCGGCGGCGGCGCTGATCACCTTCGGCGAGGCCTGGCACGGCAACCACCACGCCTGGCCGGGCTCGGCGCGGCTCGGAGTGCGGGAGGGTCAGGCCGATCCGGGCTGGTGGATGCTCGTGGCGCTCCGCCGCATCGGCCTTGTCTGGGGGCTGAAGGAGCCGCGGCACCTGACGCCGCGGGAGGGCCTTCGGCCGGTCGGGGCAGCCGCGCTCAGGCCGCGGCGTAGCGCGCTTCGAGATGCGCGAGGTATGGCCCGGCCGTGAGCGGCGTGCCCGTCGCCGCCTCCAGCAGCGCGTCGGTGCCGAGGCGGCTGCCCTGCCCGTGGACATGGGTCCGCAGCCAGCCGCGAAGCGCCGAGAAATCGCCCTCGGCAAGGCCGGCGCGCAGGCCGGGCTCGGCCGCGTTCGCCGCCCGGAAGAGTTGCGCGGCGGCCACCGCGCCGAGGGTGTAGGTCGGGAAGTAGCCGAAGGCCCCGCTCGGCCAGTGGATGTCCTGGAGGCAGCCGAGCCGATCCTCGGGAACCTGCAAGCCGAGAAGCTCCCGCATCCCGTCGTCGAAGGCGCCGGGGAGATCCGCCACCGCGAGGTCGCCCGCGAGCATCGCCGTCTCCAGCCGGTAGCGCAGCAGGATATGGGCCGGATAGGTGGCCTCGTCGGCATCGACGCGGATCAGGCCCGGCGCGACGCGGGTCTGAAGGCGATGAAGGTTCTCGGGCTCCCAGGCCGGTCCTTCGCCGGCAAACATATCGCGCAGGAGCGGTGCGAGGAAGCTTGCGAATTCCGGCGTGCGGCAGGCCTGCATCTCGATGATGAGGGACTGGCTCTCGTGGAGCGTCATGCCGCGGGCCGCGCCGACCGGCTGCGCCCGCCACGCGGCCGGGCGGCCCTGCTCGTAGAGGGCGTGGCCGGTCTCGTGGAGCACGCCCATCAGCGCGCGCAGGCAGTCGGCCTCGTCGTAGCGGGTGGTGATGCGCACGTCGTCCGTGGCGCCGCCGCAGAACGGGTGCAGGCTGACGTCGAGGCGCCCGCGGTCGAAGTCGAAGCCCACCGCCTCCATCAGCCGCAGGCCCAGCGCCCGCTGGCGCTCGACGGCGAAAGGCCCCGGCAGGGGCAGCGGCGGGGCTTCCGCCGCCTGCCGCTCCCGCGCCCGCCGGATCAGGTCGGGCAGCGTCGCCGAGAGCTCGGCGAAGAGCGGATCGATCCGCGCCCGGCGCAGGCCCGGATCGTAGCCGTCGAGGAGCGCGTCGTAGGGGTCGAGCCCGAGCGCCTCGCCCTTCGCCTGCCCGATCTCGCGCGCGATGCGCAGCACCTCGGCGAGGTCGGGGGCGAGCCGCGCGAAATCCGAGTCCGCCCGCGCCTGCCGCCAGGTCATCTCGGAGCGGGAGGAGGCGCGGGCCTCCGCCTCCACGAGGTCGCGGGGCACCGAGACCGCGTGGAGATGGGCCCGGCGCATCTCGGCGAGGTTTGCCGCCTCCCATTCGCCGAGGCCGCCCGCCTCGCCGGCCTCGGCGATGAGATCGCCGGTCCGCGCGGCAGCCACGATGTCGTGCGCGATCCCCTTCAGCGCGGCGAGCTGGTCGGCGCGGGTCGCGGCGGCGCCCTCCGGCATCAGCGTCTGCGCATCCCAGCCGAGGATGCCCGCCGCCCCCTCGACGGCATGCAGGCGGGCGAACAGGGTCTCGAGCTCGGCGTAGGCGCGCATCGGATCGCTCTCAGGCTCGCCGGGCGGCGAGATAGCTCGCCACCGCGTGGATCACCTCGGCGGCCCGGTCGCAGGCGGCGGCGTCCACGTCGAGATGGGTCGTCACGCGGATGGTCTCGCCGATGGCGCGGATGCGCACGTCGTGCGCGAGGCAGGCCGCCGCGAAGGCCGCCGCCGTGACGCCGAGGCCGTCCACCGTGAAGCAGAGGATGTTCGACTGTCCCGCCGTCTCGTCGAAGCCGAGGCCGGGCAGGCCGGCGATGCGGGCGTGGATGCGGGCGAGGTTGGCGTTGTCGCGGGCGAGCTGCTCGATGTGGTGATCCAGGGCGTAGAGACCCGCCGCCGCCAGCACCCCGGACTGGCGCATGGCGCCCCCGAGCCGGTACTTCCAGCGCCAGGCCTGGGTGATGAAATCCCGCGTCCCGCACAGCACCGCGCCGACGGGGCAGCCGAGCCCCTTGCTGAGGTCGAGCCAGACGCTGTCGAAGCCTTGCGCGTAGTCCGTCGCCGGGATGCCGGTGGCGACCACCGCGTTGAGGAGGCGCGCCCCATCGATATGCGCCTTGAGGCCGCGCGCCTTGGCGATATCGCGGATGCGGCGCATGTCCTCCAGCCGCCAGACCGAACCGCCGCTGAAGCTCGTGGTCTGCTCCACCGAGACAAGCGCGGTGCGGGGCGCCGTTCGGCCGGGGGCGCGGATCGCCGCCTCGAAGGCCTCCGGCGTGTAGATGCCGACCTTCGTGGGCAGCGGCGCCACGGAGACGCCGCCGATGGCGCAGGAGCCCGCGGCCTCCGTGTTGTAGATGTGGGACTTGTCGTCGACGACGATCTCGTCGCCGGCCTGCGTCTGCACGAGGATCGAGACGAGGTTGCACATCGTGCCCGACGGCATGAACACGCCGGCCTCCTTCCCCAGCAGCGCCGCGACCCGCTCGCAGAGCGCCAGCGTCGTGGGGTCGGAATCCGACTGCTCGTCGCCGACCACGGCCCGCGCCATGGCCTCGCGCATCCCCGCCGTCGGCCGGGTCTGGGTGTCGCTGAACAGGTCGATCGTCATGTCGCTCGCCGAGGGATCGCCGGGGTTGCGGAGAGAAGTGATCGGCCGCGCGTGCGCCACGGGCCACGCCTCCCTATAATCCTCTTAGGCCTTCCCGTCATTTGGATGATGTATTAAAAATACATTTTGGAAGGCAGGGAGGATTCGAGGATGGCCGGCACCGCGCAGACGGCGCAGAGCCCGCGGGCCGCCGCGAGGCAAGGGGCGGGCCTGCCGCGGCGGCTCGCCGAGGCGCTGCAGGGGGACGTGCGCTTCGACGCCTTCACCCGCGGGCGCTACGCGACCGACGCCTCGATCTACCAGATCACGCCCGCCGGGGTGGTGCTGCCGCGCTCGGCCGACGACATCGCCGCGACGCTGCGCATCGCCGCCGAGCACGGCGTGCCCGTCACGATGCGGGGCGGCGGCACCTCGCAGAACGGCCAACCCATCGGCTCCGGGCTCGTGGTCGACTGCGCGCGCCACTTCAACCGCATGCTCGCCTACGACGCGGAGGCCGGCACGATCACCGTCGAGCCGGGGATGGTGCTGGAGCGGCTCAACACGCGGGTGAAGGCCGACGGCTGGTTCTTCCCCGTGGAGCCCTCCACCGCGACCCGCTGCACCATCGGCGGCATGGCCGGCAACAACTCCTGCGGCGCCCGCTCGCTGCGCTTCGGCAAGATGAGCGACAACGTGATCGCGATGGAGGCGCTGTTCCACGACGGCGCGCCCTTCGGCTTCGGGCTCACCGGCAACGAGGCGAGCGGGGCCACGGGCTCGGCCCGTGCCGAGGAGATCGCCCGGCGGATGCGGGCGCTCGCCGCCGACAACCGCGCCGAGATCGAACGCATGTATCCGAAGGTGCAGCGCCGGGTCGGCGGCTACAACCTCGACGCGCTGATCGAGGCGCGGCCGAACCTCGCCCATCTCCTCGTCGGCTCGGAGGGCACGCTGGCGGCCACCACCTCGGTGACCCTCAAGCTCTCGCGGCTGCCCACCCACCGCGTCATGGGCGTCTGCCACTTCCCCTCCTTCCGCTCGGCCATGGAGACGACGAAGGCGATCGTCGAGCTCGATCCGGTGGCGGTCGAGCTCGTCGACAACAACGTCCTCGTGCTCGGGGCCGACATCCCGCTCTTCCGCACGACGCTTGCCGACATCACCCGGGGCCGACCGAACTGCCTGCTGCTCGCCGAGTTCGCCGGCGACGACCTCGCCGCCTTGAAGCGGGACCTCAAGCGCCTCGACGCCTGCATGGGCGACCACGGCTTCCCGGGCGCGGTGGTCGAGGTGGTCGAGCCCGCCCGCCAGCGCTCGGTCTGGGAGGTGCGCGAGGCCTGCCTCAACATCATGATGTCGATGAAGGGGGACGCGAAGCCCGTCTCCTTCATCGAGGACTGCGCGGTGCCGCTGGAGCACCTCGCCGACTACACCGACGCCGTCACCGAGGTGTTCACGAAGCACGGCACCCGCGGCACCTGGTACGCCCACGCCTCCGTCGGCTGCCTGCACGTGCGGCCGATCCTCGACATGAAGAAGGAGGGCGATGTCGCCCGGATGCGGGCGATCGCCGAGGAGACCTCGGAACTGGTGCGCCGCTACAAGGGCTCCTACTCCGGCGAGCACGGGGACGGCATCTCCCGCTCGGAGTACATCGCGCCCCTCTTCGGCGAGCGCCTGACCCGGGCCTTCGAGACCGTGAAGGACACGTTCGACCCGGACAACCACCTCAACCCCGGCAAGATCGTGCGCCCGCTGCGCATGGACGACCGCTCCCTGATGCGCTTCGCGCCGGGCTACGCCGTCACGCAGCCCATGGAGACCGCCCTCGACTGGTCGGAATGGGGCGGGTTCGGCGGCGCGGTCGAGATGTGCAACAACAACGGCACCTGCCGGAAGCTCGCCGGGGGGGCCATGTGCCCCTCCTACCGGGCGACGCGGGAGGAGCAGCACCTGACGCGGGGCCGCGCCAACTCCCTGCGGCTCGCGATCTCCGGGCAGCTCGGGCCGGAGGCCTTCACCAGCCACGAGATGAAGCGCACGCTGGATCTCTGCGTCTCCTGCAAGGCCTGCCGCCGCGAGTGCCCGACCGGCGTCGACATGGCTCGCATGAAGGTCGAGTTCCTGCATCACTACCATGCCCGCCACGGCTTGCCCCTGAAGGAGCGGCTGATCGGCGAGCTGCCCCGCTACGCCGGCGTCGCAGCGCTGCTCGCCCCGCTCCTGAACCTCCGCGACAAGGTGCCGGCGCTGGCGAAGCTCTCGGAGCGGGCGGCGGGGCTCTCGGCCCGGCGCACCCTGCCCCGCTGGCGCCGGCCTTGGGGCGAGACCGGCGAGGCGGCGCATCCGAGCGATGTCGCCGGCGAGTTCCGCGACGTCATCCTGTTCGGCGACACCTTCAACCGGGCCTTCGAGCGGGAGAACCTGGAGGCCGCCGAGCGGGTGCTGCGCGCGGCCGGCTACCGCATCCACCGGGTCTACCCGCCCTCCGGCCGCCGGCCGCTCTGCTGCGGGCGCACCTACCTCGCCTCCGGCCAGACGGATCGCGCCCGTGCCGAGGCCCGGCGGACGCTCGACACGCTCCTGCCCTTCGTGCGGGCCGGGGCGCGGGTCGTGGGGCTCGAGCCCTCCTGCCTTCTCACCTTCCGCGACGAGTTCGGCGCGCTCCTGCCCGGCGAGGACGCCAGGGCGCTGGCCGCGTCGAGCCTGCTCATCGAGGAGTTGCTCGCCGCCGACCTCGCCGCCGGGCGCATCGCCCTGCCGCTGGCCGATCAGGGGGGCCGCGTCGCGCATCTCCACGGCCACTGCCACCAGAAGTCGTTCGGGGCGATGGGCGCCGTCGAGACGGTGCTGCGCGCCGTGCCCGGCCTCGACGTGCGGGTGATCGAGTCGAGCTGCTGCGGCATGGCCGGCGCCTTCGGCTACGGGGCGGCCACCATCGACGCCTCGCTGGCCATGGCCGAGCTGTCGCTGTTCCCAGCGCTGCGGGCGGCGGGCCCCGACGACCTCGTCGTCGCCGACGGCACGAGCTGCCGCCACCAGATCCAGGATGGACTAAAGCGGGAGGCGGAACATGTGGTCCGCGTGCTTGACCGGGCCCTCGTCCCTCGACAGTGAATACGGTCCGCCGTAAACGTATCGGATGCGCGGCCTCGGGCGTCCCAGTATCGTTGACAGATGAATAAGATCGAGCCCGGACTCGGGATTAACCGCCGCTACCTGCACGACGAGGTCGCGGACCGGATGCGCGAGCTGATCCAGTCCGGCGAGATGGAGCCCCGTGCCCGCGTCAACGAGAGCGAGCTGACCGAGCGCTTCGGCATCTCGCGGACCCCTTTGCGCGAGGCGATCAAGATCCTCGCCACCGAGGGGCTGCTGGAGCTCCTGCCCAATCGCGGCGCGCGCGTCGCCAGCATCTCGCAGATCGAGATCGACGAGATGCTGGAGGTGATCGCCGGGCTTGAGGCCACCGCCGCCGAAGTCGCCTGCCGCAAGATCACCGACGCGGAGGTCGAGGCCATCCGCGCCGACCACCTGCGCATGGTCGAGGCCTGGAAGGAGACCGACGAGGCCACCTATTTCAGCCTCAACCGGCGCATCCACGAATCGATCATGGCCGCGAGCCGCAACGCGACCCTGATGTCGATCTACACGAGCCTGTCGGGCCGCATCCAGCGCTCGCGCTACACCGCGCACCAGACCGGCGAGCAGTGGGAGAAGGCGGTCGGCGAGCACGAGCGCATGGTCGAGCTGCTCCAGGCCCGCGACGGCGCCGCTCTCTCGCCGCTGATGCGCGAGCACATCTGGGGCAAGAAGGCGGTCATCGCCGAGAATTTCGGCGAGAGCGACGCCTGACGCGTCCGCCGCCTCAGGCGGCGTCGCCCATCGCACGCAGGCTCGCCACGAGGTCAGTGAAGCGGTCGCCCTGCACCACGACGTGGGCGCGCAGCGTGTCGCCGGCCAGCGCCGCGTCCCCCGCCAGGATCGCCTCGACCACCGCCGCGTGCTCGGCGAGCGACTGCCCGAGCCGGTGGCGGGCGCGCAGCTGCAGCCGCCGGAAGGGCGAGAGCCGCCGGTGCAGCGTGCGGGCCTGCTCGCAGAGGAAGGCGTTGCGGCTCGCCCGGTAGATCACCGTGTGGAAGACGTAGTTCTCCTGGTAGTAGGCCTCCGTGTCCTCGTTCTCGGCCGCCCGCGCGCAGCCGTCGAGGGCGGCCCTCAGGTCGCGCTCGTCCTCCTCGATCAGCCGGCGCGCCGCGAAGCGCCCGCAGGCGGCCTCGAGCTCGGCCATCGTCTCGAACATCGCGATGAGGTGCCCCGGCTCCGGCGCGCTGACGATGGTGCCCCGGCGCGGCTTGGTCTCGACGAGGCCCGTGGAGGCGAGCTGGATCAGCGCCTCGCGAATCGGCGTGCGCGAGACGCCGAAGCGCTCGGCCAGCTGCACCTCGTCGAGGCGGGCGCCGAGAGGAAGCCGGCCCTGCACGATCTCGTCCTCGATGACGAGCCTGAGACGCTGCGCGTGGTTCATCGGGCGTTCCCCGGATGGTCCAGCCGGCTACGGACCTGCTTTTGGCGAGGACCCTCGCCCGCCCCCGCGAATTATGCAAGACGGTTGACAGAATATACAAGAACTGGCTCTTCTCCCTCAAAGCAGTGTTGCAAGTATAAATATTGCACTGCACAATCGAGGCGCGGCAGCGCGCCAGGGAGAGGGACGCCATGCCGGTCACACGCCGCACTCTTCTCGCATCCGGACTCGCCGCACCCGCGGTGCTCGGGCTGGGGCTGCGCTCCGCGCAGGCCGCGACGGTCCTGAAGCTCTCCCATCAGTTCCCCGGCGGCACCATCGACGAGGGCGACTTCCGCGACCGGATGTGCCGGAAGTTCGCCGCCGCCATCAAGGAGCGCTCGAAGGGCGCGCTGGAGGTGCAGGTCTATCCCGGCTCCTCGCTGATGAAGACGAACGCCCAGTTCGGCGCCATGCGCAAGGGCGCCCTCGACATGTCGCTCTACCCGAGCCCCTACGCCGGGGGCGAGGTCGCCGAGATGAATATCGGCCTGATGCCCGCCCTGGTGACGAGCTACGCGCAGGGCATCGCCTGGAAGAACGCCCCGGTCGGCCGCAAGCTCACCGAGATCCTCGATTCGAAGGGCATCGTCCTGGTCTCCTGGGTCTGGCAGGCCGGCGGCGTCGCGAGCCGCGAGCGCCCGCTCTACGAGCCCGCCGACGCCAAGGGCATGAAGGTCCGCGGCGGCTCCCGCGAGATGGACCTGATGATGAAGCAGGCGGGCGCGGCGACCCTCTCGATCCCCTCGAACGAGTCCTACGCCGCCATGCAGACCGGCGCGTGCGACGCCGTCATCACCTCCTCGACGAGCCTGATCTCCTTCCGACTGGAGGAGCTGTCCAAGGCTCTCACCTCCGGGCGCGAGCGCTCCTACTGGTTCATGCTCGAGCCGATCATGATGTCGAAGACGGTGTTCTCGGGCCTGCCCAAGGACCAGCAGGATCTGATCATGGCGATCGGCGCCGAGCTTGAGAGCTTCGGCCAGGAGGGCGCCAAGGCCGACGACACCCGGGTCGAGCAGGTCTTCTCCAAGGCCGGCGCCAAGGTGCAGAACCTCGACGAGGCCACCATGAACAAGTGGCGCGACATCGCCCGCGAGACCGCCTGGAAGGACTTCGCCGGCAAGAGCGCCTCCTGCGCCGAGCTCCTCAAGCTCGCCGAGCAGGTCTCGTGAGCCACGGCTTCGACGCGGCCTCGGCGGCCGCCGAGGCGCCGCGCCCGGCGGAGGGCTCCCGCCTGCCGGGCGCTCTCGGCCTTCTCGACGGCGGCATGCAGGCGCTGAACCGCGTGATCCTGCTCCTCGGCGGCCTCGCCCTCGTCGCGGCCTGCCTGGTGCTCAGCTACTCGGTGCTGATCCGCTACGTCCTGCACGAGCCGACCGACTGGCAGGACGAGATGGCGGTGTTCCTGATCGTCGGCGCCACCTTCCTGTCGGCCTCCGCCGTGCAGGCCAAGCGCGGCCACGTGGCGATCGAGGCGCTGACCGGCCTGCTCTCGCCCGCCGCCAACCGCGTCCGCCTGCTGATGGCGGACGTCATCAGCTTCCTGTTCGTGGCCTTCTTCGCCTGGAAGAGCTGGACGCTGCTGCACGAGGCCTGGGTCGACGGGCAGGTCTCGCAGTCGACCTGGGGGCCGCCGCTCTGGATCCCCTACGCGCTGATGGCGGTGGGCACGACCCTGCTCGGCCTGCAGTTCGCCCTTCAGATCGTCGAGGCGCTCCTCTACGGCCCGGCTGCGGCCGGACACGACAAGCCCAAGATCGGCATCGGCGCCGACGTGAACCGGGACATGAGGGGGCAGCCCGAGCGGACGCCGCGGGGCCCCGACGCGATGGGAGACCACCGTTGAGCACCGCGGCCATCGGACTTCTCTACGCCGGGGCGACCCTCTCGGCGATGCTCGCCGGCATCCCCATCGCCTTCGCGCTGGGGTTCGTGGCGCTGGCCTTCATGTTCGCGTTCATGCCGGCCGCCTCCCTCGATACGGTCACGCAGAACGTCTACGAGGAGATGGCCTCGATCACCCTGCTCTCGATCCCGCTCTTCATCCTGAAGGGCGCCGCGATCGGCCGCTCCAAGGCGGGCCAGGACCTCTACTCGGCGATGCACGCCTGGATGCACAAGATCCCCGGGGGGCTCGGCATCGCCAACGTCTTCGCCTGCGCGCTGTTCGCGGCGATGGCCGGCTCCTCGCCCGCCACCTGCTCGGCGATCGGCTCGGCGGGCATCCCGGAGATGCGAAAGCGCGGCTACTCGCCGGGCTTCGCCGCCGGAATCATCGCGGCGGGCGGCACGCTGGGCATCCTGCTGCCGCCCTCGATCACCATGATCCTCTACGCGGTGGCGGCCGAGCAGTCGCTCGGACGGCTGTTCCTCGCGGGCATCGGGCCGGGGCTGCTGCTCGTGCTGCTGTTCGCCGGCTGGTCGGTCTACCGCTTCCGCGCCGAGTACGCGGTGGCCAAGCGCGCCTACGAGGCGCACGGCACGGCCTCGGCGATCCTCGCCGAGGACCGCTACAGCATGCGCGAGCGCTTCTCGACGCTGCCGCGGGTGCTGCCCTTCGTGGTGCTGCTCACCGGCGTCATGGTGGCGCTCTACGGCGGCTACGCGACGCCTTCCGAGACCGCGGGCCTCGGCGGCCTGCTGGCGCTGGCGCTGATCGCGGTGATCTACGGCGTCTGGCGGCCGAAGGACGTCGACCCGATCCTGCGGGCGACCCTGCGCGAGTCGACCATGCTGATGCTGATCATCGGCATGTCGCTCCTCTACGCCTACGTGATGAGCTACCTGCACATCTCGCAGTCGGCGGCCGCGGCGATCGTGGCGATGCAGCTCTCGCCCTGGGTGCTGCTGGTGACGATCCTGGCGCTCGTGATCGCGCTGGGCTTCTTCCTGCCGCCGGTGTCGATCATCCTGATGACCGCACCGATCATCCTGCCGCCCCTGAAGGCGGCCGGGTTCGACCTCGTCTGGTTCGGCGTGGTGATGACGATCACCATGGAGATGGGGCTCATCCACCCGCCGGTGGGGCTCAACATCTTCGTCATCAAGAACATCGCCCCCGACATCCCGCTCAAGGACATCATCTGGGGCACCCTGCCCTTCGTGATGCTGATGGCGGTGGCGATCCTGCTGCTCTGCCTCGTACCGGGCATCGCCATGTGGCTGCCGGACCTGCTCCTGCCGACGACGCGGTAACCGGGGCCGTGCTCCGGGCGAAGAGGCCGTCATCGGCAATCGCCCGGAGCCATGGCATGATCGATCGACGCACCTTCTCGACAGCGCTCGCCGCCGCGGCGGCGGGCGCGCTTCTCTCGTCCCGGGCCCGCGCCCAGCCGGGCGGCTCCGGGGAGCCGATCCGCAACGTCGTCCTCGTCCACGGCGCCTACGCCGACGGCTCCTGCTGGAGCGAAGTGATCGGCCGCCTCCAGGCCGCCGGCCTTCGCGCGCAGGCCGTCCAGAACCCGCTGACCTCGCTTGCCGACGACGTCGAGGCGACCCGGCGCATCCTGGCGCTCCAGGACGGCCCGACCGTGCTCGTCGGCCATTCCTGGGCGGGGATGGTCATCAGCGAGGCGGGCACCGACCCGAAGGTCGCGAGCCTCGTCTACGTCGCCGCCCGCGCCCCCGATGCCGGCGAGGACTACACGGCGCTCGCGGCCAAGTACCCGACGCCGCCGGCTAGCGCCGGCCTTGTCAAGCGGGATGGCTTCGCGGAGCTGAACGAGGAGGCGTTCCTGCGGGACTTTGCAGGCGATCTCGATCCGGCGAGGGCCCGCATCCTCTACGCCGTGCAGGGCCGCGTCGCGACGAGCCTGTTCGCCTCCCGCACCACGCAGGCCGCCTGGCGCGGGAAGCCGAGCTGGTACGCCGTCTCGACGCAGGATCGGACGATCAACCCCGACCTCCAGCGCTTCATGGCCCAGCGCATGGGCGCGACGACGATCGAGCTTGCCGCGAGCCACGTCTCGCTGATCTCGCGGCCTGCGGAGGTCGCGGACCTGATCCTCGCCGCGGCGGGTCGGAAGACGGGCTGAGCGCCTCGGGCCCTACCGCCCCTTCCACTCCGGCGGGCGCTTGGCGAGGAAGGCTTCCATGCCCTCGCGAAAATCCTCGCTCATGTAGCAGCTCAGGATGAGGTCCTCGCCGGCGCCCTCGTCCCCTTCCTGGAGGCGGCGCAGGCCCTCCTTGGTGGCGCGCAGCGTCAGGGGGGCGTGGCTGGCGAGCAGCGTCGCGAGCTCGGTGGCGCGAGCCTCCAGAGCGGGGGTGTCCGCGACCACCTCGCCGACGAGGCCGATGGCGAGCGCTTCCGAGGCGCCGACGAGCCGGGCGGTGAAGAGGATGTCGCGCACCCGCGCCTGCCCGATCAGACCTGAGAGCCGTCGCAGGTTGCCCTGCGAGAGGCAATTGCCGAGCGTCCGCGCGATTGGGAAGCCGAAGCGGACATCCTCGGTCGCGATGCGCAGGTCGCAGGCGGCCGCGATCGCCGCGCCGCCGCCGGTGCAGGCGCCGGCGACCGCGGCGACCGTCGGCACCCGCAGGCGCTCGAGCGTGCCGAGCACCCGATCCATGAAGCGCTCGTAGCCGAGCGCGTCCTCGGGGGTCTTGAAGCTCCGGAACTGGGCGATGTCGGTGCCCGCCGCGAAGGCCTTAGCCCCCGCGCCCGCGATGACCAGCGCCTTCACGGCCGGGTCCGCCTCGATGCGCCCGCAGAGGTCGATCAACCCCTGGTACATGCCGAAGGTGAGCGCGTTGCGCGCCTGCGGCCGGTTGAGGGTGATGCGGGCGATGCCGGAGGCGTCGAGGGCGTAGAGCAGCTCGTCGGTCGGGGTCTCGCTCATGCCGGTCTCCGATAAAAGGTCAGGCCAGCGTCTCGCGCACCACGCCCCGGGCGATCAAGCCCTCGATCTCGTCGGTGCCGTAGCCGAGGCCGGCGAGGATCGCGCGGCTGTGCTCGCCGAGCAGCGGCGCCGGCCCCTGCACCCGGCCGGGCGTCTCCGAGAACTTCACCGGCAGTCCGAGGGTCCGCATCCGCCCGGCGCGGGGGTGCTCGACCTCGACCACCATCTCCCGGTGCAGCGCCTGGGGGTCGCGATGCATGGCGGCGACGTCGAGGACCGGTCCCGCCGGCACCCCGGCCGCGTCGAGGCGGGCCAGCCAGCCCTCGGTGGTGTCGCCCCGGAAGCGCTCCGCCAGTACCTCAGCCAGCGCCGCGCGGTGCTCCATGCGGTCGCGGTTCTGCGCGAAGCGCGGGTCCTCGGCGAGGCCGGGCACGCCGATCGCCTCGGTGAGGCGCAGCCAGTTGGTCTGGTTCGCCGCCCCCACGGTGATCCAGCCGTCGCGGGTCTGAAACGCCTCGTAGGGCGCGTTCAGCGGATGCGCCGAGCCCATCGGGCCCGGCGGGACGCCGGTCGCCATGGCGATGGCCGACTGCCAGTAGGTCTGCACGATGCCGGCCTCGAACAGCGAGGTCTCGACGGCCTGGCCGAGCCCGATGCGCTGCTTGCGGGCGTAGGCGGCGAGCACGCCCATCGCTGCGAGGATGCCGGCGGTGATGTCGGTGATCGGCGGCCCGCACTTCATCGGCGGACGGCCCGGCCCCTCCCCGGTGACGCTCATCAGCCCGCTCATGCCCTGCGCGACGAGGTCGAATCCCGCCCGCTCCGCGTAGGGCCCGGTGCGGCCGAAGCCCGAGAGCGCGCAGTAGATCAGGCCGGGGAACTCGCCCTTCAGGGTCTCGTAGCCGAGACCGAGACGCTCCATCGTCCCGGCCCGGTAGTTCTCGATGAGCACGTCGGCATCGGCCAGCAGGCGTCGCAGGAGCAGTTTGCCCTCCTCGGCCTTGAGGTCGAGGCTGAGACCCCGCTTGCCGCGGTTCATCATCATGTAGGCGGCGCTCTCGCCACTGAGGGCCGGCGGGACCGAGCGGCGAGTGTCGTCCCCGCCCTCGATCTTCTCGACCTTGACGACCTCGGCGCCCATGTCGGCGAGCATCAACCCGCAGACCGGGCCCGCCATGATGTGAGCGAGCTCGATCACCCGCATCCCGGCGAGCGGACCCGCGCGACCCTCATACTTCATCGGGCATCCCTCAGCGCGTCGCCGGGGCCGCCCCCGGCGCGGGCGGCGCCTCCGGAACGGGTTCCTCGAACTTGCGCTCGGGGTGCATCGTGAAGGCGAGCCCCGCCCCGAGCAGGGCGAGCCCGATGGAGCCGGCGAACGGCAGCGTCCAGTCGCCTGTCTTGTCGACGACGAAGCCGAACACGATCGGCGAGACGATCGCCGCCACCGCAGAGCCCGTGTTCATGAGCCCGCTCGCCGTGCCGGAATAGGTCGGCGCGATGTCCATGGGCACCGACCAGATCGGGCCGATCACGAGTTCCGCGAAGAAGAAGCCCGAGGAGAGCAGCAGCGCCACCATGGTGAGATCCTTGGTGAAGAACACGCCCGTCAGGCTCGCCGCCGCCCCGAGGAAGCCGATCACGATGATCGAGAGCCGGGCGAGCTTCACGTTTCCGGTGCGCTCGAGGATCTTGTCGCTGAGGACGCCGCCGAGCGTGTCGCCGACGACGCCCGCGAAGAACACGCCCGAGGCGAAGAGCGCGGAGTTCTTCAGGTCGAGCCCGTAGCTCTGCTTGAAGAAGGTCGGCAGCCAGCCGAGGAACAGCCACAGGGTCCAGCCGTAGCAGAAATAGGTGATCGTCACGGGCAGGATGCGCTTCGTGAGCGCCCCCCACGGAACGGCCTGCCGGACGCCCGGCGCGCGGGGCGGGGGCAGGGTGTCGAGCTCCTCCTGGGTGATGGAGGCGTGGTCGGCCGGATTGTCGCGGAAGTAGAGCCACCAGACGCCGACCCAGACGAAGCTGACGAGGCCGAGGATGACGAAGCTCGAGCGCCAGCCGACATGGTAGATCAGGAAGGCGACGATCGGCGGCGCCACGGCATTGCCGAGCCGGGCGAAGGCGTGGGTGATGCCCTGCGCGAAGCCGCGCCGGCCCGGCGCCGTCCAGTTCTGCATGGCCCGCGTCGCGGTCGGGAAGGTGGCGCCCTCGCCGAAGCCGAGGAGCACGCGGGCGAGGAACAGGCTGATCAGGCCGCCGACGAGGCCGGTGAGGATCGTCGCCGCCGCCCAGATCATGCCGCAGACGAGCAGCGTGCGCCGCGCCCCGAAACGGTCGCCGACCGAGCCGCCGATGACCTGGAAGATCGCGTAGGGGTAGGCGAAGGCCGAGAGGATCAGCCCGAACTGCGTGTTGCTGAGACCGAGATCCTGGGAGATGACGCCGCCGGCCGTGGCGATGTTCACGCGGTCAAGATAGGTGATGAAATACATCAGGCACAGCAGGAACAGCACGCTGTTCGTGGCGCTCATCCGCTTCGGCATCGAGCGGTATCCTCCGGTTCGTTTTTTTTAAGCGCGCCGCCGGCCTGGGCCGTACGTCGGAGCGCGGGGAATCATCCCGCATCCTGAATGCAATGTCGACCCGGCCCGCGGGACGATCCCCGCACAAGGTCCTGGCCAAGGTCCTGGCAAGATCCCGGAACGCCGGGCGTTTCGGACGGTTGTCAGCCGGATCCGAGCCTTGCCGTTCCCGGGCGAGGCGCCGAGCCCGACGGAGGCAGGACATGCGTAACGTGACGACCCTGGTGCTCGCCGGTGCCATGCTCGCCGGACTCTCCGCCGCCGCGCAGGCCGCCTGCCAGGGCCGGCTCACCAACCGCTCCGGCTATCTCGTCACGCTCAGCCAGGATGGCGGCCCGACGGTGGCGGTGCCTCCGGGCCGCAGCCTGCCGATCCGCTACGTGCGGCCGGGCCGGCTCGATGTCGCCGCCCTCTGCCCCGGAATTGGTCCCGGCGTCGGACCGGGCGCGGCGCCCGTGCAGAGCGCCTCCCTGACCTATCAGGCGGTGCTCGACCGCTGCTACATCGAGGTCGGCGACGGCTTCTTCGAGCGGCAGATCGGGCCGGCCTTCATCGACGGGCTCGACGTGAAGCCCTTCACGGTCAACGCGCCGCGCCAGGGCGACATCGCCGTCGCGGGGGCGCCCGCCGGCTGCCCGCTGCCGCCGCGCATCAGCGCCCGCTACTGATCCCGAGAGACGCGAACGGGGAGCGCGAGGCTCCCCGTCCAGACCGGCGCAGGCCGTGACGCGTCAGGCGGTCGCCGGGCGCATCGGCACGGCCTCGGCCGGCTCCTTCGCCAGCACCTTGCCGCGCGGCCCCACCCAGGTGCCGACCCAGCGCCGCTGCCAGAGGGCGAGGCAGCCGAGCACGCCGGCCGCGAACACCGCGTAGATCACGAAGCCCGGCGCGAAGCCGCCGGCGTACTGCTTCGACAGGCCCATGACGTTGGGCAGGATGGCGCCGCCCAGCGCCCCGATCTCGCCGATCATCGAGCCGGCCACCGCCGTGTTGTTCGGCCAGCGCAGGGGCACGAGCTGGAACAGCGCGCCATTGCCGGCCCCGAGCGCCGCGAAGCAGACCATGAACAGGATCGTGGTCATCATCAGCGAGGGCGTGGAGGTGAGCGCCAGGAACGAGCCGATCGCGGCGAGCAGCACCACCGAGAGCACCAGCACCCCGCCCATCCGGTCGGCGAAGTAGCCGCCGACGATGCGGATCCCCGAGCCCATCAGAGCGGCGAGCATGGTCAGGCGGCCGGCCTCGACCTTCGTCACCGCGAACTGCTCGTGGAAGAAGGTCGGCAGGAAGTTCGACAGGCCGATGAAGCCGCCGAAGGTGATGATGTAGATCAGCGAGAAGGCCCAGCCGTCCTTGGTGAAGAGGCAGGAGATGTGCTGCTTGAAGGTCTGCTCGTGGCAGTCCGGCGGCTCCTTGGCGAGCAGGAGCATCACCGCGATCGGCACGAGCATCACGATTCCGGCGAAGCCGTAGACCGCCTGCCAGCCATAGGCCTGGGCCAGCGGCGGCGCGAACAGCACCGCGAGCACCGTGCCGGAGTTGCCCGCACCCGCGATGCCCATCGCGAGGCCCTTGTGCTCCGGCGGGAACCAGCCCGAGCCGAGCGACAGCGCCACGCCGAAGGAGGCTCCGGCGATGCCGAGCAGCACGCCCATGGCGAGCACGTCGTTATAGGAGGAGACGAAGAAGAACCCGTAGGCCATCGCCAGGACGATGACGCCCATCTCGGTGAGCGCCGCGTTCTTGCGGCCGATGTACTGGGCGAGGACGCCCAGCGGAAAGCGCATGATCGCCCCGGCCAGGATCGGCAGCGAGATCATGAACCCGGTCTGGGCCGGGCTGAGCCCGTAGGTCTCGGTGATGAACGGACCCATGGCGCCGTTGAGCACCCAGATCGCGAAGCAGAAATCGAAGTAGAGGAACGCGGCGAACAGGGTCGGGGGGTGTCCCGACTTCATCACGGTCTTGAAGCTGGCCATCTGTGGGCTCGTCTGTCGCGGCGGGTGGCCCGCTCGCGCGCGCCGCCCTGAACGGGGGGAGCCGGACGTGCATCGTCCGCATCCGGAGCGCCGTTGCCCCGAGCGCCTGGACCGCGCTTTCGCGGAGGCGGGGGAGAGAAAGCATCGGCCGTGCCAGGACGGGTTCGCTCGCGGAGCCGAGCCCGCGATCCGGCGCGGGCCCCGCGTTGCGGGTGCCTTCTGGCGCGGCCGGCGGCAACGCTGCTCAGCGAACGGGCAAGGGCCGATCCCCGAGCCCGCCCGACGGCGATGCGCTCAGCGGCAGGTCGTGACGGAGCGGACCACCCAGCCCTCGCCGGGCTGGAAGAGCTTGCGGCGGCTGCGGGTGCAGTCCGCCGGCACGGTGCCGGTCGTCCAGGCCTTCTCCGGCTCCTTGACGGTATCGGCGGCCGGGGCCGGATCACTCGTCGCGGACCGGCGCGCCTGCGCGGGCACGACGGACAGGCCGAGCCCGGCGATCAGGCCGAGCGCGAGGAGGCACCGAGCGGAGGGAATCGGCACGGGGATCTGTCCGGAGCGAGTACGAGCGCGCCTTCCATCCTCCGCCCCCGGCCGGACCGCAAGGGAGAGGACGGCACCGGCCGCGCCCGTCCCGTGAATTTTGCGGGCGCGGTTAAGGCGGCCCCGCTACCGCCGGCTGAGGTGGAAGGCGGGGGAGCGATCCGGCTGGGTGGTGACGATGGCCGCCGTCATCACCGGCTCGCCGGGCGGCAGGCGGATGCGGAAGCGGGCGAGCAGCCCGGCCAGCGCCAGCGTCGCCTCGGTCAGCGCGAAGGAGGCGCCGATACAGACCCGCGGCCCGGCGCCGAAGGGGAGGTAGGTGAAGCGCCTCGGCGGGCTCGCCTCCGGCAGGAAGCGGGTCGGGTCGAAGGCGTCCGGATCGCGCCAGTGCGCCCGGTGCCGGTGCAGCACCCAGGGGGGCGTCAGCAGGATGTCGCCGGCCGCGACCGGGTGGCCCGCCACCGTGTCCGGCCCACGCGCCGCGCGCACGATCACGAAGGCCGGGGGATAGAGCCGCAGGGTCTCGTCGACGACCGCCCGGACGAAGGTCAACCGACCGGCGAGCGCGCCGGCGGGATCGTCCTCGACCCCCGAGGCGGCGGCCTCCGCGGCGGCGCGCTCCTGGGTCTCGGGGTCGAGGCAGAGCAGGTAGCAGGCCCAGAGCAGGGTCGCGGCGGTGGTCTCGTGGCCGGCGAGCAGCATCGTCGCCACCTGGTCGCGCAGCTCCTCCGGCGTGAAGCCCCGGCCGGTCTCGGGATCGCGGGTCTCGCCGAGGAGGTCGAGGAGGTCGCGGGCGGGGCCGCCCGCCTCCTCCACCGCCCGGTCGGCGATGATCCGGTCGAGGAAGCGCACCCAGCGCCGCCGGAACAGGGCGCGGGGCAGGTCGAGGGGTGCCGGCCAGGTGATCGGCAGGATCATGTCGAGGAGGTGCGGGCGCCCGAGCCGGCGGCCGTAGCGCTCCATCATCCCGCGCAGACGCTCGCCGTGGTGCTCCATGCCGACCGAGAACATCGTGCGCCCGGCGATCTCGAGCGCCATCCGGTGCAGCTCGGGAAACACCGCCACGGGGCCGCGCCGGGCCTGGCCCTCGATGGACTCGAGGGTGTCGTGCACCGCCGCCGCGATCAGCGGCACCAGCCCGTCCGTGGCGCGGGGCGTGAAGGCGGGGGCGAGCGTTCGGCGCTGGTGGCGCCAGGGTGCACCCTCGCTGATCAGGAGCCCGTCGCCGAGCATCGGCCGCAGCACGCGGCGCGTCGCCGGGGTGCGGACGTAGTTGCCGGGGTTGTCGACGAGGATGCGGCGGATGCCCTCCGGATCGGTGACGGTGAGGCTGCGCCGGCCGAGCAGATGCCGCTCCGTCACGGTCTCGCGATAGGCGCGGGCCGGCCAGCTCGCCACCGCGTTGTCGCGCACCGCCCGCAGGTAGGGCCACAGGGACAGGTCCCGCTCCGGCGGCACGGGGGCGGGCGGCACGATCGGGCCGCGCTCGGTTGCCATGGGCCTCTCGCTCGTCTCGGACCGGGCGCTTGATGGCGGAGGCGGGCGGGCCCTGTAAAGACGCGGGACCGAAGAACGGACGCGTCCGAGCCGCCCTTGAGCGAGAGCCCCGCCCTACCCTGGAGCGCCCTTCCCGAGGGCTTGCGGATCGCGGTGCGCCTCACGCCCCGCGGCGGCCGCGACGCGGTGGAGGGCATCGCGGCGGGCGCGGACGGGCGCCCGGTGCTGGCGGTGCGGGTGTCGGCCCCACCCGTCGAGGGCGCGGCGAACGCGGCCCTCCTCGCCGTGCTGGCCAAGGCGCTCGGCGTGCCGCGCGCGCGGATCGGCTTCGTCTCCGGCGAGACCGCCCGGCTGAAGGTCCTCCGCGTCGAGGGCGACGGGCCGGCGCTGGCCGCGCGTCTCGCGAGCCTCTGCGAATCCGGTGCGGGGCGCCGGCCGGTAAGGAAGCGTTCACCATGATCGGCGCTCGTGCCGGTGCCGATCCGGCAAGGTCCGCTTAAGTTTACGGCCTCTCAACACACCTGCGCCGATCCTGTCCCGGCCTCCCGCTCGGAGGCGGGACGAGGGAAGGCTTCGCGATGTCCGTCCGGCTCGATTGGGACGCAGACCAGATCGTTTTCGCACCCCTCCCCGCCGCGTCCGTGCGCGTCGCGGCGCCGGCCGTGGAGCGCATCGCTCCGGCCGTGCCCGCTCCCTCGCGCCTGCTGCCGGCGCTGGTGCCCTGGATCGCCGCGCAGGCCGTGGCGACCCTGATCGTCGCCACCGGCATCGCCCAGGCGATGCCGCCCCGGATGGCCCAGGCCGAGATGGCAGGCCTCGACTTCCAGCTCCGGCTCTCCGAGCCCGTGATGCCGGCAGCCCCCCTGCCCGCCGCCGTCGCGGACGGCTTCAGCCTGCGTCTGTCCTCGCACCCGTAGGGCGCGCCGATCCGGCTGGCGCCGGCCCGCCCCCGCCTGTATCTCCGCCCGCGGGGTTCTCGGGCGCGGCACGGAGGGGCGCTTTGCGGCAGCGGATCGTCCTGCGCGGCGGCGTCGCCCTCATCACCGGGGCGGCGAGCGGCATCGGCCGGGCGCTCACCCTCGACCTCGCCGGCAGAGGCGGCGCCCTCGCCCTCCTCGACAGGGACGCGCAGGGCCTCGCGGAGACGGGCGCTCGGGCGGAAGCCCTCGGCGCAACCGTCGATCTGCACGGGCTCGACCTCGCCGACGCCGCCGCGATCCGCGCCCTGCCGGCGGCGATCCGCGCCCGCCACGGCCGCCTCGACCTGCTCGTCAACAATGCCGGCGTGGCGCTCGGCGGCGCCTTCGCCGACACCGACCTCGACGATTTCGAGTGGGTGCTGGACGTGAACCTGCGCGCGCCCGTGCGGCTCATCCACGCCCTGCTGCCGCTGCTCCGCGAGAGCCGGCCCGCCTGGATCGTCAACGTGTCGAGCCTCTACGGTATCGTCGCGCCGCCGGGCCAGACCGCCTACTGCGCCAGCAAGTTCGGCCTGCGCGGCTTCAGCGAGAGCCTGCGCCACGAGCTTTCCGGCAGCGGCACCGGGCTGACGCTGGTGCATCCGGGCGGCGTCGCCACCGCCATCGCCCGCAATGCCCGCCTGCCGAGGGGAGCCGATCCCGTGCAGGCCGAGCGGGGCCGGGCCGCCCATGAGCGCTTCCTCAAGCTCGCGCCCGAGACGGCCGCCGCCGAGATCCTGCGGGCGGTGGAGCGGGGCGCGCCCCGCGCCCTCGTCGGCTCCGACGCGCGCCTCGTGAGCCTCCTCCAGCGGCTGATGCCGGTGGGCTACTGGAGCCTCCTCGGGCGCCTGGCGCGGCAGGGCTAGGATGGCGAGCCGGCGCGCCCATTTCCTCGACTGGCTGATCCGGACAAGGGTGCGACCACGCCTCGTCGGGGCGGACGTCATGGACATCCGCGCGGCCTTCGACAGGCGGACGCTGCCCGACCCCTGGCGCGCCACCTACGAGGACGGCCGGTTCGGCGGCGTCCCGGGAGAATGGGTGCGCCCCTCGCCGCCACGGCCGGGGCCGGAGTACCGCGTCCTCTACCTGCACGGGGGTGGCTTCGTCGCCTGCTCGGCCCGCCTCTACCGGCCGCTCACCGGCGGTCTCGCCCGGCGGAACCTGAGCACCTTCGCCCCCGACTACCGGCTCGCCCCGGAGCATCCGTTCCCGGCGGCGGTCGAGGACGCGCTCGCGGCCTGGACCGCCTTCCGCGCGGCGGGGCCGGCGGCGATCGCGGGGGATTCCGCCGGCGGCAACCTGGTGCTCTCCGTGATGCTGCGCGCCCGCGACCGGGGCCTGCCGCTGCCGGAGGCCGCCGTGCTGTTCTCGCCCGCCACCGATCTTGCCGGCACCGGCGCCTCGATGCGCGAGAATGCGGGCACCGACGCGATGTTCGACGCCGCGACCCTGCGCCGGCTGGGGCCGCCCTACCTCGCCGGCACCGACCCCGCCGATCCCCGGGCCTCGCCGCTCTACGCCGACCTCCGCGGCCTGCCACCGCTCCTGATCCATGTCGGCGAGCGGGAGCTGCTGCGCGACGACTCCCGGCGGCTCGCCGCGCGCGCCGCCGAAGCGGGCGTGCCCACCGTGCTGACCGAGTTCCCGGTCGTGCCCCATGCCTGGCAGCTCGCCTCGCCCTACGTTCCCGAGGCGCGGGCCTCCCTCAACGCGGCAGCGGGGTTCATGCGCCTCTATCTCGACAGGGCGCGGGGAGCGTGAGCGCGCCGCTTCCCGCAGAGCCGCTGGCGGTGCTGATCGTCGGCGCCGGCTTCTCCGGCCTCGCCATGGGCATCCGCTGCCGTCAGGCGGGGATCGGGCCGTTCCTGATCCTCGACAAGGGCGAGGGCATCGGCGGTACCTGGCACGAGAACACCTATCCGGGCGCGGCCTGCGACATCCCCTCCCATCTCTACTCCCTGTCCTTCGCGCCGAAGGCCGACTGGTCGCGCCTCTACCCGCGCCAGCCCGAGATCGCGGCCTACCTCCGGGAGACCGCCGAGCGGCACGGCCTGATGCCGCATCTGCGGCTCGGCTCCGGCCTGCTCTCCCTGCGCTGGGACGAGGCGGCGTCCCTCTGGCGGGCCGAGACGGGCGTGGGCCCGCTGAGCGCGCGGGCGGTCGTCTCCGGCATGGGCGGCCTGCACCACCCGGCGCGCCCGAAGGTTCCCGGCCTCGACGATTTCGCCGGGCCGATGTTCCACACCGCCGCCTGGGACCACGGGGTGCCGCTGGCAGGCAAGCGCATCGGCGTGATCGGCACCGGGGCGAGCGCCGTGCAGGTCCTCCCGGAGATCGCGCCCCTGGCGGAGCGGCTGGTGCTGTTCCAGCGCACGCCGCCCTGGGTGATGCCCCGCCGCGACCGGCCGATGAGCGAGCGCGAGCAATCGGCCTTCGCGAAGCGGCCGCTCCGGCGATGGCTGTTCCGGCAGCGTCTGTTCTGGACCCACGAGCTGCGCGCGCTCCTCGGCTTCACGAAGGTCTCGGCGCTGACAGGGCAGGCCGAGGCGATCGCCCGCCGCCACCTCGCCCGCGCCGTGAAGGACGAGGCGCTGCGGGCGAAGCTGACCCCAGGCTACCGGCTCGGCTGCAAGCGGGTGCTGGTCTCCGACGACTACTATCCCGCCCTCCAGCGCCCGAACGTGACGGTGGAGACCGGCGCGATCGAACGGATCACGGCCTCCGGCGCGACCATGGCCGACGGCACGGAGCACGGTCTCGACGTGCTCATCCTGGCCACCGGCTTCGACATGGCCGGCAGCTACGCGCGGGTGCCGATCCTCGGCCGCGACGGGCGCAGCCTCGCGGAGACGTGGCGGGCGCGGTCCGGGGCGTTCCAGGGCATCACGGTCTCGGGCTTTCCCAACCTGTTCCTGCTCATGGGCCCGAACACCGGGCTCGGCCACAACTCGATGATCGCCATGATCGAGACGCAGGTGGAGCACGCGCTCGGCGGCCTCAGGCTGCTGTCGCGGCCGGGCGTCAGGGCGCTCGACGTGCGGCCCGAGGCGCAGGTGCGCTTCCTCGACGCCGTCGAGGCGGCGTCGCGCGACAGCATCTGGACCACGGGCGGCTGCCGGAGCTGGTATCTCGACGCGGCGGGGCGCAACACGGCGCTCTGGCCGGGCTCGGTCATCGCCTACCGGCGCGGGGCGCGGCGCCTGCGCCGGCGCGACTACCGCATCTCCTGAAGGCGAACGCCGATCCCATATCGGCGGAACGGCCGGCGCGGATCGCCCGTTGAAGGGGCACAAGCTGTGCCGTTCCCGGAAATCCTCCGGGACGCGATGGTCTCCAGGAGGTCCCCATGAGCCTGATCGGCCGCATCGTCACCAAGATCCTCGGCAACGAGGACCGTCCCGTCGTCCGCGACGACCGCAACGCGGGCTCGAGCAGCCCGATCGGGCGGCTCGTGACGAAGATCCTGCGCCGGTAGCGGCGCCGGGCGGGACGGCGGCCGCTACTGCGCGGCCGCCACCGCCTTGAGCACCGGGGCGGCGGGCACCGTGCGCTCCCAGAACGCGCCGCCGCGGGCCTTGTCGTAGCCCGCCTGATAGAGGCTGCGCATGTAGGCGGTGTCGAAGCCCCGCGACGTCGTGGTGTTGGGGGCGCTCTCGTCGATGTAGGTGAGGTTGAAGCCGATGCCGTTGGCGCGGCTGAAGGCATAGGTCGCCGCCAGCGTCGCCCGGCTGCGGGCGCGGCTCGCCGTGGTGAAGGAGCGCTCGACGATCGAGAGCGTGTTGTTACGCGTCACCGCGAATTCCGGCTCCAGGCGGCCGTTGATGACGACGTAGATGTCCGCCTTCCCGTTGTGGGTGCGCAGCTTCTGGTCCCGCAGCAGGATGGACTGGGGCAGCGTGAAGACCGGGGTCACCACCGAGCCGTCGACGTGCAGCTCCTGGAAGGCGCGGCCCTCGGCCTGAACGTCGATGAGCTGGGGCGGGAACACCGCCGGGATGCTGGCCGAGGCGGTCAGCACGTCGCGGAACAGCGCGAGCGCGTTCGGCGCGCCGCTCGCGGCGATGGCGCCCATGTTCCAGATCACCGCGCGCTGGCTGTCGAGGTTCGTCGTCACCACGAGGAGGCGCCGGCCCTTGGCGTGCTCCTCGGCGACCGCGGCGAGCAGCTCCGGGGTGACGTAGCGGCCGATGAGGTCGCGCAGGCGCCCGTCCCCGAAGAGCCCTGAGCCGAACAGCACGTTCACGACGCTCGGGCTCTGCACCAGCGTCTCGGCGACGCCGCTCGTGTAGAACTCGGTCAGGTAGGAATCGTAGGCCGGCCCGAGGAAGGCGAAGGGCGCGATAAGCGCGCCGGTGCTGACCCCCGAGACGAGGCTGAACTCCGGCCGGGTGCCCGAGGCGGTCCAGCCGTTGAGCACGCCCGCCCCGTAGGCGCCGTCGCCGCCGCCGCCCGAGAGCGCGAGGTAGGTGAAGCGCTGACGCTTCGCCTCCCGCTGCGCGGTCAGCGCCAGGATGGCGTCGGCGGAGGCGTCGGCCGAGACGCGGGCGCCGGCGATGCCGATCACCTCGGCGCTGCCCGCCTCGCCGGCGGTGTAGGCCGTGCGGGGCAGGGAGGAGCAGGCGCCGAGGCTCGCGGCCAGCGCCGCGGCGAGGAGCGGGAACCGCCGGCGGGAACGGGACGCGTCGATCATGATCTGAGCCCTGTTGGCGCCCGGCCGCGAAGCCGAGGCTCGCGCCCCCGCTACCCCCTGGCGGGGGAGCGTGGCCATTTTACGGTCCCGCTTGCGCGAGGTTCCACCGATCCGTGGGCAGGCGCGCGGATGGATCGCGGGTGATGCGCGGGGGCCACATCGGGCGGCCGAGGCGAGCCCCGTCGGACCCGCCCCGGCGCCCCGGCGCCGTTCGTCGTGGAAAAGCGTCGCCGCCCCTCGACAGGGTCGAGTTGTCGACTCTTGCGTCCCCGTCGAGGGCTCCTGTAGGGTCTCCTAGCCGTCGGCGAGCGCCGGGCGACAAGCGGCGCGTCAAGTTTTCAGGACCGGATCAAGGCCGGCCTCGGGCTCCCCACGGGCGTTCGGGCGCGGGCTCGCGTCGCGATGGACGGGGGGAGCGAGCATGGAAGCGGTCGTGAGCTGGACGGACGAGCGCGTCGAGCTTCTCCGGCGGCTATGGGAGGACGGCCAGAGCGCGAGCAAGATCGCCGCGCAGCTCGGCGGCGTCACCCGCAACGCCGTGATCGGCAAGGTCCACCGCCTCGGCCTCGGCGGCCGCGCCCGCTCCGGCACGGAGGCGCCCGCGGCGGCCGCCCGCAAGCCCACCGCCGTAGCGAGCCCCGTGGATGCCCTGCCCGAGGCCGAGGCTGTGGTGATCGAGGCGGCGCTGGAGACCGCCGAGCCGACGAGCCCGCCGAACCACCGCCCCGCCCCCGACTTCCCGCCGCCGCCGGCGCCGCTCCCGGCCGCCGCCGAGCCGGTCCAGATCGCCGTCTCGCAGCGGGTGACGATCATGGACCTGCGCGAGTCCATGTGCCGCTGGCCCATGGGCGACCCGACGACGCCGGAGTTCCGCTTCTGCGGCGCCCGCTCAATCACCGGCCTGCCCTATTGCGGCCACCACGCCCAGATCGCCTATCAGCCCGCCACCGAGCGCAAGCGCGACCGCCGCGTCGCCGGCTTCCGGTAGCCGGTTCAGCGACCTCGAAACGAGAAAGGCCCCGCCCGGATGTCCCGGCGGGGCCTTTCTCGTTTCGAGGATGTCACGGGTCGACTTAGAGCATTTCCCGCCGAAGTGGTTGCCGGTTCGGCGCGAGAAAATGCGTCACACCAATAAGATAGAGCGTTTTCTGCGATCCGGCGATTGCGGAAAACGCTCTAGTCCACCGCCTCGAACATCTCGTCGAAGGCGTAGCCGGAACCGCGCACGGTGCGGATCGGATCGGCCTGGCGGGGCCGGTTAAGGGCCTTGCGCAGGCGCCCGACATGCACGTCGACGGTGCGCTCGTCGATGTAGACGTCGTGCCCCCAGACGCCGTCGAGGAGCTGCTCCCGGGAGAAGACCCGGCCAGGGCTTTGCATCAGGAACTCGAGGAGCTTGAACTCCGTCGGCCCGAGATGCAGCTCGCGGCCCGAGCGGCGGATGCGGTGGCTGAGCCGGTCGAGCTCGATGTCGCCGGCCACCAGGAGGCTGGCGACGTGGGCGGGCTTGGCCCGCCGCAGCAGCGAGCGTACCCGCGCCAGCAGCTCGGGCACGGAGAACGGCTTGACGATGTAGTCGTCGGCGCCCGTGCCGAGGCCGCGGATGCGGTCGCCCTCCTCGCCGCGGGCGGTGAGCATGATCACCGGCAGCCGCTCGGTCTCGCGCCGGGCGCGGATGCGCCGGCACAGCTCGATCCCCGAGAGGCCCGGCAGCATCCAGTCGAGCAGGACGAGGTCGGGCACCTGCTCCTGGAGGCGGATCTCCGCCTCGTCCCCGCGCACGGCGCTGTCGACCTCGAAGCCCTCGGCCTCGAGGTTGTAGCGCAGGAGCAGGGTGAGGGCCTCCTCGTCCTCGACGATCAGGATACGGGTGCTCATCGGCGGCTCACGGGACCGGTGCGGAGGCGCGTCAGGCCGCCGACGGTCCGGGCGGGGCGCTCTCCGCGGCCGCGCCCTGCGGCGAGACGGTGGCATAGTTCGAGGCGTCGTTCTTCGGGCGCTCGCCGGTGGGATTCTCGCCGGTGGCGAGGTACTGGATCGTCTCGGCGATGTTGGTGGTGTGGTCGCCGATGCGCTCGATGTTCTTGGCGCAGAACAGCAGGTGCGTGCAGAAGGAGATGTTGCGCGGGTCCTCCATCATGTAGGTGAGGAGCTCCCGGAACAGCGAGTTGTAGAGGGCGTCGATCGCCCCGTCCCGCTCCCATACGTCGTGCGCGGCCTTGGTGTCGCGGCCGGCATAGGCGTCGAGCACGTCCTTGAGCTGCTCCTGCACCAGATCGCTCATGTGCTGGACGCCCTGGACGATCTTCTGCGGCTGGGCCTCGTCGCTGATGGCGAGCACGCGCTTGGCGATGTTCTTGGCGAGATCGCCGATGCGCTCGAGATCGCCCGAGACGCGGATCGACGAGATCGTCTCGCGCAGGTCGATGGCCAGCGGCTGGCGCCGGGCGATGAGCAGCACCGACTTCTCCTCGATCTCCCGCTGGAGGGCGTCGAGTCGCTTGTCGGCGACGATTACCGACTGGGCGAGGCCGGTGTCGCGGCGGACGAGGGCGAGGCTCGCCTCGTCCGTCATCTTCTCGGCGATGCCGCCCATCTCGGAGATGAGCCGGCGCAGCCGGTCGAGGTCGTTGTCGTAAGAGGAGACGATGTGATCGGGCATGGCGGTCCTCGCGGGCGCGGGGCTCTGGAGCATTCCGCGTCGGGCGCGACGGGCGGCTCGACGCGCGAGAATGCGGCGTGGGAATGCGCTAGCCGAAGCGGCCGGTGATGTAGTCCTGGGTCTGGCGCTTCTCCGGGTTCATGAAGATGCGCGTCGTGGGCCCGAACTCGACGAGCTCGCCGAGATACATGAAGGCGGTGAACTGCGAGATGCGGGCGGCCTGCTGCATGTTGTGGGTGACGATGACGATCGTGAACTCGTCGCGCAGCTGCTCGATCAGCTCCTCGATGCGGCCGGTGGAGATCGGGTCGAGCGCCGAGGTCGGCTCGTCGAACAGGATCACCTCCGGGCGCTGGGCGACCGTGCGGGCGATGCACAGGCGCTGCTGCTGGCCGCCGGAGAGGCCCATGCCGGACTGCTTGAGCTTGTCCTTCACCTCGTCCCAGAGCGCGGCCTTGCGGAGCGACTCCTCGACCCGGTTGTCGAGCTCGGCCTTGGGCAGGCGCTCGTAGAGGCGAAGGCCGAAGGCGACGTTGTCGTAGATCGACATCGGAAAGGGAGTCGGCTTCTGGAAGACCATGCCGACGCGCGAGCGCAGCTCGTTGAGGTCGACGCTGGAGTCGAGGACGTTCTTGCCGTCGAGCAGGATCTGCCCCTCCGCCCGCTGCTCCGGGTAGAGGCTGTAGATGCGGTTGAAGGTGCGCAGCAGGGTAGACTTGCCGCAGCCCGAGGGACCGATCAGCGCGGTCACCTGCCGGTCGTGGAAGTTGAGGTTGATGTCCTTCAGGCCGTGGAAGGCGCCGTAGTAGAAGTTCAGGTCCTTGACCGCGATGCGCACGGGCGCGTTCGTATCGGCCTGGGGTCGGGCACCGAGCTCGGCGGCGTCGATGGGAGCGGCGTTCATCGGGGGATCCTTGGGACGGTCCTGGGGATGATCTCGGGAGAAGGGGCTCGTTCGCGGCGGGCGGCGGTCCGGCTCAGTGGCGCTTGGGCGAGAGCACGAAGCGGGCGACGACCGACAGCGCGAGGATGGTCGCGGTGATGAGCAGCGCGCCGGCCCAGGCGAGCTGCTGCCAGTTCGGGTAGGGCGAGAGGGCGAACTGGTAGATCATCACCGGCAGGTTCGCGATGCCGCCCATCAGGTTGGGGCTGAACCAGGAGTTGTTGTTCAGCGCCGTGAAGAGCAGCGGCGCGGTCTCTCCGGCGATGCGGGCGAGCGCCAGGATGATGCCGGTGACGATGCCGGCGGACGCCGCCCGCCAGGTCACCTGGCGGATCACCGTGGAGGCGGGCGCGCCGAGCGCCGCGCCGGCCTCGCGCATGGAGCCCGGCACGAGGCGCAGCATGTCCTCGGTGGTGCGCACGATCACGGGGGTGGCGATGATGGCCAGCGCGACGCCGCCGGCCCAGCCGGAATAGGTCCCCATCGGCCGCACCATCAGGGTGTAGACGAACAGGCCGATCAGGATCGAGGGCGCCGAGAGCAGGATGTCGTTGAGGAAGCGCACCAGCTCGGCGAGCTTCGAGCCGCGGCCGTACTCGGCGAGGAAGGTGCCCGCCATGACGCCGACCGGCGTCGCCACGACGATGCCGATGAAGGTGAGCACGAGGCTGCCGAGCACGGCGTTGGCGATGCCGCCGCCCTCGGAGCCGGGCCCCGGGGTCGGCTGGGTGAGGAGCGTCGGCGTGATGCCGCGGAGGCCCTCGATGATCAGCATCAGCAGGATCGAGCCCAGCACCACGGCGCCGATCAGGGTCGCGGCGAAGCAGGAGACCCGCAGCACGCGGTCGGCGACGCGCCGGCTGGATCGCACGCGCGAGACGGGGGCGGCGTGCATCGCGGCCATGGGAGTGGTGGCGTCCATCGGAGGCTCCTCAGGCGACCTTGACGCGCCGGGTCAGCAGGCGCGCGATGATGAGGACGACGAACGTGATCACGAAGAGGATGCAGCCGAGCGCCATCAGCGCGTTGAGCTGCATTCCGTCCGCCTCGTTGAACTCGTTGGCGATGCGCGAGGCGATGGTCGAGCCGGGATCGAAGATCGAGGCCGAGAGCCGGTTGGCGTTGCCGATCACGAAGGTGACCGCCATGGTCTCGCCGAGCGCCCGGCCAAGGCCGAGCATGATCGCGCCGATGATCGAGACCGAGGCCTGCGGCACGAGGACGTGGCGCACCACCTCCCAGGTCGTGCAGCCGATGCCGTAGGCGCTCTCGCGCAGGATCGTCGGGATCTGGTCGAGCATGTCGCGGGCGATCGAGGCCACGAAGGGCACGATCATGATCGCCAGGATGATGCCGGCGGTGAGGATGCCGACGCCGGAGGGGACGCGGGCGTAGAGCAGCGTGCCGACCACCGGCAGGCCCTCGACGAGGTTCGAGACCGGCACCTGCACGAAGCGGGCGAAGAGCGGCGCGAAGATGAACAGGCCCCACATGCCGTAGATGATGCTCGGCACGGCGGCGAGCAGCTCGATGGTCATTGCCACCGGCCGGCGCGCCCAGCCGGGGCAGAGCTGCGTGAGGTAGACGGCGATGCCGAGCGACAGCGGCACGCCGATCAGGAGGGCGATGAGCGCGGAGGCGAGCGTGCCGATCACCGCGACGAGGGCGCCGTACTGCTCGGTTCCGACGTTCCAGGCCGGCGAGGTCAGGAAGCCGAAGCCGAACTCGCGGAAGGCGGGCCAGCCGCCATAGGCGATGGAGGCGAGGATGCCCACCAGCACCAGCAGCACGAGGATGGCGCAGCCGTAGGCCGCGGCCCTGAACAGGGCGTCGGCGCCCCGGCTCGGGGTCGTGCGCGGCACCCGATCCTCTCGGGCCAACGCGATCGTCTCGGTCAAGGCAGCCATCCGCCGTTCTCTTCGCTCAAGCGCTTGGTAGCCTCCGGGACGGCCCGAGGCGAGCCGTCCCGGAGAAGCCGGGTCTATGGGGCCGGCTTACTGGGTCAGGACCGGCTTGCCGTCCTTGTCCTTGATCTGCTTCCACTCGTCCTTGACCAGCGCGACGACGCTGTCGGGCAGCGGCACGTAGTCGAGGTCGGTGGCGAGCTTGTCGCCGTTCTTGTAGGCCCAGTCGAAGAACTTGAGCACGGCGGCGCTCTTGGCCGGGTCGGCGGCCTCCTTGTGGACGAGGATGAACGTCGCGGCCGTGATCGGCCAGGCGTCGTCGCCACCCTGGTTGGTCAGGGCGATGCCGAAGCCCGGCGCGGACTTCCAGTCGGCGCTGGCGGCGGCGGCCTGGAAGGCCTTGTCGTCGGGCTGCGGGAACTTGCCGGCCTTGTTCTGGATCAGGGCGTAGGCGAGCTTGTTCTGCTTGGCGTAGGCTGACTCGACGTAGCCGATGGCGTTCGGGACCTGCTTGACGGTGGCGGTGACGCCCTCGTTGCCCTTGCCGCCCTGGCCGGCGGGCCAGGAGATCGTCGTCGCCGCGCCGAACTCCTTCTTCCAGGCCTCGGAGGCCGAGGAGAGGTAGGTGGTGAAGATGTTCGTCGTGCCCGAGGCGTCGGAGCGGTAGACCGGGGTGATCGGGGCGTCGGGGAGCTTCAGGCCCTCGTTGAGCTTGGCGATCTTGGCGTCCGACCACTTGGTGATCTTGCCGGCGTAGATCTCGGCGATCAGCTCGCCCGTGAGCTTCAGCTTACCGGGCTCGAGGCCGGGAATGTTCACCACGGTGACGACGCCGCCCATCACGGTCGGGAATTGCACGAGGCCGTCCTTGGTCAGCGCCTCGCCCTTGAGCGGGGCGTCGGTGGCGCCGAAGTCGACGGTCTTGGCCTGGATCTGCTTGATGCCGCCGCCGGAGCCGATCGACTGGTAGTTGAGGCCGGTGCCGGTCTCCTTGCGGTAGGCTTCCGCCCACTTGGAGTAGACCGGGAAGGGGAAGGTGGCACCGGCGCCGGTGATGTCGGCGGCGAGCGCCGCGCCGGTGAGCTGGGCCGTCGCGAGGCCGAGGGCGAGCGCGTAACGGAAGGGCTTCAAAGGATTCTCCATCGCTGTCGAGGCCGGCGGGTTCCTCAAGGAACCTCCCGCCGGGGCGATACCGGCCCGACGGTGCCGCCTCTATGACGAAGCGATGACAGATCGATGACATCCCCCGGCCACGGCTCGCTCGGCGGCGGTTCTTCCGAGGGTTCCGCACAAGCATGGCACGATTGTGCGGTCTCGCGCGTTCCATCCGCCTCGGCCCGGCGCGACGGCGGGCCGGCGAGCAGGAGACGGAACGACGTGCGTCCCGGCGAGACCGACACGCAATCCAGGCCCGAGGCCGCACCCGGCACCGACGAGCAGCGCTTCCTCGACTTGCACGCGGAGCGCTCGACCCTGGAGCGGGCGCTGGCCCTCAGTCAGGCACGGCAGCGGTTCGTATCGGACCGGACGGAGGCCGAGAGCGCCCGGCAGGAGGAGGAGCGCCTGCTGGCGGACCTCGATCTCGTCCTCACGCGGATCCGGGCGGAGGAGTACCGGCGCCGGCCGGGCGCGCGCCGCTGGTAGCCGCGGGCTAATCCCCCCGGCGGCGGTCGCGCTCCTTGTGGCGCAGCCGCAGGAGCAGGTCGATCTGGCTGTCGGGCAGCGGCTGCGCCTCGACGCGGCTCTCGTAGAAGGAGCGCAGGACCGTGCCGATCCGGCGGCGTGCCTCGGCATTCATCGCCGTTTCGCCGGCCGGTGCGGGGTGCAGAGCGTCGGTCGTGTCGAATCCCTGGGCCATGGTCCTGTTCCGGGCCTTGAAGGCCACGCGATTCGCCGCGTCACCTCGACACAATTCTCAGTTGCTATGGTTAACAATCCGTTAACTACAGGTTCCCTCAGGGCACCGGCGCAGGTGTTTCGGTCGCGGCGAGAAGTCGCGCTGCGGCGGCCCGTGCCTCGTCGGTCACGGTGGCGCCGGCCAGCATGCGGGCGATCTCCTCGCGGCGCGCCGGGGGATCGAGGGGCGTGACGCGGGTGGCGACGCGCGCCGCGCCCTTCACCCCGTCCTTGGCGATGAGGAAATGCGTCGCCGCCCGCGCCGCCACCTGCGGGGCGTGGGTGACGGCCACGACCTGCACGGTCTCGGAGAGGCGCCCGAGGCGCACGCCGATGGCGTCGGCCACGGCGCCGCCGACGCCGGTGTCGATCTCGTCGAAGATCAGGGTCGGGGCCGAGCCGCGATCGGCGAGTACAACCTTGAGTGCGAGGAGGAAGCGGGACAGCTCGCCGCCGGAGGCGACCTTCATCATCGGGCCGGCGCGGGTGCCCGGATTGGTCTGCGCCCAGAACTCAACCCGCTCGGTGCCGGCGGGGTCGCGCGATTCGGGATCGGTGGCGATCTCGGTAATGAAGCGGGCCCGCTCCAGCTTCAGCGGAGGCAGCTCGGCCTTCACCGCGGCGTCCAGCGCCTTGGCGGCGCGCCGCCGGCCGGCGGCGAGCTTCTCCGAGGCCGCCGCATAGGCGGCCTCGGCACCGGCCAAGTCGGCCTCCAGGCCCGCGAGCCGCTCGGCACCGGCATCGATCGCAGCGACCTCGCCCTCGAAGCGCTCGCGGAGCGCGGCGAGGTCGTCGGCGGGCTTATCGTACTTGCGCGAGGCGGCGCGCAGCGCGAACAGGCGCTCCTCGGCTCGCTCCAGCTCGCGGGGGTCGAACTCGGTCTCGGCCACCGCCGCGTCGAGCACGCCGCGGGCCTCGTCGAGGGCGACGAGGGCGGCGTCGAGCGCCCGCACGCAGGGCTCGACCAGGGCGGGAAGCTGCTCGGCCCGCCGCTCCAGGCGCCGCACGGCCGAGGCGAGATGGGGCACCGCCGAGCCCTGGCCCCCGAGAGCCTCCAGGGCGTCGTTCAACTCGCGGGCGATCTTCTCGCTCTGCTGCATGATCGCGCGGCGCTCGGCGAGGCTCGCCTCCTCCCCGGCCTCGGGGGCGAGCGTGCCGAGCTCGTCGACGGCATGGCGGAGGAAATCGGACTCGCGCTGGGCCGCCTCGACCTGGGCGCGCTGGGCGGCGAGGCTCGCGCGAGCCGCCTTCACCCGGCGCGAGGCCTCCGCGACGGTGGCGAGCGGCCCGTGCAGGCCGCCGAAGGCGTCGAGGATCGCACGGTGGGCGCCGGCATCGGCCAGCGCCCGATCGTCGTGCTGGCCGTGGATCTCGACGAGCGCGGCGCCGATCGCCCGCAGGGTCTGCACGCCGATCGCCTGGTCGTTGACGAAGGCGCGGGTGCGTCCGTCCGCCATCTGCGTGCGGCGCAGGATCAGGTCGCCCTCGGTGTCGATGCCGGCCTCGCCAGCGATCCGCCGGGCGGGATGGTCGAGCCCGACGTCGAACACGGCGGTGACGGCGCCCTGCGCCTCGCCGTGGCGCACCAGGCCGCCGTCGCCGCGGCCACCGAGCGCCAGGGAGAAGGCGTCGAGCAGGATCGACTTGCCGGCGCCCGTCTCGCCGGTGAGCACGCTCAGCCCGTCGCGAAAATTCAGCTCGAGCTTGTCGATGAGAACGATGTCGCGGATCGCGAGCTGCACGAGCATGCCGCGTCTCGAAGCCCCCTGATCGGGCCGCGCCCGGGAAGCATCCGTCCCGCGGCGCGCGGAGCGGACGCGGGCGGCGCGCCGGGTGCCGATATAGGCGGGGCGCGCCGTCTCTTCACCCCGCAAAAACGGCGCGCCCCGGTGGGACGCGCCGCGAAGATCCGCTCAGTTCGCGGAAGCGGTCTGGCCGGTGATCGAGCGGAACGCCCGGCTCAGGAAGGAACTCTTCTCCTCGCGGGGCTCGAGGCCGCCGTTCTGGAGGAGGGCGTAGGCGTCCTTGTACCAGGGGCTGTCGGGGAAGTTGTGGCCGAGCACGGCCGCCGAGTTCTGGGCCTCGGCGGTAATGCCGAGCGCCATGTAAGCCTCGGTGAGGCGCATCAGGGCCTCCTCGGCGTGGCGGGTCGTCTGGTACTTGCTCACCACGTCGCGGAAGCGGTTGATGGCGGCAGGGAAGTTGCGGCGCTCCAGGTAGTAGCGGCCGATCTCCATCTCCTTTCCGGCGAGCTGGTCGCGGGTGATCTGGATCTTGGCCTTGGCGTCGGCGACGTATTCCGACTTCGGATACTTCGTCACCAGCTCCTGGAGGGCGACGAGGGCCCGCTCCGAGCGCTCCTGGTCGCGGGTCACGTCCGGGATCTGCTTATACTGCGACATCGCCATCAGGTACTGGGCGTAGGCCGCGTCCTTGCTCGCCGGGTGCCGCTGCAGGTAGCGCTTCGAGGCGTTGATGGCGTCGTCGTACTTCTGGCCCTCGTAGTTGGCGAAGGCGGTCATCAGCAGCGCCTTCCGGGACCAGTCCGAGTAGGTGTACTGCTTGTCGAGGTCGCCGAACTTCTTGGCCGCGCCCTCGTAGTCGCTGTCCTCCATCTTGGCCAAGCCCTCGCTGTAGAGCTTGTCCGCGGGGACGGTGGGGATCACCTCGGGCTTGTACTTCTCGGCGAAGGGGTTGATCGAATCGAGGGCGTCGCAGCCGCCGAGACCGAGCCCGAGGACGGACAGGATCACGGCCGCCATCGCACCGCGGGTCGGATTGCTGACAGACATCTCTCGGTTCATCCCTCGAAGGCGCGCCGGGCAGTGTCTCCCGCCATCCTCGCGCGCCGCCCCAAACGACCGCCCCGAACCGCCGGCCGCGTCGAGCGCGGCCCCGTTCAGGGACGATTCACCGTGGCGGTCAATTCGGGCGCGAAAACGGCGGCGCGCAGGTGCCGGGCGGCAGATCGCGGCGCTGTGGCCGGAAAGTTACAGAAGGGTTAAGCGCGGCGCTCAGAGATCGCCGGCGAAGGCGGCGAGGCCGAGATTGGCGCCGAGCTCGGCCAGCGCGCCCTCGCGGCGGGGGGCCTGCGCCTCGACGATCGCGTAGTTCGCGCGATCGGAGAACAGGGCGGAGAGGACGCCGACATTCATGCGGTGGCCGCCGCAGTAGGAGCGGTAGCCGCCCTGGATCGGCAGGCCGGCGAGCGCGAGGTCGCCGACGGCGTCGAGGAACTTGTGACGGACGAACTCGTCCGGGAAGCGCAGGCCTTCGGGGTTGACGACGGCGGTCTCGCCGACGGCGACCGTGTTGTCGAGGGAGGCACCGAGCGCGAAGCCGGCCTTCCAGTAGCGCTCCACGTCCCGCATCATGCCGAAGGTGCGCGCACCCGCGATCTCGCGGCGGTAGGCGGCGGGCGTCAGGTCCATCGCCTTGCGGGAGCGGCCGATCACCGGGCTCTCGAAATCGATCTCGACGTCGAGGCGGAAGCCCCGGTCGATAGGGCGAAGCTCGGCGAAGGCCCGGCCGATCTCGATGCGCACCGGCCGCAGCACCTTGATCCAGCGCTTCGGGGCGCCGCAGGCCGCGAGGCCGACCGTGTCGATCGCCTCGACGAAGGGGCGGGCGCTGCCGTCGAGGATCGGCATCTCGGGGCCGTCGATCTCGACCAGCGCGTTGTCGACGCCGAGCCCGTAGAAGGCCGACATCAGGTGCTCGATGGTGGCCACCGCTCCGGTCTCGACGTCGCCGATGACGGTGCAGAGCTCGGTGGCGGAGACGCAGGCGTGGTGGGCCTTGATGATCCGGTCGTTGCCGGTGGAGACGCCGGTGCGGAGGAAGGCGATGCCGTGGTTCGCGGGGGCCGGGCGGAGCGTGATCTCGACGGGGTTGCCGGAGTGTACGCCGATGCCGCTGAGCGCGACGGAGCCCTTGAGGGTCGTCTGTTGGTGCGTTCGCATTCTTTCGCCCTCGGCCGTGATCGGGTGGAAAGCTTTCGCCTCCGGTCCCTCTGATCCGTCCGCTGCTCGAAGCCTCGTGCGTGCACCGCCGAAAGAAAGCGGTGCCTTCGTCGTTGGTGAATTTGGTATAGCCGCGCCTCGCCGCGCCGGCCAAATCACGCTTTCTTACGCTCTGTTACAGACACGCTTGCCGGATGCGTGCAGAAAAACCATGCTCTCCCAAGAGGTTAAAGATTGGTTAACAATCTTTCAAACCGGCTTTGAAACTGTGACCAAAAGGCTTCACGTCCCCCGAGAGGGCGTGTTCCTAGGCTTGGTCGACCAGCCAAATCCTCGCGATGCCGAAGCCATACCGCACTGCAACATGGCGTGCGGCGGGGCGTCGCGCGGTCCGTCGAACCGGTGCTTAAGCCGCGAAGACGTCGGGAATCGGGCGTCGGACTCCGCGCGGCCCAGGTCGCAGGCGTGCAGGACACCGGCCGGCGCCCTCGCACCCGTCGGCCGCCGAAGGCGGCCGGTGCTAGAGGATGCCGGCGCGCAGCACCCGCTGGATCGCGTAGATCACCGCCCCGAGGCGGGCCTCGACGAGGTCGCGGGGCACCTCGGCGTCGTGCTGGATCGCCAGCGGATGGGTGAAGCGGTAGCTGGCGTCGAAGATGTAGGCGATGGCCCGCTCGCGGTCGCGGGCGGAGAAGGCGCCGGCCGCCATCCCCTCCTCGATCACCCGCTCCACGAGGCTGCGCAGGCGCACCCGGTGGCGGCGGGCGATGGGGCGGGCGGCGACGGTGGCGTCGAGATGGACCGCGAACAGGTGCGGCTCGTCGGCGAGCGCGTCCCGCTGCACGGTGGCGAGCGCGGTGAGCAGGCGCTCGATCTTGTCGTCGGCGGGGTCGGGCGCGTCGGCGATGCCGGCGAGCCGGGTCTCCACATCCCGCAGCCAGCGGCCGGCGACCGCGTCGAGGAGCGCGTCCTTCGAGGGGAAGTAGCGGTAGACGTTGGCGTGGGTCATCCCCGCCTCGGCGGCCACCGCCACCACCGTCACCCGCTTCGGCCCGAGGCGGGCGAGATGCTCGGCGGCGATGTTGAGGAGGCGCACGTCCGCCGACGGCAGCGCCGGGCGGGCCTTCTGAGGAGCGGAGCGGCCACGCCCGACGACGCGCAGCGTCACCGCCTCGTCGGATTCCGCATCCCGCTCCGGCCCCTGGCTGATGCCCGTCTCGCGTGGCTCGTCCGGATGCGCACCTGTCCCGATACGCGGCTCGTCGCCCGGCTGCCGGAACGGCAGCGGCAGGCGCTGGGGTGTGAGGTGGTAAGGCGAGGCCGACCCCCATCTGACCGGGAGGGCGCGACGGGCGCCCTCCATCCACGACCTCCGGACTGCAAGGCCCGGACATGACACTTGCGAGCCTATGTTCACATTAGTTTGACAAAGCAACAAATTTTTCTTGGTTGGACGCGATCAGAATCGATTCTTCCACGCCCGGAGCGCCACGAAGACGCGTTCGGCCTCGCTCCCCGGCGCCAGCCCGACGCCCTGGGCCAGCGCCGGATCGCCCGCCCGCAGGAACGGGTTCGTCGCCTTCTCCTCTCCGAGGCTCGAGGGAATGAGGAAGCGTCCCTCGGCGGCCGCGCGCTGCGCCTCCTCGGCCCTGGCCTTGAGCCGGGCGTTGTCGGGGTCGGCGGCCAGCGCGAAGCGGGCGTTCGAGCCTACGTAGTCGTGCCCGCTGTAGATCTGGGTCTCGTCCGGCAGCGGCAGGAAGCGCGAGAGCGAGCGCCACAGGGTCTCCGGCGGGCCCTCCAGCACCCGGCCGCAGCCGAGGGTGAAGAGCGTGTCGCCGGCAAACACCACCCCGGCCTCGGCGAAGACGTAGGAGACGTGGTCGGCGCAGTGGCCCGGCGTCTCCCAGACCTCGCCGGCGAGCGCGCCCACGCTGACGGTGTCGCCCTCGGAGACGGTGACGTCGACCTCCGGCACCGCCGCGCCGGCCTTGGCCGGCGCCGTGACCTTCGCGCCCGTCGCCCGCTTCACCTCGGGGATGCCCTCGACGTGGTCGGCGTGGCGGTGGGTGACGAGGATGTCGGTCAGCGTCCAGCCGGTCTCCTTGAGGGCGGCCAGCACGGGCGCGGCTTCCGGCACGTCGATCGCCGCGCAGGCGCCCGTCTCGGGATCGCGCATCAGCACGCCGATATTGTCGCTGCGGCAGAGGAAGGTGCGGATCCAGGGGGTGCGTGCCGGCATGCGGGGTCTCTCCTCGGGTCTTCGGTCGGTCTCGGATCGCTCGCGCGCCCGCGGGCGCGGCGCTTGTCGGAATGGGCGAGAGGTAGGGCGGCGGCCGGGCCGCGTCGCGATCCTGCGCACCGGATCCTCGGCGCCGGATCGCTCACGGCAGTGGAGGACGGGACGGCGAGCGCTTGCCGCGCGCGCCCGCGCCCCCCATTGAATCGGCCGAGCGGACGACCGCAGCGGGTTCCATGCGCCTCGAAGTCACCGACCTGCGCGCCTTCTACGCCAGCCCGCTGGGCGCGGTCACCCACCGCATCGTCGGCCGGGCGATCCACGGCTTCCTCGGCTCGGTCTCGGGGCTCAGGGTACTCGGGCTCGGCTACGCGACGCCCTATCTCGCGCCGGTGCACTTCATCGCCGAGCGGACGCTCGCCTTCATGCCGGCGACGCAGGGGGTGGTGAACTGGCCAGGCAGCGGCCGCTCCTGCTCGGCGCTCGCCGACCCGACCATGATGCCGCTGCCCGACGCGGCGGTGGACCGGGCCATCCTCGTGCACGCGCTCGAATCCGTGGAGAGCCCGACCGAGCTGCTCCAGGAGGTCTGGCGCATCCTGACGCCGGGCGGCCGGATGCTCCTCGTCGTGCCGAACCGCCGGGGCGTCTGGGCGCGCTGGGAGGCGACGCCCTTCGGCCACGGCCAGCCCTACAGCCGCTCGCAGCTCGGGCGCCTGATGCGCGACACGCTGTTCAGCCCGGAGGGCTGGGCCGAGGCCCTCTACATGCCCCCGACGAGCGGGCGGCTGATGCTGCAGGCGGCGGGCGCCTGGGAGCGGGTCGGCACCGGCCTGTCCTTGCCCTTCGCCGGGCTTCACGTCGTCGACGCGACGAAGCAGCTCTATCGCCCGGTCACTGTGGCGAAGGCGCGCCGCGCCGCCCGCCTCGCGCCGGCCCGGGTGCTTCTGCCGTCGCCTTCCCCCTCTCCCTCGCCGGGTTGAGCGCCATGGATCCGGAATCGGCCCTGCGCCACTTCCTGCTCGCGCTGTCGGCGCTGTTCTCGATCGTCAACCCGATCGGCTCGGCGCTGATCTTCGCGCAGGTCACCGCCGACAAGTCCCACGCCCAGCGGGTCGAGCTCTCGAAGCGGATCGGCTTCTACGCGACGCTGATCATGCTCTCGGCGCTCTGGGCCGGCGCGCCGATCCTCAACTTCTTCGGCGTGTCGCTGGGGGCGCTGCGCATTGCCGGCGGCCTCGTGGTGGCGGCCTCAGCCTGGGTGCTCCTCAACGCGCCGGAGGCCCGGGACGCCCGCAGGCAGGCGGAGGCGAGCCAGCCGGAAGCCGGGCAGGTCGCCGACATCGCGTTCTTCCCCCTCACCCTGCCCTTCACCACGGGGCCGGGCACCATCGCGGTCGCCATCGCGCTGGGATCGAACCGGCCGGAGGGCATGGACGAGCGGCTCGGCTTCTACCTCGGCACCAGCCTCGCGGCGCTCGCCATCGCCGTCATGGTGCGCTTCGCCTACGGCTCCGCCGACCGGGTGGTGAACCTGATCGGCCCCGTGGGCGCGCGGGTGCTGGGGCGGCTCGCCGCCTTCCTGCTCCTCTGCGTCGGCACCCAGATCACCGTGGCCGGCGTCGTCGACGTCCTCGGCCCCCTGCTCGCCGCCCGGCACTGAGCCGGGGCGGCGAGCGTCCCTCAATTTGCGCCGAGGGCGGAGCGGGCGAGACCGCCGCCGCCGATGTCGCCGCTGTCGGCCATGCCGAGCTCCTCGATCAGCCGCAGCCGGGCCCGGCTGACCCGGCTCTTCACCGTGCCGACGGCGACCCCGCAGATCGCGGCGGCCTCCTCGTAGGTGAAGTTCTGGGCGCCCACGAGAATGAGCGCCTCGCGCTGGGGCGCCGGCAGGCGGTTCAGCGCCGTCTCGAAGGCGCGCATCTCGACCCGCACCTCCTGCTCGGGCGGGCTCGCGAGCCGCCCGGCGATGGCGCCGTCCACGTCCTCCACCTCGCGCTTGCGCTTGCGCTGCTGCGAGTAGAACAGGTTGCGCAGGATCGTGAACAGCCACGCCGTGAGGTTGGTGCCCCGCGTGAAGCTGTCGGACTTCGTCCAGGCGCGCACCAGGGTGTCCTGGACGAGGTCGTCGCTGCGGTCGAGGTCGTAGGTCAGCGAGAAGGCGAAGGCGCGCAGCGCCGGGATCGCCCCGAGCAGGAGATCGCGCATCTCGGTGTCGACGGCGCCGGGCAGCGCGGCCGTTGGGCTCATCTCGATCATCGCGTCGGCTCCTCCGGCTCGGTGCGGGAGGCGAGCTGCGCGACGAGGGTCTCGAAGCGGTCGGGCAGTGGCTGCGCGAGCAGGCTCGCGTAATGCGCCCGCAGGTTCAGCCCGATCCGGCGGCGGGAGGCCGCGTCGAGGCGGGGCCTGCGATCCATGGGCGCGCGGCCGCCTTCCGTCCCGCCCGTCTTCTCTCCGCTCGCCATCGCGCCGGCACCCTCCTCTCGGATCGGCCGTCTCGTGCGATTCGCCGGGTCGACCAGGAAGGCGGGTGTTAGGAACGCCGGATTTAATGCGATCTGAAAGTGTCGTTCATCTTATAGACAGGCGAACTTGACCGTAATATACTGATGTAGGATCAAGATTTTCAAGTATATTTCTATTCGATATCTATATCGTTTCCAAATGTAACTGGGAGAGCACTCCCGAAGGCTGGCCGAAGCTTGGCCGCAGGCAATTCGCGGGGGTTGCGGACCGGCCGGGGCGCTGCTAGCGCAGGCCGGATGCCGGTTTAGCTCAGCTGGTAGAGCAACCGCCTTGTAAGCGGTAGGTCGCGAGTTCGAGTCCCGCAACCGGCACCAGCCCGCCCCGCATCCGCGATGCGTTCCACGCGGATGCGTCGGCCCGCCCCGTCTCGATGACGAATCCCACCCTCGATGCCCTGCGCCGTGGCGACCTCGCCGGGGCGCGGGCGCTGCGCCTGCCGGGCCTGTCCGCGTTTCCGGACGCGATCTTCGGGCTCGCCGATACGCTGGAGGTGCTCGATCTCGGCGGGGGCACGCTCACGCGCCTGCCCGACGATCTCGGCCGCCTGCACCGGCTGCGGGTGCTGTTCGGCTCCGGCAACTGCTTCGAACGGCTGCCCGCCAGCCTCGGCGGCTGCGCGGCGCTGACCCAGGTCGGCTTCCGCGGCGTGGGGCTGCGGGAGGTCCCGGCCGAGTCGCTGCCACCGAACCTGCGCTGGCTGACGCTGACCGACAACCGCATCGAGACCCTGCCCCGCGCCCTCGGCGAGCGGCCGAGGCTTCGCAAGCTCATGCTCGCCGGCAACCGCCTGCGCGATCTGCCGGAGAGCCTCGCCGACGCGGGCGAGCTGGAGCTGCTGCGCCTCTCCGCCAACCGGTTCGAGCGGCTGCCCGCCTTCCTCGGCGCGATGCCGGCGGTGGCCTGGCTCGCCTGGGCCGGCAACCCGGCCGAGGACGGCGCGCCGCTCCCCGAGCCGGAACCGGTCGCCTGGGCCGACCTCGCCCTGGGCGAGCGCCTCGGCGAGGGCGCCTCGGGCCACGTCCACGCGGCGCTGTGGCGGGGGCGGCCGGTGGCGCTCAAGCTGTTCAAGGGCGTCATGACCAGCGACGGCCTGCCCGACCGGGAGATGGCGGCCTGCCTCGCGGCGGGCGCGCATCCCGGCCTCGTCGGCGGGCTCGGCCGGCTGATCGGCCATCCGGAAGGCACGCAGGGTCTGGCGATGCCGCTGCTGCCCGCGGGCTGGCAGGCGCTCGCCGGCCCGCCGAGCCTGGAGACCTGCTCGCGGGACGTCTACGCGCCGGGCCTGACGTTCGCGCCGGAGGTGGTGCTCGCCCTCGCCCGGACGGCGTCCGGCGCGGCGGAGCATCTGCACGGGCGCGGGATCAGTCACGGCGACCTCTACGCCCACAATCTCCTCTGGGACGGGGAGACCGGCGCGGCGGCCTTGAGCGATTTCGGTGCGGCCTCGCGCCTTCCGGCAGGTCGGACGGGGGCGGCGCTGGCGCGGATCGACGTGCGGGCCTTCGGCCTGCTCCTCGACGAGCTGATCGAGCGCTGCCGGGGCACGCCGGGCTGGCTCGACGCCGCGCGGGAGCTCGCCACGGCCTGCACCGGCGCCCCCGCCGCGCGCCCCTCGATGGCGGAGGCGCACGCCGCCGTCCGGGCCCTGGCCGAGGGCTGACCGCCGATCCGCTGCCCCCCGTGCGGGACCTCGTAAAAAATGCGCCGGAGCGGTGGTCCGCCCCGGCGCGCGATCACGTTCGAGCCTGCTCCCGCGATCCGGGGATCGCGGGGCGCCGGATCAGGTGTTGGCCTGGCGGCGCAGGAAGGCCGGGATCTCGAGGTGGTCGTCGTCCATCATCCGGGCCTGCGGGGCGAGGCGGCCCTGCGGATCCAGGTTGCCCTGGGCCGGGCGGTAGCCCTGGGGGGCGGCCGGAGCGCGGGGCGCGGGCGGCAGAGGAGCCTGCTGCATCGCGGGCTGGTGGTGCATCGGCGCCTGCGGCTGCGGGGCGGCAGCACGATGGACGGGCGCCTCCGGCTCCTCGCGGCGGCCGCCGAAGCCGACCGAGGCGAGGCGGCGCAGCAGGCTGGTGCGCTTCGAGTCCTGCGGCTCGGCCGCCTCCTCCGCCGGACGGGCGCGCAGCTGCGCCTGGGCGATCGGAGGCAGCTCGTGGATCTGCGGCATGCGCGGACCACGGGCGAGCGGGGCGGCGGCGGGCGCGGCCGCCCGCGGGGGCACGAAGGGACCGCCGGCATGGACGGGGGCCGGCTCCGGCTGGGGGGCGGCCGGCGGCGGCGCGTAGGGGGCGGCCGCGCGCGGGGGAGCCTGGGTCAGCACCACGTCGTCGCGCACCACCGGGGCCGGGGCGGGCTCGATGCGGGGCTCGACGGCCACCGGTGCAGGCGCCGGCGCCGCGAAGGCCGGGGCCGGGGCGATCTCGGCGCGGGGCGCCTGCGCCGGGGCGGCAGGAGCGGCGGCGCGGGCGCGGGCCTCGGCGCGGAGCCGCTCGGCGACCTCGGCGATGCGCTGCTCGGTCTCGGCCACCGCCGGGTTGTTCGGCGAGTTCGCCGCGATCAGCGCCGGCTCGATGCCCGTGGCGACCACCGACACGCGGATGATGCCGTCGAGGCTCTCGTCGAAGGTGGCGCCGAGGATGATGTTGGCGTCGCCGTCGACCTCCTCGCGGATGCGGGTGGCGGCCTCGTCGAGCTCGTAGAGGGTGAGGTCGGCGCCGCCCGTGATCGAGATCAGCAGGCCGCGGGCGCCCTTCATCGAGACGTCGTCGAGGAGCGGGTTGGCGATGGCCGCCTCCGCGGCGCGGTTGGCGCGCTTCTCGCCCGACGCCTCGCCGGTGCCCATCATCGCCTTGCCCATGCCGCGCATGATCGCGCGCACGTCGGCGAAGTCGAGGTTGATGAGACCCTCCTTCACCATCAGGTCGGTGATGCAGGCGACGCCCGAGTAGAGCACCTGGTCGGCCATCGCGAAGGCGTCGGCGAAGGTCGTCTTCTCGTTGGCGACCCGGAACAGGTTCTGGTTCGGGATGACGATGAGGGTGTCGACGGCGGCCTGGAGCTCCTGGATGCCGGCCTCGGCGGTGCGCATCCGGCGCACGCCCTCGAACTGGAAGGGCTTCGTGACGACGCCGACCGTCAGGATGCCCATGTCGCGGGCCGCGCGGGCGATGACCGGAGCGGCGCCGGTGCCGGTGCCGCCGCCCATGCCGGCGGTGATGAAGCACATGTGCGCGCCGGAGAGCTGGTCGCGGATCTCGTCGATAACCTCCTCGGCCGCCGCCGAGCCGACCTCCGGGTGCGAGCCGGCCCCGAGGCCCTGCGTGACGCCGAGACCCATCTGGATGACCCGCTCGGCCTTCGAGGAGGTCAGCGCCTGGGCGTCGGTGTTGGCCACGACGAACTCGCAACCGAGCAGGCCCGACTCGATCATGTTGTTGACGGCGTTGCCGCCGGCGCCGCCGACACCGAACACGGTGATGCGGGGCTTCAGTTCGCGGATGTCAGGCGCCTGGAGAGAGATGGCCATGGTGTCGAGCCCCTTTGACTTTCGCTCATCGTATGGCGCCCCTCGGGGCGCCCGGTTTCGTCGAGCGGACCTCCGGAGAGGCCCGCCCAGTCTCTAGAAGCTCTCGCGGATCCAGCGTCCGACGCGCGAGAGGTAACCGTCCGTTCCGGTGCCCGCGAACACCCCCTGCCCGCGGGGCTCGAAATGCTCGGCATGCGCCACCTGCGGGTAGACCAGCAGGCCGACCGCGGCGGAGAAGGCGGGTCCCTTGGCGGCTTCCGGCAGGCCGCGGATGCCGAGCGGCCGGCCGATCCTGACCTGCCCCTGCATGACCCGGCGGGTGACCTCGGGCAGGCCGACGAGCTGGCTGGCGCCCCCCGTCAGCACCACCCGGCGCCCGGCCTGGGCGCTGAATCCCGCCTCGCGCAGGCGGTCGCGCACCAGCTCGACCACCTCCTCGACCCGGGGCTTGATGATGCGCACGAGCTGCGAGCGCGGCACGTGGGCCGGCGCCTCGCCCTCGTCCTCGCTGAGGCCCTGGACCGCGATCATGTCCCGCTCGTCGGACGGGGTGGCGATGGCCGAGCCGTAGAGGGTCTTGAGGCGCTCGGCCGCCGCGACCCGGGTCGAGAGCCCGCGGGCGATGTCCATGGTGACGTGGTGGCCGCCGACGGCGACCGCGTCGACATGCACGAGGTGGCCGCCGGAGAAGACGCCGACGCTCGTCGTGCCCCCACCCATGTCGACGACGGCGACGCCCATCTCCGCCTCGTCGTCGACGAGCGCCGAGAGGCCGGCGGCGTAGGGGGTGGCGATCACCGCCTCGACGCCGAGATGGCAGTGCTCGACGGCGAGCATCAGGTTGCGGGCGGCGGCCGCCTCGCTGGTGACGACGTGCAGGTCGACGCCGAGCGAATCACCCACCATCCCCGAGGGGTCGATGACGGCGCCCTGGCCGTCCAGCGCGTAGCCGGTCGGGAGGGCGTGGAGCACGGTGCGGCCGGGGCCGACGCCGTGGGCGCTCGCCGTCTCCAGCGCCCGCTCCACGTCGGCGCCGGTGACGGTGCCCGTGCGGACGCCGACATGGGCCTCGTAGTGCTGCGAGGCGAGGCGCCCGCCGGACATGTTCACGATGACCGACTGCACCTCGACCTTGGCCATGCGCTCGGCGGCGTGGACCGCCTGGCGGATGGCGTTCTCGGCCATCTCCAGGTCGACGATGGCGCCGCCTTTGAGCCCCTGCGAGCGGTGGTGGCCGATGCCGATGATGCGGGCGAGATGCGTGCGGCCCTTCAAGGTCGTCAGCGCCTCGGCCGGCTGCAGCTCGGCGATGAGGCAGACGACCTTGCTCGTGCCGATGTCGAGCACGGAGAGCGTCGTGCTCCGGCGCGCGGAGAGCGGCTTCAGGCGGGGCGTCAGGCCGTGGTGGCTGTGCATCGGACGCTACCGGACTGAGGTGACGGTGGAAGACAGGACGAGAAGGGAGCAGATCACGTGGCCGCCCCCTTCTTCTTCGGCTTCTGGGACTCGGCCCTCGCGGCCGCGGCCTCTTCCGTCAGGCGCACCACCACGCGGTCGGCCATGCGGAGGTCGACGGCGATGATGTCCTTGGCGAGCAGGCCCTTCTCCCGGTCGAGGCGGGCGAGGCGGGCCAGCGCCTCCGCGGCGCCGGTCTCGGGCAGGCGGATGTCGATGCCGTCGAGCTTGAGCGTCCAGCGCCGGCCCGAGACGTAGGTGCCCGCCCGGACCCGCTCGGCGAGCGGGCCGGCGGCGCTGATCAGGGCGAGGTAGTCCCCGAGATGCGTGTTGGCGTTCTCGCCGACGACGAGCGGCAGGCTCGCGTAGCGGTCGTCGCGCATCGAATCGATCACGGTGCCGTCGGCGGCGATGACGTTGATCTCGCCGTCCTTCTGCCAGAGGGCGGCGGGCTCACGCTCGACCTGGGTGATGACGACCTCGTTGGGGTAGAGCTTGCGCACGGAAGCCGAGGCGATGAGCGGCACCCGCAGCAGGCGCTCGCGGACCTCGGCCACGTCGAGGAAGGGCACGGAGGAGCGCCCGTCGATGCCGGCGGCCTCCAGCACCTCGCGCTCGTACATGCGGGAGATGCCGGAGATCGTCACGCGCTCGACGCCGAAGCCGGCGACGCGGGCGAGGATGTCGAGGGGGCGGCCGTTCTCGAGGATGAAGCGGTCGTAGCGGCCGCTCGCCACGAAGCCCGTCAGGGCGATGCCGGCGAGCGCCACGGAGAAGGCGGCGGTGCCGGTGCCGCGGGGAAAGCGCGCCTGGAGGGGCAACGCAGGGCGCAGGCGCCGGGTCGAGCCTGGGCGGCGAGCGAGGAGACGGCCGAGGCGCGCAGCCAGCCCTGCCCCTTGTGGAGCAGTCGCGGGGCTCAGCGGCCCAAAGTTGCGTCCTCCACCATCCATCGGACGAGCTCACCGAAACTCAGGCCCGCGTGGGCTGCCATCTCCGGCACAAGGCTCGTCTGGGTCATGCCGGGTTGCGTGTTGACCTCGAGGACGACGAGCGCTCCGGTTCCCCCCGGCGTGTCGTCGAATCGCAGGTCCGCACGGCTGATGCCCCGGCACCCCAGTGCTTGATGCGCCGTTAACGCCAACTCTTGGATACGCTGGTAAACATTTGGTTTAAGAACCGCCGGAAGGACGTGGATCGACCCCCCCTCGGCGTACTTCGCGTCGAAGTCGTACCACTCGCCCGATGCGGGCTTGATCTCGATCACACCGAGCGCCCGGTCGCCCATCACCGCGCAGGTGAGCTCGCGGCCGGCAACGTAAGTCTCCGCAAGGACTTCGTCCCCGTAGACCCATTCGTCCGAGGCCAGGATCTGGGGCGGGTGCGAGCGCCCGTCGCGCACGATGAGGACCCCCATGGAGGAGCCCTCGGCGACCGGCTTGACCACGTAGGGCGGGGGCAGCGGGTGTGACTTCGCCGCATCATGACGGTTAACGACGCGGCCCTCCGGCACCGGCACGCCGGCCGCGGCCAGCACCGTTTTGGCACGCTCCTTGTGCATGGCGAGCGCCGAGGCGAGCACGCCCGAGTGGGTGTAGGGGATGCGCAGGATCTCGAGCAGCCCCTGGATGGTGCCGTCCTCGCCGGCAGGTCCGTGGAGGGCGTTGAGCGCCGTGTCGGGCCTCAGCTCCGTGAGCACGGTGGCGATGTCGGGCCCGACATCGACCCGCGTCACCCGGTAGCCTTCGCCCTCCAGCGCCGCCGCGCAGGCCGTGCCGGACTTCAGCGAGATCTCCCGCTCGGAGGACCAGCCCCCCATCAGGACGGCGACGTGCTTGGACATGGGAAGGCTCCGATTTCTAAGCGGCCGCGAAACGCGAAGGCCGCGCGACGATCAGGCGGCTTCGACCGCCACCCCGATCCGCTTGATCTCCCAGTGCAGGTCGACCCCGGAGGTCTCGCGGACCCGGTGGCGGACCTCCTCGCCGAGCGCCTCGATGTCGGCGGCGGTGGCGCCGTCGCGGTTGATCAGGAAGTTGCAATGCATCGGCGAGACCTGGGCACCGCCGAGCGTCAGCCCCCGGCAGCCGGCGGCGTCGATGAGCTGCCAAGCCTTGCCGCCCTCCGGGTTGCGGAACGTCGAGCCGCCGGTGCGCTCGCGGATCGGTTGGGCCGCCTCGCGGGCGGCGGTGACGCGCTCCATCTCCGCCTCGATCGCCGCGCGCTCGCCGGGCCGGCCCCGGTAGAGGGCGCTCGTGAAGATCACGTCCTCCGGCGCGGAGCAGTGGCGGTAGGAGAAGCCCATCTCGGCGTGGCCGAAGGTACGCAAGCTCCCCCGCCGGTCGATCCCGCGGGTCTCGACGAGCACGTCGGTGGTCTCGCCGCCATGGGCGCCGGCGTTCATGCGCAGCGCCCCGCCGACCGAGCCGGGGATGCCCCGGTAGAAGGCGAGCCCGTCGAGCCCGGCCTCGGCGGCGGCCTTGGCGAGGCGCATGTCGGGCACCGCCGTGCCGGCGCGGATCGTGTCGCCGTCGATCCCGATCCCGCCGAAGGCCTTGCCGCCGAGCCGGACCGTCACGCCGGGGATGCCGCCGTCGCGGACGATCAGGTTCGAGCCGAGGCCGATCACCGTCACCGGGGTTTCCGGGTCGAGGGCCGCGAGCAGGGCCGCGAGGTCCTCCTCGTCGGCCGGCGTGAACAGCACCTCGGCCGGACCGCCGACCCGGAACCAGGTCAGCTCCGAGAGCGGCTGGTTCGCCAGCAGGCGTCCGCGAAGGCCCGGCGCGGCGGCGCGGATGGAGTCGTGGAGGGAGGCGGTCATGGTCGTGCTCCTCCTCTCCCCGCGGGCGGGGAGAGGGCTTCGGCGACCCTGTCGTCGCCGGAGCGAGGCGGCAGCCGGGGGTGAGGGGGCGGCTCTGATGCAGCCGAGCGCATCACCCCTTCCGAGCCGCGAGCTCGCCCGGCAGGGCGTAGGCCCACTGGGTGATGGTGCCGGCCCCTAGGCACACGACGTAGTCGCTGGGCTTGGCGAGGCCCGCGACGATGCCGGCGAGGTCCTCGGGGCGCTCGAGCGCACGGGCGTCGCGGTGGCCGCGGGAGGTGAGGCCGGCGACGAGCCCGTCCCGGTCGATGCCCTCGATCGGCGCCTCGCCCGCCGCGTAGACGGGGGCGACGATCACCGTGTCGGCGTCGTTGAAGCAGGTGCAGAAATCGTCGAACAGCGATTGCAGGCGCGAGTAGCGATGCGGCTGGACGACGGCGATCACCTTGCCGTCCGTCGAGGCGCGGGCGGCTTTCAGCACCGCCTTGATCTCCACGGGATGGTGTCCGTAGTCGTCGAAGATCGCCGCGCCGTTCCACTCGCCCGTGCGGGTGAAGCGGCGCTTGACGCCGCCGAAGCCGGCGAGCGCCCGGCGGATCTCGTCGTGGCCGACGCCGAGTTCGTTGGCGACCGCGAGCGCCGCGGTGGCGTTCAAGGCGTTGTGCTTGCCCGGCATCGGCAGCACGAGGTCCTCGATCTCCATGCGGAAGCCGGGGCGGCGGTCGCGGATCATCACCCGGAAGCGGCTCTGGCCGCCCTTCAGGTCCACGTCGATGAGGCGCACGTCGGCCTGCGGGTTCTCGCCGTAGGTGATGATGCGCCGGTCCTCGATATGGCCGACGAGGTCCTGCACGACTGGGTGATCGATGCACATCACCGCGAAGCCGTAGAAGGGGATGTTGTCGATGAAGCGCCGGAAGGCGTCTTTCACCGCCTCGAACGAACCGAAATGGTCGAGGTGCTCGGGGTCGATGTTGGTGACGATGGCGACGTCCGCCGGCAGCTTCAGGAAGGTGCCGTCGGATTCGTCGGCCTCCACCACCATCCACTCGCCCTCGCCCATACGGGCGTTGGTACCGTAGGCGTTGATGATGCCGCCATTGATGACCGTCGGGTCGAGGGTGCCGGCATCGAGGAGCGTCGCCACGAGGGAGGTCGTCGTGGTCTTGCCGTGGGTGCCGGCCACCGCGACGCAGGACTTGAAGCGCATCAGCTCCGCGAGCATCTCGGCGCGGCGCACCACCGGCAGCCTCGCTTCGCGGGCGGCCTGGAGCTCCGGGTTGTCCCGGCGGATCGCGGTCGAGACCACGACGAGGGCGGCCTCCGCGACATTCTCCGCGGCGTGGCCGACGAAGGTGCGGATGCCCTTCTCCGCGAGGCGGCGGACGTTGGCGTTGTCCGAGGCGTCCGAGCCCTGCACCGTGTAGCCGAGATTGGCCATGACCTCGGCGATGCCGGACATGCCGATGCCACCGATGCCGATGAAATGGATGGGGCCGAGTTTCTCGGGCAGCTTCATGATCCGAACCGCTTGGTCTTGCCCGCCGCGATCGCGCGGCGGGGATGGGGTCAGGTGCGGGCCGCGGTCTCGATCACGAGATCGGCGAGGCGCTCGGCGGCGTCCGTGAGACCGGCGCTTTTGGCCGCTGCGGCCGCCGCGGTCAATTTTTCGGGTGCGCCGAGATACGCCGACAGCTCCGCCGCGAGCCGCTCCGGGGTGAACTCGGCCTGCGGCAGAGCGAGCGCGGCGCCGGCCGAGGCCAGGGTCGCGGCGTTGGCGGCCTGATCCTGATCCAGGGCCCCGGGCAGCGGCACCAGGATCGCCGGGCGGCCGATGGCGGAAAGCTCCGAGACCGTCGAGGCGCCGGAGCGCGACACGACGAGATGCGCGGCGGCCATGCGGCCGGGCAGGTCACGGAAGAAGGGCGCGGCCTCGATGCCGGCCAGCCCCATGGCGAGATAGGCGTTCTGGACGGTGGTGAGGTCCTCGGCGCGGGCCTGCTGGACGATGGCGAGGCGCGCCCGCAGGGCTTCGGGGAGCAGGGTCACGGCCGGCGGTACGATCTCGGACATGATCCGCGCGCCCTGGCTGCCGCCGAACACGAGAAGGCGGAAGGGATCGCCCTCGCCGAGCGCCGGATAGGGCGTGGCGGCGGCCTCAATCACCGCCGGGCGCAGGGGGTTGCCGGTGTGGACGGGCTTCGCGCTCGCCCGCGACGGCACGCCCCGCACCTCCCGGAAACCCGTCGCGATAGCCCGGGCGCGAGGGGCGAGGAAGCCGTTGGCGCGGCCCATCACCGCGTTCTGCTCGTGGATGAGGGTCGGCACGCCGAGGAGCTGCGCGGCGAGCATCGGCGGCACGGTCGGGTAGCCGCCGAAGCCGACGACGAGGGCCGGATCGATGCGGCGCACGGCCCGCAGCGCCGCCGCGACCCCGCGCCCGAGGGTCAGCGCGGCGAGCCCTCGACGCACGAGGTTGCGGCCGGACGGCGTCGCCGAGGGGATCGAGGCGATCTCCGAGGCGGGGAAGTCGGCGGAAAGAGAGTCGACGCGGGCGTCGCTCGCCAGCGCCACGCGGATGCCGCGGGCGCGCAGCGCGTGGGCGAGGCTCTCGGCGGGGAAGAGGTGCCCGCCGGTGCCGCCCGCGCAGAGAAGGACCGTCGCGAGGCGCGCGGTCACCGCATCACCCCGGCGACGGTGGCGGGTGCGGTGCCCGGCGGCTTCTGGCTGAGCATGGTCACGCGGGGGCGCTTGCGGGTGAGCGCGATCAGGAAGCCCATGCCGAGCGCCAGCGAGATCAGCGAGGAGCCGCCGTAGGAGACGAAGGGGAGCGTCATGCCCTTGGCCGGCATCAGCTGCGTGTTCACCGCCATGTTGATGCAGGCTTGCAGTCCGAAGAGCGTGGTGAGCCCGGTGATGGCGAGTCGCGAGAAGGTGTCGTCGGTGCGGCGCGCCAGCTTCAGTCCGCGCATCACGATGAAGGCGAACAGCGCCACGAGGCAGAGGCAGACGATCACGCCGAACTCCTCGCCGGTGACGGAGAAGATGAAGTCGGTATGCGCGTCCGGCAGGTGGCGCTTGGCGACGCCCTCGCCGGGACCGGTGCCGAACCAGCTTCCGGAGCGGAACGATTCGCGCGACCAGAACTCCTGGAAGCTGTCGCCGGAGTCGCGGTTGAGGAAGCGGCTGATGCGCTCGCGGACATGGTGCAGGAACGTATAGGCCATGAAGACCCCGAGGAGGCCGCCGGCGCCGAGGCCCGCCACCCAGAACCAGTGCAGCCCGGCCACGAAGAACAGCGCGCACCAGACGATGGTGATGAGCATCGTCTGCCCGAAATCGGGCTGAAGGATGAGCGGCACGATGGTGACGGGCAGGAGCAGCACCGCCAGGAAGCCGCCGGGCATGTCGCGGCGCTGCGCGCCCTCCGAGAAGGCCCAGGCCGCCACCACCACGAAGGCCGGCTTCACGAACTCCGAGGGCTGGAGGCCGAAGGAGCCGAACTGGATCCAGCGGTGGGCGCCCTTGATCTCGGGGCCGAACTTGCCGGCGAGTACGCAGAGCGCCACCCCGACGAGCCAGGTGCCGAGCGCCAGCCGGCGCACCTGCCGCAGGGACAGGAACGAGACGGCGACGATGAGCAGGATGGTCGGCGCGAGGTAGAGCGCCTGCCGGTTGAGGAAGTAGAAGGTCGGCAGGCCGATGCGCTCGGCCACCGGCGGGCCGCCGCCCATCAGGAAGACGAGGCCGGCCACCATCAGCGCCCCGAGCCCCGCGAGCAGGCCGCGGTCGACGGTCCACCACCAGTCGGTCAGAGGCGTGCGATCCGCGCGGGACATCATGGGCAGGGGGCCTCCGGGCGGAAGACACCCGCCGCAGGGCCGCGATCCTGTGCCGGAATGGTAAACGGTTGGTGGACGCGGGCGCCGACGATCGGGTCCCGCGATCGTCCCGTCCCAGCGAAACAATTTTAGGTTGCGCTCCGATTTTGCAACCTGTGATTAAGGAAAAAGGTCTCATCTGAGTCCAGGTCAGCGGAAGACCGCTCTCTCGGCAACTTCTGCGGACCGAGACTTGGAGACTGCCCCGCCATGTTCGCTTCCACCAAGCAGATCGAGGCCGCCGCAAAGCTCGCCGCGCTCGACCGCGTCCAGGGCATCATCGAGTTCGATCTCGCCGGGAACGTCCTCTCTGCCAACGCGAACTTCCTCTCCGTGATCGGCTACACGCTGCCGGAGATCGCCGGCCGCCACCACGGCATGTTCGTGGACCCGGCCGAGCGGGAGAGCGAGGCCTACCGGGCGTTCTGGGAGCGGCTGCGGGCCGGCCGGTCCGAGGCGGCGCAGTTCCGCCGGATCGCCAAGGGCGGGCGCGAGGTCTGGATCCAGGCCTCCTACAACCCGATCCTCGGCCGCGACGGACGCCCCTTCAAGGTCGTCAAGTTCGCCACCGACATCACCCGTCAGAAGGCCGAGGACGCCGACCGGGCCGGCCAGCTCGCCGCGATCCGCAAGGCGCAGGCGGTGATCGAGTTCGATCTCGAAGGCATCATCCTCGACGCCAACGCGAACTTCCTGTCGGCGGTGGGCTACGCGCTGCCGGAGATCGCCGGCCGCCACCACGGCATGTTCGTGGACGAGGGCGAGCGCCGCAGCCCCGAGTACGCCGCCTTCTGGGCGAGCCTGAAGCAGGGCACCTACCAGGCCGCCCAGTACCGGCGCCTCGGCAAGGGCGGGCGCGAGGTCTGGATCCAGGCCTCCTACAACCCGATCCTCGACGCGGCCGGACGGCCCTACAAGGTGGTGAAGTTCGCCACCGACATCACCGACCAGGTGAAGCTCCTCGAGAACCTGCGCCACCTCATCGGCCACAATTTCGGGGAGATCGACCAGGCGATCGACCATTCCACGCGGGAGGCGCAGTCGGCCGCGCGGTCGGCGGACTCGACCGCCGGCAACGTGCAGATGATGGCCGCGGCCTCCGAGGAGCTCGCCGCCTCCGTGGTCGAGATCGCGCAGAGCATGGCCCGCTCGCAGACGGCGAGCGACGCCGTCACCGACGAGGTCCATGCCGCCGACGGCTTCGCCGAGCGCCTCTCGGGCGCCGCCCGCTCGATGAGCGGCATCGTCGGGCTGATCCAGTCGATCGCCGCGCAGATCAACCTGCTGGCGCTCAACGCCACCATCGAGGCCGCCCGCTCCGGCGAGGCCGGGCGCGGCTTCGCCGTCGTGGCGCAGGAGGTGAAGCACCTCGCCGCCCAGGCGGCAGCGGCCACCGATCAGATCAACGGCGAGATCAACGGCATGCAGTCGATCTCCGACGAGGTCGTGCGGGTGCTGGGCTCGATCCGCGAGTCGGTCGGGCTGATGCGCGATCAGGTCGTCAACACCGCCGCAGCGGTGGAGGAGCAGACCCTCGTCACCCGCGACCTCTCGGTGAACATGCAGGAGGCGGCCGGCGCCGTCTCGGCCATCGCCGGCAACGTCTCGGCGATCTCCTCCTCGGTGGTGCAGGTCTCGAACGCGGTGGCGACCACGAGGCAGGCGGCGCAGGTCCTGGCGCGGTAGCTGAGGCCCGCTTCCGCCGGCGGCCGGGCAGGACGCGATCAACTCCTCGTGAAACCGGACCTTTGGACAGGTTGATCCGGACCTTGGCCGCGCCAGTTTGGCGGGCGCCAGAACGATCCGCCTTCCAGGGATCCGGCATCGGAGGAGACGACCATGAGGATCCACCCGCTCGGGGCGGCGCTGTTCGCGAGCCTGCTCGCCACGCCCGCGCTCGCCCTCGACGTGACCAAGACCGCGACGATCGCCGCGCCCCCGGCCAAGGTCTGGAAGACCATCGGCGGCTTCTGCGGCATCGGCGACTGGCACCCGGCCGTCGAGAAATGCGCTCTGTCCTCGAAGGGCGGCAAGAGCGTCCGCACCCTCAGCCTCAAGGGCGGCGGCACCATCGTCGAGGAGGAGCAGTCCCGCGACGAGGCCAAGATGGCCTATACCTACACGATCCTCGAGAGCCCCCTGCCGGTCTCCGGCTACCGCTCGACGCTGAGCGTCGCCCCCGAGGGCTCCGGCTCGAAGCTGACCTGGACCGGCAGCTTCCAGGCCAAGGGCGCCCCCGACGCCAAGGCCCAGGAGGTGATCGGCGGCATCTACGAGGCGGGCTTCAAGGGGCTGGCCGAGAAGACGAAGTAGGGGAGACGCCGTCCCGCGGGCGGAGACGCCTCGCGGGATACGCCCCACCGATCATCGAGCAGACGACGCCGGCGCGGAGTCCGATAAGTCCGGGCTGCCGTGGCGGCGCTTCCCGATGCGCCCTCGGGCCGCGCTGCCAGGCGAGGTGAGGACGCCCTACCCCAGCCCCCGCACCAGATCGCGAAACCGGTCGCCGCGGACCTCGAAGTTCGGGAACTGATCGTAGGAGGCGCAGGCCGGGGAGAGCAGGACCACGGGCTCCGGCGCCCCGGAGGCGGCCGCATTCTCCGCGGCGGCGGGGACGGCGGCCTCCAGGATCTCGCAGCGTGTGTAGGGCACCATGCCCTCGAGCGTGGCGGCGAAGGCGTCGGAGGCGGCGCCGATCAGGTAGGCGTGGGCCACCCGGTCGAAGAGCGGCACCAGGGGGAAGATGCCCCCGTCCTTGGCCTTGCCGCCGAGGATCCAGTGGATGTCCCGGAAGGCACCGAGCGCCTTCTCGGTGGAATCGGCGTTCGTCGCCTTCGAATCGTTGACGAAGAGCACGGGCCCGCGCTTGCCCACCTCTTCCATGCGGTGGGGCAGGCCGGGGAAGGAGCGCAGCCCTGCCTGGATCGCCTCGTCGGAGAGGCCCACGGCACGGGCGGCGGCGAGCGCGAAGGCGGCGTTCTGCCAGTTGTGAGGACCACGCAGCGAGCCGATGCCGGAAAGGTCGGCGACCTGTGCGCCCCCGGCGTCGAACACGGCGGCGTCGCGCGCGGTGAGACCGTCGAAGGGCACGCCCGCCGCCGAGGCCGTCACCCGCACCCGCACGAGGGGGCCCGTGCGGCGCTCGGCGATCGCCCGGCTCGGGGCGTCGTCGACGCCGACGACGGCGAGGCTCGCGCCCGCCACGAGGCGCTCCTTGATCGCGGCGTAGCTCTCCATCGCCCCGTGCCGGTCGAGATGGTCGGGGGTGATGTTGAGCAACAGGCCGACGCTCGGGTTTAGCGAGGGCGTCAGGTCGATCTGGAAGGAGGAGAGCTCGATCACGTGCACCCGGTCCTCGGAGGGGGGCTCCAGGGAGAGGATGGCGGTGCCGATATTGCCGCCCATCTGCACGTCGCGGCCGGCTTGCACCAGAATGTGGGCGATGAGCGCCGTGGTGGTCGACTTGCCGTTGGTGCCGGTGATGGCGATGAACGGCGCCTGCGGGCTGAGATGCGTCCGCTCCCGGCAGAACAGCTCGACGTCGCCGATGATCTCGACGACGGCCTCCTTCGCGAGCCCGACGCTCCAGTGCGGGGCCGGGTGGGTCAGCGGCACGCCCGGCGACAGCACGAGCGCGGCGATCCCGGACCAGTCGGCGCCACGCAGGTCGCCGGTCGTCACGTCCTTCGCCGCCGCGCGGGCGACGCTCTCCGGGCTGTCGTCCCAGGCGAGCACCTCGGCGCCGCCGGCCTTGAGCGCCAGCGCCGTCGCGAGCCCCGAGCCGCCGAGGCCGAACAGGGCCACTCTGCGGCCGGCGAAGGTGGTGACGGGGGTCATGCGCGCTTCCGAGCCGCCGGCATCAAGACCGGCGCGAGCGCCCGTCATACCCCGGCGGGGGGCTAGCGCAACTTCAGCGTCGCGAGGCCGGCGAGCGCCAGGATCACGGCGATGATCCAGAAGCGGATCACGACCTGCGGCTCCTTCCAGCCCTTCTGCTCGAAATGGTGGTGGATCGGCGCCATGCGGAAGACGCGCTTGCCGGTGAGCTTGAAGGAGGCGACCTGGATGATGACCGACATCATCTCGAGCACGAACAGGCCGCCGACGATGGCGAGCACGATCTCGTGCTTCGTCGCCACGGCCACGGTGCCGAGAAGGCCGCCCAGCGAGAGCGAGCCGGTGTCGCCCATGAAGACCTGGGCCGGGGGCGCGTTGAACCAGAGGAAGCCGAGCCCCGCCCCGATCACCGCCCCGCAGACCACGGCGAGCTCGCCGGTGTCGCGGACGTAGTTCACCTGGAGGTAGTTCGCCGTGAAGGAGTTGCCGACGAGGTAGGCGATGACGCCGAAGGTGCCGCAGGCGATCATCACCGGCACGATGGCGAGCCCGTCGAGACCGTCGGTCATGTTCACGGCGTTGCCGGCACCGACGATCACGAAGCCGCCGAACAGCACGTAGAACCAGCCGAGGTTCAGGAGCGCGTCCTTGAAGACGGGGAAGGCGAGCTGGTTCTTGAGGACCTGCGGCGAGTAGAGGGCGATCATGGTGCAGGCGGCAATCGCGATCAGCGCCTCCAGCGCGAGGCGGAAGCGGCCTGAGAAGCCCTTGTGAGACTGCTTCGTCACCTTGAGGTAGTCGTCGTAGAAGCCGATCGCGCCGAAACCGAGGGTCACGGTGAGGGTAATCCACACGTAGTGGTTGCGCGGGTTCGCCCAGAGCAGAACCGCCACCACGAAGCCGGCAAGGATCATCAGGCCGCCCATGGTCGGCGTGCCGCGCTTGGTCAGCAGGTGGGTCTGCGGGCCGTCCTCGCGGATCGGCTGGCCCTTGCCCTGGCGCAGGCGCAGCAGCGAGATGATCCAGGGCCCGAACCAGAACACGAACAGCCCGGCCGTGAACATCGCCCCGCCGGTGCGGAAGGTGATGTAGCGGAACACGTTGAGGGCCGAGAGCTGGCCGCTCAGGTCCGAGAGAAGATACAGCATCGGGGCTCTGCGGCTCGTTCTGCGGCGGGTGCTGCGGCGCGCGGCGCAGTCCCTGGCGATGGGCGGCGGAACCGCCGGGGCGGATTCCGGCCGGAATTCAGCGGGGGGCGGCCGGCGAGACCGCCCGGAGGGCCGACTCGCGGGGCGCGGGTTCGCTCGCGTAGCGGGCTTTCAGGGCCTCGACAATCCGGCCCATGCGGATGCTGTTCGAGCCCTTGACCATCACGGCGTCCCCGGCCCGGAGGCTCGCCAGCAGCGGCTCGACGAGATCGCCCGAGGTCTGCCCGGCGACGCCCCGGCGGGCGACGGGGAGCGCCTCGAACAGCCCGGCCATCAGGGGACCGGCCGTGAACACCGCGTCGATGCCCGCGGCCTCGACGGCCTCGCAGAGCCCGCGATGGGCGGCCTCGGCGCCCTCCCCCAGCTCGAGCATGTCGCCGAGGACGGCGATGCGGCGGCCGCGGCCCGCGGTCTCCATGCCGGCCAGCGTCGCGAGCGCGGCGCGCACGGAGGCCGGGTTGGCGTTGTAGCTCTCGTCGACGAGCACGGCCTCGCCGTCGCCGACGCGCAGCAGGGTGCGCTCGCCCCGGCCGACAGGGGGCTTCAAGGCGGCGAGCGAGAGGGCGGCGCGGGCGAGATCGGCCCCGAGCGCATGGACCACGGCCATGACGCCGAGCGAGTTCATGGCGGTGTGCCGGCCCGGCGTGCCGAGCTGGTAGGTCACGGGCATGCCCATCACCACGGCATCGACCACCGAGAGGTCGGGACGCAGCACGATACGCTGCGCGCGCACGTCCGCCTCCGGATGCTCGCCGAAGCTGATCACCCGTCCGGCGCGGGAGGCCTGGGCGTGGGCGAGCAGGCGCGAGAAATTCGGGTTGTCGCGGTTGAGGATCGCGACGCCGCCGGGCTCGATCCCGGAGAAGATCTCGCCCTTGGCGTCGGCGATGGCGGAGAGCGAGCGGAAGTGCTCGATGTGGACGGGCTCGACGGTGGTGATCAGCGCCACGTGCGGGCGGACCATCGCGGTGAGCGGCAGGATTTCGGCACCGTGGTTCATGCCGATCTCGAACACGCCGAAGCGGGTCGCCTCGGGCATCCGGGCGAGCGTCAGCGGCACGCCCCAGTGGTTGTTGTAGGAGGCGGCCGAGGCGTGCGTCGCCCCTTGCGCGGCGAGCACGTGGCGCAGCGCCTCCTTGGTGCCGGTCTTGCCGACGGAGCCGGTGACGGCTGCGACCTGCGCGCCCGTCCGGGCGCGGGCGGCGACACCGAGACGGCGAAGGGCCGCGAGCACCGGATCGGGGCCCTCGGCGGGCACGGCGAGCAGCGGGCCGGCGGAGGCAAGCGCCTCCGCCCGGTCCCCGGAGACGAGGGCGAGCGCCGCCCCGCGGGCCAGCGCGTCCGGCACGAACCCGTGCCCGTCGCGGGCATCGCCCTTCAGGGCCACGAACAGGTCGCCGGGCTGGAGGGTGCGGGTGTCGATCGAGGCGCCGGTGACGGAGGCGGCCTCGCCGAGGAGGCGGCCGCCGGTGGCGGCCTGGAGCGCGTCCGGGGTCCAGAGGGGAGCGTCGGTCATCGGGCGTCCTGCAGCTCCGCGAGCGCGGCGCGGACCACGTCGTGGTCCGAGAAGGGCAGCACGCGATCCCCCACGATCTGGCCGGTTTCATGGCCCTTGCCGGCCACCACCAGCACGTCGCCGGGCGCGAGACCGTGAACGGCGGCGCGGATCGCCTCGGCGCGGTCACCGATCTCCTCGGCGCCGGGTGCGGCTGCGCGGATCGCGGCGCGGATCGCGGCGGGCTCTTCGCTTCGGGGATTGTCGTCGGTGACGATCACCCGGTCGGCGAGGCGCTGCGCGATGGCGCCCATCAGCGGGCGCTTGCCCCGGTCGCGGTCGCCGCCGCAGCCGAACACCAGGACGAGCCGGCCGGTCGCGAAGGGGCGGAGCGCCAGCAGCACGTGCTCCAGAGCCTCGGGCTTGTGGGCGTAGTCGACGAGGCAGAGCGCGCCTCGCGCCTCGCCGATCCGCTCCATGCGGCCGGGCACGCCGGTGAGATGGTTCAGCGCCGCGATCACGCCGGGGCGGTCCGCCTGTCCCGCCGGGGTCGCGAGGGCGAGACCGGCCGCGAGCAGGGCGTTCTCCACCTGGAAGGCGCCGGCCAGGGGAAGCCTGACCTCGTACTCGACGTCCTGCTGGGGATGCAGCGGACCGGGCGCCCGCAGGTGCAGGACCTGATCGAAGCCTTCCGTCCGCGCGGCGAGCAGCCGGATCGTCTCGCCGGCCCGGCCGGTGGTGCGGACAGGGCGGCCGGCGCCGCGGGCCGCCGCGATCACCCGCTCGGCATAGGCGCCGTCGGCGTTGACGATGGCCGGCCGGCCCTCAGGGAGGAGAGTGGTGAACAGGCGCAGCTTCGCCTCGAGGTAGTCCTCGATCGTCGGATGGTAGTCGAGATGGTCGCGGCCGAGATTGGTGAAGCCCGCCGCCGTCAGTTCCACCCCGTCGAGGCGGCGCTGCTCGATGCCGTGGGAGGAGGCCTCCATGGCGAGCTCCGTGACGCCCTCGGCGGAGAGCCGCGCCAGGGTCTCGTGGAGCGTCACGGGGTCGGGGGTGGTGAGCGAGCCGTAGGTGGCGCCGCGGTTGGTGACGATGCCGACCGTGCCGAGGCTCGCGGCGTCGCGACCGATCCGCGAGAGGATCTGGCGGACGAAGTCGGCGACCGAGCTCTTGCCGCTGGTGCCGGTGACGGCCACCACCGTCGGAGGCTGCGCCCCGGCGAGCCGGGCCGCGGCGAGCGCCAGGGCCCGGCGGGCGTCGGGCACGGCGATCCAGGGGGTGCCCTCGGGCAGGTCGGCCGGGCGGGCGCCCTCGCCCGCGACCGCCAGGGCGCCCGCGGCGGCGGCGGCGGCGGCGAAGCGGCGCCCGTCGGCGAGCGTGCCCGGCACCGCCACGAAGACGCCGCCGGGCGTGACCCGGCGGCTGTCGGCGGTGAGCCCCGTCACGGCCTGCGAGGCCGCCTCGGTGGAGGCGGCCTCGGGCAGGAGTTCGCTGAGGGTCCGGCTCATTTCCCGTCGACCATGGTGGCGTGGTAGGCGCCGAGCTTGACCATGAGCGGGAAGGGATTCTTCGGCGGCTCGAACTTCGGCGGCAGGCCGAGGATCGGGGCGACGCGCTCGATGATGCGGCCCGTCACGACGCCGGAGTTCCAGGCGGCGGTGGCGTAGCCCCCGCTCTCCGGCAGGCCCTGCGGCTCGTCCATGATGGTCACGAAGAGGTATTTCGGCTTGTCCATGGGCGCGGCGGCCATGAAGGTCGTGAACAGGCGGTTCTTCACGTAGCGCCCGCCGATGACCTTCTCCGCCGTGCCGGTCTTGCCGCCGACGTAGTAGAAGGGCGCGGCGGCCTTCTTGGCGGAGCCCTCCACCGCGTTGAGGCGCATGATGAAGCGCATCGCCTCGCTGGTCTGGGGCGAGAGGACCCGCGTGGCCTTGGCCCGCGCCTCGGGCTCGGTGGTCTTCAGGAAGGTCGGCGTGATGAGGTCGCCGCCGTTGGCGATGGCGCCGACCGCCGCCGCCGCCTGGAGCGGGGCCACGGCGAGGCCGTGGCCGAAGGCGATGGTGATCGTGTTGATCTCGGTCCAGCGGGGCGGGATGATCGGCGCCGCGCTCTCCGGCAGCTCCGTGCGCAGCCGGTCGAGCAGGCCCATCTTCTTCAGGAAGGCCTTGTGGCCAGGCACGCCGATGCCGAGCGCCATCTTGGCCGAGCCGATGTTCGAGGAGTGCGTGAACACCTCCGGCATGGTGATGACGCGGTTGGTGCCGTGATACTCGTGGATCTTCTGGCGGCCCCAGTTGAGCACGCCGCCGCGGGTGTCGAAGGTCGAGTTGACGGTGTACTTGCCGGAATCGAGCGCCATGGCGAGCGTCATCGCCTTGAAGGTCGAGCCCATCTCGTAGACGCCGACGTTCATGCGGTTGATGCGGTCGTCGGTCAGCGCGTCGACGGGGTTGTTGGGGTCGAAGTCCGGCATCGAGACCAGCGCGATGACCTCGCCGGTGTTGACGTCGAGGATCATCGAGGCGCCGGCCTTGGCCTTGAAGTGCTCGATGCCCCAGGCGAGCTCGTCGCGCACGGCGAACTGGGCGCGCAGGTCGACGGAGAGCTGCACCGGCTTCAGGTCGGTCTGCTTGGCGACGAGGCCGAACTCGTTGAGCGCCCGGTTGCCCTGGAGATCGATGTACTTCTCGATCCCCGCGATGCCGACGTTGTCGAGGTTCGTCACGCCGAGGATGTGGGCGGCCGCCGTCCCGTTCGGGTAGACGCGCTTGTGGTCGGGCAGGAAGCCGACGCCGGGGATGCCGAGGCGGTGGACCTCCGCCTGCTGCTTCGGGGTCAGCTCGCGCTTGACCCAGACGAAGCCCTTCTTGGTCGAGAGCTTGGCGCGCAGCTCCCCGGCGTTGAGCTGGGGCAGGACGGCGGTGAGCAGCTCCACCGCCTCGTCCTTGTCGTAGATGTTGCGGGGCTCGGCGAAGACCGAGACCGTGCGGATGTCGGTGGCGAGCACCTCGCCGTTGCGGTCGATGATGTCCGGGCGGATCGCGGTTGTCGAGGCCGCCGCCACCCGGTGCTCCTGGCTGGGGGGCTCGCCGAAGGCGGCCATGGCGAGGAGCTTCACCGAGATCGTGCCGAACACGCCCGCGAAGGCGAGGCCGACGAGCCCGACCCGGGCGTGGCTGCGCTCGATCGCGAGGCGGAACATCGCCCGTACGGTCTGCCCGAGCCGACCCTGGCGGGCGGTCTCGGCCGCGACGGCCGGCGCTTCGAGATGAGGATGGGCGTCTTCGGACACGGGGGCGCTACCTCGAGGCGGTGGCCGGAGCGGCGGTCGGGGTCCTGGTCGTCGTGGTGCGGGGCAGCGAGCCGGTGGTCTTCGGCTCGGGCCGCTCCTTGGGGGTGGCGGTGGCGGCGAGCAGGCGACCGATCTCGTCGCCGCGCTCGCGCTTGGCCGGCAGGTCGCTGATACGGCCGAGATGCTCGGTGCCGATGGTCTCCAGCGCCAGGTGCTTCTCCACGGCCGCCTGGAGGCGGTCGGGACGGGTCAGGAGCTGCCACTCGGCGCGCAGCACCGCGATCGACTGCCGCTCCTTGTGGAGCTGACCCTTCAGCTTCGAGACCTGTCCCGCCTGGTAGAGCGTGTCGTACTTGATCGAGTAGGCGTAGCCCGCCGAGCCGATCAGGCCGAGGACGGCGAGCAGGTTGAGCAGGCGGATCACCGGCGGCCTCCGGGGCGTGCGGCAGCGCCGGGCAGGCCGGCGAGGGTCTCGAGGCTCGTCAGCGGCTCCGGCGTCGGCGCATCGGTGCGCTCGGCCGCGCGCAGCTTGGCGGAGCGGGCGCGGGGGTTCTGCGCGATCTCGGCCTCGCTCGGGCCGACCGGGCCCTTGGTGACGGGGCGGAAGCTCTTCGGGACCGGCCGCTCGACGCCGGGCATGTGGCGCGAGGCCTGGACCGCCCGGCCGGAGCGGGCGGAGAGGAACTGCTTGACGATGCGGTCCTCGAGCGAGTGGAACGTCACCACCGCCAGCCGTCCGCCGGGTTCCAGAAGCCGCTCGGCGGCGTGGAGCGCCCGCACCAGCTCGCCGAGCTCGTCGTTCACCGCGATCCGCAGGCCCTGGAAGGTGCGCGTCGCCGGGTGGATCGGGCTGCCGGGCTCGGGCCTCACCACGCCGGCCACGAGGGCGGCGAGCTGCGCCGTCGTCTCGATGCGCTCGCGGCGGCGATGCTCGACGATGGCCCGCGCCACGGCCCGGGAGCGTCGCTCCTCGCCGTAGTGGAAGATGATGTCGGCGAGCTCGGCCTCCTCGGCCTCGTTGACGAGGTCGGCCGCGCTCGCGCCCTCGGCCGACATGCGCATGTCGAGGGGGCCGTCGTTGCGGAAGGAGAATCCCCGTTCCGCCCGGTCGAGCTGCATCGAGGAGACGCCGATGTCGAGCACGACCCAGCGGGCCGGCTCGCCGACGAGCCGGTCGAGCTCGCCGAAGCGGCCGGGCACCAGGCGCAGGCGGCCGCCCGATTCCGTCACGAGGGGCGCGCCGGCGGTAATCGCGGTCGGGTCGCGGTCGATGCCGGCGACGCGCACCTCGGGATCGGCGGCGAGAAGCGCGCGGGTGTAGCCGCCGGCCCCGAAGGTACCGTCGACGGCGAGCCCCGGCCCCTCGATCGCGAGCGCCGGCAGCACCGCCTCGAGGAGCACCGGCACGTGCGGAGCGGCGGGCGCCGCGCCGCGACTCACCGGGCGCCCCCGGCGCGAGGCCGCGAAGAAAGGCTTCGCGGACGGGAAACGGAATCCGGGCGTCGGATCATACGGGCCTGCCGCGCGGCGGGGCCGCGGGGCCGCGGCCCTCGAAGAGAGGACGGATCCCGCCGCATGGCGCCGGACACGGAAACGCGCGCACGAGACGGCCCGGCCGCTGCCGGGTGCCTCCGCCGATCCGTAAATCGCCGCTGACGGGATGCTGCCGGGTAACATGGGCCTCTGAGCGTCGTCAACGAGCCCCGGGCAGGGGCGCGGACGCTGCGGATCAGACATCAGCAAGGTTAACCGGTCGTAACCGTTTGCCGCGAAAGCTGAGCGCCGGCCGGCGTCTCGCGAGGGCGTCCGCAGGGCCTTCCGCACTGCATGGCGCAGGCGGCCCGGTGGCCGGGGAAGTCTTTGCGGGCGCGACGGAATACGGCGGATCAGCCGGCCTGTAAGCCGGGTTCTGTAGGGCCCGCTTCCCCTTGCGGGGACCGCGGACGCGGCAGCCATTCCTCTGGGACGGCCGTTGCCGGCCGCCTCGAGCAACCAACCCGGGCGACGGGCCTGGAGAGCGGGCCTGCCCAGCCCTCGCGGGCGGGCGTGTCGCCCCTATTCGGTCTTGCTCCCGGTGGGGTTTGCCGTGCCGTCCGCGTTGCCGCGTCCGCGGTGCGCTCTTACCGCACCCTTTCACCCTGACCCCATGCGGACATGGGGCGGTCTGCTCTCTGTGGCACTGTCCCTGGGGTCGCCCCCGCCGGACGTTATCCGGCACCGTCTCTCCATGGAGCCCGGACTTTCCTCCCCGGACCGGAGTCCGGAGCGGCCGCCCGGCCGGCTGATCCGCCCTTCCTGTGGCCCGCGGCCTGCTGCGGGGTCAAGCGGGAAGGCGCGCCTGCCCGTTCCGCAGGCATGCCCTTAATTCCGGCGGCCGCGTTGCGCGGCCCGCCCCGCGCCCCAGGTCCCATCGACGCCGGATCGTCCGCGCAGGGCGACGGCCGGCGCGGAGGAACCCGCCATGTCCGTCAACGACACCGTCTGGACCCTCGAAGCCGTCCAGTCCCTCACCGCAATGGCCCGCGAGCGCGTGCCCGTCTCCGTCATCAGCCTGCGGCTGAAACGGCCGATCGAGGCGGTCTCGGCCAAGCTCGCCGAGCTCGGCATCACGCCCGCCACCGAGACGCCGGAAGGCTGAAGGCCGCTACCAGGTCCCGGTGTTCTCCATCGAGGCCCAGGGCTCCTGCTTCGGCTTCGCCTCGCCCTTCTGCAGGATCTCGATGGAGATGCCGTCCGGCGATTTCACGAAAGCCATGCGCCCGTCGCGGGGCGGCCGGTTGATGGTCACGCCGCGCTCGGAGAGTCGCTGGCAGAAGGCATAGATGTCGTCGACCTGATAGGCGAGGTGGCCGAAGTTGCGCCCGCCCGTGTAGGTCTCTGGATCCCAGTTGTAGGTCAGCTCGACGAGGGGCGACCGCTCCGCCTCGGCGCGGGCGACGTCGCCGGGGGCGGCGAGGAAGACGAGGGTGAAGCGCCCGGCCTCATTGTCGACCCGGCGCATCTCCCGGAGGCCGAACGTGCCGACGTAGAAGTCGAGCGCTCGGTCGAGGTCGGCCACGCGGACCATCGTGTGCAGGTATTCCATCGGGCGCTCCTCCGCTGCCGGCGCCGCCGTAGATGGCGGCGGCCCGGAGGCCGGCAAGCCCCGGAGAGCCGGCGCCGCGGCGCGGCCGTCAGGCCGCGACGGCGTCCGCGAAATCGATGCGAGACTCGCCGGCCCCCGCGCGGCGCGGTTGCGCGGACGGCGCCAGCCGCTACTGGAAGGGCCGGCGCCACCCCGCCCGAGAGGTCTCCCGATGCGCACCGACACGCCCCAGACCGTCCGCCTGGAGGAGTACCGGCCGAGCGACCACCTGATCGACCGGGTCGAGCTCGACGTGCGCCTCGACGACCGCGAGACGCGCGTGAGCGCGGTGCTCGCCCTGCGCCCGAACCCCGCAGGCGAGGCCGGTGCGGCCCTTCGCCTCGACGGGGACGAGATCGACCTGGTGGCCCTGGAGCTGGACGGGGCCGTCCTCGCCCCGGACGATGTCACGGCCTCCCCCTCCGGCCTCGTCCTGCACGCGCCGCCGTCTCGGCCCTTCGTGCTGCGCATCGAGACCCGGCTCGATCCTTCCGCCAACACCAAGCTCATGGGCCTCTACCGGTCGGGGGGCGTCTACTGCACCCAGTGCGAGGCCGACGGCTTCCGGCGCATCACCTACTTCCTCGACCGGCCGGACGTGCTCAGCGTCTACACGACCCGCATCGAGGCGGACCGCGACGAGGCGCCGGTGCTGCTCGGCAACGGCAACCCGGTCGAGGCCGGCCCCGTGCCCGGCACGAACCGCCACTTCGCCGTCTGGCACGACCCGCACCCGAAGCCCGCCTACCTCTTCGCCCTGGTCGGCGGCCGGCTCGGGCGGGTCTCGGCGCCCTTCACGACGATGGAGGGGCGCACCGTCGAGGTCGCCGTGCATGTCGAGCCGGGGCGCGAGGCGCGGGCGGGCTACGCCCTCGACGCGACCCTGCGCGCCATGGCCTGGGACGAGCGGGCCTTCGGGCGCGCCTACGACCTCGACGTGTTCAACGTCGTGGCCGTCTCGGACTTCAACATGGGCGCGATGGAGAACAAGGGCCTCAACATCTTCAACGACAAGTACGTGCTCGCCTCGGCCGAAACCGCGACCGACGCGGACTACGCCAACATCGAGGCGATCATCGCCCACGAGTACTTCCACAACTGGTCGGGCAACCGCGTCACCTGCCGGGACTGGTTCCAGCTCTGCCTCAAGGAGGGGCTGACGGTCTTCCGCGACCAGGAGTTCTCCTCGGACATGCGCTCGCGGGCGGTCCACCGGATCGCCGAGGTGCGCACCCTGCGCGCCCGCCAGTTCCCGGAGGATGCGGGCCCGCTGAGCCACCCGGTGCGGCCCAGGCAATATGCCGAGATCAACAACTTCTACACGGCGACCGTCTACGAGAAGGGCGCCGAGATCGTGCGGATGCTGCGCACGCTCCTCGGGGCGGACACCTTCGCCGCCGGCATGGACCGCTACTTCGCCGAGAACGACGGCCGCGCCGCCACCGTCGAGGACTTCCTCGCCGCCTTCGCGCAGGCGAGCGGGCGCGACCTCGCGGGCTTCGCGCAGTGGTACGAGCATCCCGGCACGCCGCGCCTCTCGGTCGAGGGCCGCTACGATGCGCAGGCCCGCACCTACGCCCTGACCTTCCGCCAGAGCCTGCCCGGCGCGCCAGCGCTGATGATCCCGATCGCGCTCGGCCTCGTCGGCCCGCAGGGCGCCCTCGACGGCGCGACCTGCGACCGGGTGCGCGACGGCATCTTCGTCCTGGAGATGGCCTCCGACACCATCACCTTCGAGAATGTCGAGGCGCCCCCGGTGCCCTCCCTGCTGCGCGGCTTCTCGGCGCCGGTGCGCCTGGAGACGGCGCTGGGCGATGTCGACCGCCTGACGCTGCTCGCCCACGACCCCGATCCGTTCAACCGCTGGCAGGCGGCGCAGGGGCTCGCCTTGCGGCTGATGACCGGCGCCGCCGAGCCCGGCACGCGGGAGGCGTATGGCCGGGCGCTCGCCGGCTTCCTCGACACCGAGGCGCTGGCCGACCCCGCCTTCGCCGCCCTGATCCTCGCCCTGCCGGGCGAGGGCGACGTCGCCAACGAGATCGGCGAGGGCGTCGACCCGGACCGGATCCATGCGGCCCGCGAGGACCTGCGGCGGCATCTCGGCGCCGCGCTCGGCGTGCGTCTCTCGGCGCTCCGCGCGGCGCTGGCGGAGCCGCCCGGCGCCGGCTTCAGCCCCGACGCCGCCTCCGCCGGCCGCCGGGCGCTGCGCAACGCCGCCCTCGACCTCCTCGCCGCCGCCGACCCGGAGACGGGTGCGGCCGAGGCCGCCGCGCAGATCGAATCCGCCTCGACCATGACCGACCGCCTCGCGGCGCTCGCCGTGCTCTCGCTGATTCCGGGAGCGGCGCGGGAGCAGGCGCTGGACGCCTTCGGCGCCCGCTACGCCGACGAGCCCCTGGTCCTCGACAAATGGTTCGCCCTCCAGGCGGCGATCCCCGAGGCCGGCACGCTCGCGCGGATCGCGGCGCTCAGGACCCATCCGGCCTTCTCGATGACCAACCCGAATCGGGTGCGGGCCCTGATCGGCAGCTTCCCGCTCTCGAACCCGACGCAGTTCGCACGACCCGACGGCGCGGGCTTCGCCCTCGTCGCCGACGCGGTGCTCGCCCTCGACCCGATCAACCCGCAGATCGCCGCCAAGCTGCTGACGAGCTTCGGGTCCTGGCGGCTGCTGGAGCCCGGCCGAGGCAGGCTCGCCCGTGAGGCCCTGGAGCGCATTCGTGCAACGCCCACTCTTTCCCGAGACGTCGCCGACATCGCCGCGCGCAGCGTCGCCGGATAGGCGAGACCCGACAAACCCTTGAGCCGACTCTCGAAAACCGATTCCAGACGCTCGGATCGGACGGACTCGAACCGGCAGAAGAGTCAAGGTTTGAACAAAAAATGCCGTGGACAATCGGACGCGTTCGGTAAACATTTGGTCACGATTCGAGGCCGCGCTTCCGGGGTCCCGAAACGCTCACCGGACAGTCACGAGGCTCGGCCATGCCGGAGGCGGATTCCGCTTCCTTCTCCGCGCGTGCGGAAACGATCCTCGGCCTGCGCCGGACCGCTCCGAAGGGCGGTCGCCTCGCGGTGGTCGAGCTCTGGCTGCGCAGCGCCCTGCCGGGCGTGCTCGTCCTCTTCCTCGTCGGGCTGATCGGCTTCAGCGTCATGCACCTGCGCCTGCAGCGAGACGAGACGCTGCGAGCGGCGAGCGCCGAGATCGAGAGCTTCACGCGGCTCGCCGCCCACGCGCTGAAGGGCGAGAGCGGCCTGTCGGCGCCCGCCCTCCAGGACCGCCTCACCCAGCTGATGCCCCCCGAGGCGGCGCTCGCCGGGCGCCGGCTCCTCGTGATCTCGCCGAGCGCGCGGATCGAGGCGGCCCATCCGCCGGCCTCCGGCTCCCTCTCGGACGCGATCGGCGAGGCCGAGACCCTCTCGACCTTCGGGGCGCGGGCCGGCGTCGTGCGCCTCGCCCTGCCGGACGGCTCGGAGGCGCTCGGCGCCATGCACGCGGTGCCGGGCGATGCCCGGCGCGTCGCGGTGGTCCACCCCGTCGAGGCGATCACCGAGCGCTGGCACGCGCAGATGCGCCAGCAGATGCTGCTGCTCGCCGCCACCGCCCTCGTCGTGATCGGGATCGGCCTCGCCTACGGGCTCCAGACCCGCCGGGCCCACGCCGCCGACCAGCTCTGCGACCAGGTGCGCTCGCGCCTCGACGCCGCCCTCTGCCGGGGTGGCAGCGGGCTGTGGGACTGGAACATCGCCAGCGGCAGCATCTACTGGTCGGATTCCATGTACCAGCTCCTCGGCTACCGCCGGCAGAGCGAGTTCATGGATTTCGGCACCGTGAACGCCCTGGTCCACCCGGAGGACGGCGACCTCTACAGCCTGGCGCGCAACCTCGCCGCGAGCGAGAGCGCCGTCGACCACGCCTTCCGGGTCCGCAACGCGCAGGGGTCCTACGTCTGGCTGCGCACCCGCGCCGAGGTCGTCACCGACGCCGCCAACGGCAGCCGCCACCTCGTCGGGCTCGCCGTCGACATCACCGAGCAGCGCCAGCTCCTCGAGACCACCGCCACCGCCGACATGCGCCTGCGCGATGCCATCGAGGCGATCTCGGAGGCCTTCGTCCTCTGGGACACCGGCAACCGCCTCGTGCTGTGCAACTCGAAGTTCCGGCACCTGCACGCGCTGAGCCCCGAGGACGCGCAGCCGGGCCGCCGCTACTCCGAGATCATGGGCCGGGGCGTGCTCCCCCAGATCCGCCGGGAGCTACCCGACCGGGAGACGGCGGCCGGCGCCACGTCCCGCACCTTCGAGGCCGAGCTCGCCGACGGGCGCTGGCTCCAGATCAGCGAGCGGCGCACCAAGGACGGCGGCTACGTCTCGGTCGGCACCGACATCACCAACCTCAAGCGCCAGCAGGAGCAGCTCGTCGCCTCCGAGCGCGAGCTGATCAACACGGTCCAGGACCTCAAGACGTCGCGCAAGACCCTGGTGCTCCAGACCCATCAGCTCGCCGACCTCGCCGAGCGCTACCTCGACCAGAAGGCCGCCGCCGAGACCGCCAACCAGGCGAAGTCCGAGTTCCTGGCCACCATGAGCCACGAGCTGCGCACGCCGCTCAACGCCATCATCGGCTTCGCCGAGCTGATGGAGAGCGAGGTCTACGGCCCCCTCGGCTCCCCCCGCTACACCGAGTACTGCCGGGACGTGCGCGAGAGCGGCGGCTACCTGCTCTCGGTCATCGACGACATCCTGCACATGGCCCGCCTCGAGGCCCGGCGGGTCAGCCTCGACAAGCGCGAGATCGCCGTCGAGAGCGGCGTGCGCACGGCGCTCCGCCTCGTCGAGACCGCGGCGCGGTCCAAGAACATCGCGGTCACCGTCGACCTTCGCGCCGCCCGGCCGCTGCTCGCCGACGAGCGCGCCCTCCAGCAGATCCTCGTCAACCTCGTCGAGAACGCGGTGAAGTTCACCCAGCCCGGCGGCCGCGTCGTGGTGCGCGCCCGTCCCGCCGGGGACAACGTGCACGTCTACGTCGAGGACAACGGCATCGGCATCCCCCGGAGCGCCCTGACCCGCCTCGGGCGGCCCTTCACCCAGGTCGAGACCAATCTGACCCGCAGCCACCGGGGCTCCGGCCTCGGGCTCGCCATCGCCCGCTCCAACGCCGAGATGCAGGGCGGATCCCTGCGCCTGCGCTCCCAGGAGGGTGTCGGCACCATCGTCCTGGTGCGGCTGCCCGCGGTGACGCCCGAGCGGCTGGCGGCGCTCGCCGCCGAGGCCGCGCAGAAGACCGTCGCGGACCTCAGGGCGGTGGCCGGCGCCAGCCCGTCCCGCCCCCGCCTCGGCCACGCGATCTGACCCTCCGCAAAACCCGTCAGGCGAGCAGACGCTCGAACAGCGCGCGCGCCTGCGCCCGCTCGCCGTCGAGCCGGGCGAGGAGGGCCTTGGCATCGGGCTGACCGGCGGCGGCGGCGAGCCGTGCCATCGCCACGGGCGAGGCCGAGGCGGCCTCCCCCTCGACCATCAGGCGCTGCCAGTGGTGCACGTCGTCGAGGAGCCGGTAGGCGCCGCACAGGGCCTCCGCATCCGCTGGATCGAGGAGGCCGCAGGCCCCGGCGCGCTCGAACACCTCCGGGGCGTCCGGGGCCTCGCCCTCCGCATCTCCGAGAAGCGCGGGATGGCCGGCGGCGTGGGCGAGCACCAAGCCTTGCGCGAGAAAGTCGAGGTCGAGAAGACCGCCCGGAGCGAGCTTGAGGTCGAGGGGGCCGCCGTCGCCCTTCTCCCGCTCGACGAGGGCGCGCATCTCCCGCACCCGCGCGCGGACCTCCGCCGCGTCCCGCGCTCGGGCCACGGCCGCGCGGATCACCGCCCGGACCTCGCCGGCGAGGCCGGCATCGCCGCAGACCACGCGGGCGCGGGTCAGCGCCATCTCCTCCCAGGGCTCGGCCTCCTCGCGCAGGTAGGTCGCGAGGCTGCGTCCTTGCGTGGCGATCATGCCCTGGCCGCCGCTGGGGCGTAGGCGCAGATCCACCTCGTAGAGGCCGCCCCGCCGGGTCGGCGCGGTGAGCGCCGCCACGAGCCGCTGCGTCAGGCGGTTGTAGTAGACGCCGGCATCGAGCGGCCGGCGCCCGTCGCTGCTGCGGTCCTCGGGGTCGAAATCGTAGACCACCACGAGGTCGAGATCGGACTCGGCAGTGAGCTGGCGCGAGCCGAGCCGCCCGAAGCCGAGGATCGCGATCCGGCCGCCGGGGACGCGCCCGTGCTCGGCCTCGAAGGTCTCCTTCACGGCGTCGAGCGCCGCTGACACCGCCGCATCGGCGATGCCGGAGAAGGCCCGGCCGGCGCCGGCCGGATCGAGGATGCCGGACAGGAGCCGCGCCCCGGTGACGAAGCGCATCTGGCGAGCGGCGTCGCGGCTGCGGTCGAGGAACTCCTCGAAGGCGGCCGGCCGGCCGACGAGCGCCCGGTAGGTCTCGGCGAGGCGGTCCGTCTCCGTCGTCGGCCGCACGAAGGCCGGGTCGATCACCGCGTCGAGCACGTGCGGGCTGAAGGCGACGGTGTCGGCGAGCCGGGGGGCGCTGCCGAGGAAGTCGGCGAAGAGCAGCCGCAGCCGCTCGTGGGAGCGCAGGATGGTCAGGAGCTCGACCGCCGCCGGCATCCGCTCGAAGGCGCGGTCGAGGGCGGCGAGCGCCGCGTCCGGGTCCGGCGTGCCGCCGAGCGCCTGCATGAGCGCCGGCACCAGCTCGGTCAGCACCTCGCGGGCACGGGCGCTGCGCACCGCCGCGCGGCGCCCGAAATGCCAGCCCCGCACGGTCTCGGCCACGGTCTCCGGCTCGCGGAAGCCCAGCGCGCGCAGGGTCGCGAGCGTCTCCGGGTCGTCGTTCGCGCCGCTGAAGACGAGGTTGCCGACGCCGGCCGAGAGGTCGGGCTCGGCCTCGAACAGCAGCGCGTAGTGGCCCTGCACGGCCCTGGCATGGCCGAGCAGCGCCTCGCGGAAGGCATCGAGACCGGGAAAGCCGGCAAAGCGGGCAAAACTCTCCAGGGCGGCCTCGTCGGCAGGCAGGCGCTGGGTCTGCTCGTCGGCGACCATCTGGAGCCGGTGCTCGATGCCACGCAGGAAGCGGTAGGCGGCGGCCATCTCGTCGCGGGCGTGTCCATCGATCCAGCCCTCCTCCGTGAGGCTCGCCAGCATCTCGACGGTGCGGCGGCCCCGCAGCGCCGGACGGCGCCCGCCGAACACGAGCTGCTGCGTCTGCACGAAGAACTCGACCTCGCGGATGCCGCCGCGCCCGAGCTTGATGTCGTGGCCGGCCACCCCGATCACGTCGTGCCCGCGCACGGCGTGGATCTGGCGCTTCATGGCGTGGACGTCAGCGATCGAGGCGAAGTCGAAATACTTGCGCCAGACGAAGGGCCGCAGTTCCTTCAGAAACTCCTCGCCCGCCGGGATGTCGCCGGCGATGGCCCGCGCCTTGATAAAGGCCGCCCGCTCCCAGTTCTGGCCGAGCGTCTCGTAATAGACATAGGCCGAGTTCAGCGACATCGCGGTCGGCGTCGAGCCGGGATCGGGGCGCAGGCGGTAGTCCACGCGGTGGACGTAGCCCTCCCCCGTGCGGTCCTGGAGCAGGCGCCCCATGCCCTGCGCGAGCCGGCTGAAGAAGGGCGTCGGCTCCACTCCTTCCCGCAGGGGCACGCGCTCGGGGTCGAAGAACACGATCAGGTCGATGTCGCTGGAGTAGTTCAGCTCCCGCGCCCCGAGCTTGCCGAGGCCGAGCACGACGAGGCCGGAGCCCGCCTGAGGATGCGCCGGATCGGGCGGCAGGAAGCGGCCCGCAGTCGCCGCCTGCCCGAGAAGCGCATCGAGGGCGGCCGAGACCGAGGCGTCGGCGAAGTCCGAGAGCGAGCCCGTCACCGCGTCGAGGTCCCAGGCGCCGCCGATATCGGCGAGCGCCACGAGAAGGGCGTGGGTCGCCCGGTTCCGACGCAGGCGCGCGCCCACCGCGTCGAGATCGATGGCGCCGCCCTCCCCCGGACGCCCGGCGGCGGCCTGGTCGGCGACGAGGGCGGCGGCCGCCTCCTCGGGCGGCGCGTCGAGGAGATGCGCGAGCGCCTTCGGATCGCGCAGCGCGATCTGCCAGAGGAAGGGAGAGTGCTCGGCGATGCCCGCGAGCAGCGCCCGGACCCGCTTCGGCTCGCGCTTGAGGCCCGGCAGCTCGGCGAGCCGCTCCGCCGCGGCATCGGGATCGGAGAGGACCGGCGCCGCGACGATCCGGTCGCGCAGGGCGCCGCTCACGCCGGGCGCTCCGCCGGCAGCGCGATCTCCACCCGCAGGCCGGGGGCGTTGTCCTTCAGGGCGAGCGTGCCCTGGTGCAGGCGCACCACCGCGTTGACGAGGCTCAGCCCGAGACCGAAGCCGGGGCGGGAGCGGGCATCCTCCAGGCGCACGAAGCGATCGAGCACCCGCTCGCGCTCGCCCTCCGGAATGCCCGGTCCCCGATCCGCCACGTTCAGCACGATCCGTTCGCCCTCCCGCCGCGCCTCGAGGGCGATGCCGTCCCGCCCGCCATACTTGATCGCGTTGTCGAGGAGATTGGCAAGCGCCTGCCCGATCAGCTCGCGGCTGCCCTGGACGATCAGCCCCTCGCCCGCGCTGACGGCGAGCGGCAGGCCGCGCTCCTCGGCCAGGGGCTCGTAGAGCTCGCAGACCTCGCGGGCGGCGGCGCCGACATCGACGGGGCCGAGCGGGCTGGTGCCGCTGCCGGCCTCCAGGCGGGCGATCATCAGGAGGGCGTTGAAGATGCGGATGAGCCCGTCGCTCTCCTCGATCACCGAATCGAGGGCGGCGCGGAGCGCGTCGGGCGTCTCGGCGGTGCGCAGGGCCTCGTCGGCCCGGTTGCGCAGGCGGGTGAGCGGCGTCTTGAGGTCGTGGGCGATGTTGTCGGAGACCTCCCGCAGACCGTGCATCAGTTCGCCGATGCGCTCCAGCATGGCGTTGAGGTTCTGCGCGAGGCGGTCGAGCTCGTCGCCGTTGCCGGAGACGGGCAGGCGCCCGCCGAGATCGCCGGCCATGATGGTGCGGGTCGTCTCGGTCATGGCGTCGACCCGGCCGAGCACCCGGCGGGCGACGAAGAAGCCGCCGAAGACGCCGAGCACCACGACGAGGGCCAGCGACGAGCCGAAGGCTCGGCCGATCACGGCGCGCAGGCGGTCGCGCTCCTCGGTGTCGCGCCCGACCATCAGGCGGAAGCCGCCGGGGAGCGTGAAGATGCGCATGATCGCGCGATGCTCCAGGCCCCGCTCCAGCCGGCCCTCCTCGCTGCCGCGGTTGTAGGAGGCCTCGACCTGACCCGGCGCGGCGAGGAGCCCCGCCGGCACCTCCGAGACGTTGCCGGCGACGTGCTGCCCCTGCGCCGTCGTCACGAGGTAGAGGGAGGCGCCGGGCTCGCGGGAGCGGCGCTCGACCACGTTGATGAGACGGCGGAGCCCTCCGGCGTTGTACTGCTCGGCGAGCCCGTTGATCTCGGCATCGACGGTGGAGAGGATCTGGTCGTCGAGGACACGTCGCGCGTTCCAGGCGACGTAGCCGAGCGCAAGGAAGGCGAAGACCGCGAAGACCACGAGATAGGCGAGCGACAGCTTGAAGGCGGTCGTGCGCAGGAGCTTCTGCAACCGGGAGAGCGCGCCCTCGCCGGGCGCCGGAGCCGACGCGCTCAAGCCGGCCGGGCGCCCTCGGCGCGCAACATGTAGCCGGCTCCGCGCACGGTCTGGATCATGGCGTGCTCGAAGTCGCGGTCGATCTTGGCGCGCAGCCGCGAGACGTGGACGTCGATGACGTTGGTCTGCGGGTCGAAATGGTAGTCCCAGACGTTCTCCAGGAGCATCGTGCGGGTGACGACCTGACCGGCATGACGCATCAGGTACTCCAGCAGGCGGAACTCGCGGGGCTGGAGCAGGATCTCGCGGCCGGCGCGGGTGACGCGATGGGAGAGGCGGTCGAGGGAGAGGTCGCCGACCCGGTAGGCCGTGGTCTCGGCGCTTCCGGGCACCGCGGCACGGCGGCGGGCCAGCACCTCGGCGCGGGCGAGAAGCTCGGAGAAGGCGTAGGGCTTGGGCAGGTAGTCGTCGCCGCCCGCCCGCAGGCCCTTCACCCGATCGTCGACCTGGCCGAGAGCGGAGAGGAACAGAACCGGCGTCGTCACGCCCTGCTCGCGGAGCGACCGCACCAGGGACAGACCATCGAGCTTCGGCAGCATCCGGTCGACGATGAGCACGTCGTAGTCGCCGCCCTGCGCGAGCGCGTAGCCGTCGAGCCCGTCGCCCGCCGTGTCCGGCATATGCCCCGACTCGCGAAAGGCCTTGGCGAGATAGGCGAGGGCGTCGCGGTCGTCCTCGATGATGAGAAGGCGCATGGCGCCCCTTGATAGGCGCTCGAGCGCGCTCGGGGAACGGCCTTCGGTATCGGGGAGTGCGACCATGGGGACTTCCTCGCAGGAGGATCGGTCCCTGGTAGCGGAGCGCAGCTTTCCCGGAGACGACCGGCGCATGAACCATCGGTCATGTGCCGGGCCCGAACGCACGAAAGGGCCGCTCCTTGCGGAGGCGGCCCTTTCGAATAGCGTATCGTTTGAGGGGATGTTTCTTTCGTTTGCGATGTGCGGGTCTGGCGGCGACCGACTCTCCCGTGCCTTGAGGCACAGTACCATGGGCGCTGGCGCGTTTAACGGCCGAGTTCGAGATGGGATCGGG
>Ga0268247_10000023_pt1 | contig 73140 bp, 80 predicted proteins | sample AgamicOrMae_FD_200245 | JGI IMG/M metagenome (GOLD analysis project Ga0268247, IMG submission 200245) | Agave microbial communities from Guanajuato, Mexico - Or.Ma.e (v2) (version 2) | ecosystem: Host-associated > Plants > Phyllosphere > Phylloplane/Leaf | place: Guanajuato, Mexico | collected...
TGACCCGGCGGTTGACCGAGACGACGCTCGCCCAGACCTGCGCGGTCAGCGCGATCCGCGCCGGCTCGGAAGGGTCCACCGCGCACTCCGCCGCATACGCCTCGCAGAACGCAACCCACGCCACCAGTGGCTTGGCGGGTCCGAGCGGCGCCGCGCCGACGCTCGGCTCGGGGAGCGAGGGCAGCGCCTGCGCGGCGGCGGGGGGGGCGATGAGCGCTCCGAGGGCGGCAAGGCCGAGAGCGATGATGGGGCTGCGCATTGCGGCGTCCTTCGTCCAGTTCGGACAAGGTGCCGCCACGCTCTCTCACCCGCGCTGAAGCGGATGCGCGCAATTTTATCGATTCGCGGCCCGGACGAAGGCGTCACGCAAGACCGGCAATCGGCGGAAAAGGCGATGCGCCAAAACGCGCGGATCGCGTTGACCCGGCGGAAACCAAGCGCGGCCGCGGGACCGGCGTGATCCGTCCTCCGCGCCGTGCGGAGGGATGTGGGTCGATCGCGATGGGAAGTCGCCCGCGCCGGAGCGGCGTCGGCTCAGAGCACGAGGCCGTCGTGGAAGCGGTCCGGCGAGATCGGCAGCAGGAAGCGCACGCCGATGCCGCCCTCGAAGTAGCGCACCACCCGGCACGGGGTCTGGCCGACGTTGACCGAGGCGCCGATCGCCGGGCGCAGGCCCGTGGCGATGGCGGCGCCCGCCATGGAGAAGTCGATGATCCGGGCGAAGCTCTCCCGGCCGCCCTCGAAGCGCAGGGTGACTCCCGCCTGGCGCGGCACGAGGCGCTCGTAGCTGCGCCCCTCCGGCAGCCCGAGGCTCTCGCGGTTGGCGAGCCAGGTGAGCTGGGAGGCGATCTTGTCGCGCTTGCGCGACGTCGCCGTGAGCTGCATCGCGAAGCCGGTGGGCACGACGCGCGCGACCGTGCCCTCGATGCGGCCGATCTGCTCGAGGTAGAGCACTACCCGCTCGCCCACGGAGCCCTGCACGGCGCAGGTCAGCAGCACGCCGCCGGGCGACATGTCGACGGTCTGGCAGGGGAACTCGCGGCGGTCGGCGAGCATGTAGCGGCCGAGGAGCGCCACGCGCACGCGCTCGTGGCGGCGGCGCTCGTCGGCGGCCGGGACGCGTACGACGACGGGGCTCGATGCTGTGGCGACCGCGATCATGACGGCGACCAGGGCCTCCCGCGAAAGTTCCGAGGCCCGCACTCTGATGCGGGGAGAGTTACGAAACTCCTTCGGATGGGCCTCCAATGCGCCGGGGGCGTGCAGCCGTCAGACGCGGCCGCCCCGATGCACCATGAGATGCCCCCGCCGGAAGGGCGCGCTGTCGTTGGCGGGCGCCGGCAGGTCGCCGAGCGTGGCGAGCGCGTCCGGCTCCCGCGCGGACGAATCGGCGCCGCCGAGCACCCGGACCGAGGTGGTCGAGAGCGAGACCGCCGGGCGCAGGCCGAGCCAGGAGGGGACCCCTGCCGGGCTCAGCGCACCGAGGATGCGCGACTGCGTCTTGCCCTGGTGGCGCAGTGGGAGCAGCAGCAGCTCGAGATCGAGGGTCTCGCCGCGCTCCGTCGTGGCGCGCAAGCCCGCCACGACCCCGGCGGTGTCCTGCGCGACGATCTCGACGAGCCGCCAGGGGCCGGGCTCGGACTCCCGCCACAGGGAGGGGAACGACACGCCCTTCAGCTCGCGTCCGAACAGCGCGCAGACCCGCGTGCCGGCGAGCCGCAGCCGGGCGCTGCGCATCGGCAGGTCGATGTCGAGGATCAGGCTGTCGGCGAGAAGCGAGCGGATCTCGCCGGGCTCGATCTCGGCACGATCGGGCGCGGCGCGCTCGCCGCGGAGACGATCCCAGTAGCCGTGGAGGAGGCGGCTCGTCGGATGCTTCATCGTGTCCCGGATCGGTACGCCTGTTCGCGCAGGCAGAGGGCGGGTCCGTCCCCGAGCGGGCCACGACTGAGCGTGAACGTTCCACCGGGAGCGCGGTTCGAGCGCGCCGCCGCACACCCTATGCCCGGCTTCGGCAGACGGCGCGGGTAACTCTTCATTAGGGTTAACGGCCTGTCGGCAGCGCCGGGGCAGGCCGCACGAGACTCGACCGCGACGCCCCCGAGGGACGGGGGTCACCGGCCGCACCGCGGGGGCCGGGACGCTGCCGCGCGCGATCCGCCTCGTTTGGGACTTGCCGCCTCGGTCGGCCTGACGACATGTGCCGGGCATGGACGCCTCACCTCATCTCCCCCGCCAGGGCCGCGTGCCCGTCTTCAACATGCCGGGAATCGTCACCGCCTCGATCGGCCTCCTCATGGCGATCCACGCCCTGCGCGAGTTCGTGCTGCCCGACGCGTGGGACGCCTGGACGATCGTGCATCTCGCCCTGCTGCCGGCGCGGGCGACGCTCGCCCTTGACCCGAGCAAGGCCGAGGCCGTGCTCGCCGCGGCGGCCGCGGCGGCCGATCCTGGCGTCACCGCGGTGCGGGAGGCGTTCGCCCGCTACATCATCGCCGAGCCGAACCTCAGCCCCTGGACCTTCGCGAGCTACGGGCTGCTGCACGGCTCGTGGATGCACGTGATCCTGAACGTCGTCTGGCTCGCCGCCTTTGGCTCGCCCGTGGCGCGCCGCTGCGGAGCCTGGCGCTACGGCGCCATCGCGCTCGCGGGCACCGTGGCGGGCGGTCTCGCGCATGTCCTCGTCGACCCCTTGAGCACCACGCCCCTCGTCGGCGCCTCGGCCGGCATCTCGGCGCTGATGGCGGCCGCCTGCCGGTTCGTGTTCCAGCGCCCGGTCGTCGGCTACGGCGACCGGCCCTGGCAACTGCCCCCGCGCCAGCCCCTGGAGAGCCTGCCGGAGCTCCTGCGCAACCGGACGGCGGCGGCGTTCCTGGCGATCTGGCTCGGGACGAACCTGCTGTTCGGCCTCGTCGCCCTGCCGCTCGGCGCCGACAACGCGGCCATTGCCTGGGACGCCCATCTCGGCGGCTTCCTCGCCGGATTCCTGCTGTTTCCCTATCTCGACGCGCCGTCCCTCCGGCGCCGTTGAGCTGCACCGGACGCGGACCTGAATTGCAACCCGCACTTGCCTTGCCGGTTATCCCGCCACACACTCGCCTTGATCGACGAGAGCGCCACGCCAACGGTCCCCGTCGTCAATCAACGGCACCGCGCCGACGGCGCCGGCAGAAAATGGAGGGAGTGATCCGCATGACCGTCGCACGCATCCTGGCCGAGAAGGGCAGCTCCGTCGTCACCGTGAAGTCGGACGAGACCATCGACACCGCCATCCACTGCCTCGCCAAGCACAGCATCGGCGCGATCATCGTCAGCGACACCGAGGGCGAGGTCACCGGGATCATCTCGGAGCGCGACATCATGCGGGCGCTGGCCCGGGAGGCCGGCTCCGCCTTCGACGCGCCGATCGGCCGCTTCATGACGTCGAACGTCGTGACCTGCACCCGCTCGACCACCATCGAGGAGGTGATGCAGACCATGACCGAGGGCCGCTTCCGCCACCTGCCCGTGGTCGAGAACGGACGGCTCGTCGGCCTGATCTCGATCGGCGACGTCGTGAAGCGCCGCATCGCCGCTGTCGAGGCCGAGCATCAGGCGATGCGCGACTACATCACCATGGCCTGACGCCGGCGCATCGAGCCCGTCACGGAGAGCCCCGCGATCGACGGTCGCGGGCCTTCTCGCACGCGATCCGGAAGAAGCGGCCGCCGGCTCTCCGCGAGGACCGACGACGTCAGTGCCGGGCGCGGGCGCCCTCCAGCGCCGCGCGGATACGGGGGAGGGCGGCGCGGGCGGATTCCCGGCCGAGCGCGATCGCCTCCTCGGCCCGGTGGAAATCGAACTGTCCGACCTCGGCGAGCCGGGGCGCGATGGCCACGTCCGGCGGGTGCTGCTCGAGGCGCGCCCGGGAGATGCGGTCCTGGGTGATGTTGAAGGCATCGAACATCACCCGGCCGATGCCGGGAACCGCCGGCCCGCCGCGCCGCCGGCCGATCGGCAGGCCCGGCAGGCGCAGAGGCCCCACCCCGATCCCCCGCAGGAAGCGCCAGCGCCCGACCGCGTCGGCGCCGGCCTCGATGATCTCGCCGGCCGGCGGCAGCTCGGGCGTGGAGGCCAGCGCCGCGTCGGGCTCGATCACCCGGCCGCCCCGCACCCTCGGGTCGCAGTTGAGGTTGACGCAGATCACCAGCTCGGCCCCGAGCGCCCGCGCGAGGCTCACCGGCACCGGGTTGACCAGGGTGCCGTCCATCAGGAGGCGCCCGTCGAGGCTGACCGGCGGGAAGACGCCGGGGAGGGCGTAGGAGGCGCGGAGCGCGTCGCTGAGGCCGCCCTGGGTCAGCCAGACCTCGTGGCCGGTACCGAGCTCCGTGGCGACGCCGCCGAAGCGCACCGGCAGGTCCTCGACGCTGCGCCCGGCGAGGTCGCGCTCCAGGCGCCGCCGCAGCCGTCCTCCGCCGATCAGGCTCGAACCGGTCAGGCGCAGATCGAGGAGCGCCATGACGCGGGCACGGGTCAGGGAGCGGGCGAACTCGGTGAGCGCGGCGAGCTTGCCGGCGGCGTAGCAGCCGCCCACCACCGCGCCGATGGAGCAGCCGGCCACGACCGCCGGATGGATGCCCGCCGCCTCCAGCTCCTCGAGGACGCCGATATGCGCCCATCCGCGCGCGGAGCCGCCGCCGAGGGCGAGGCCGATGCGGGGAGCGGATGCTTCCGGCGTCGGGGCGGGCTCGACGGTGCCGGCTGGGAAGGGGGCTTCGGCCGCGGCGGCCCGCACCTGGCTCATTCGCCCGTCTGGCGCAGTCGCGCAGGGCCGCCGGCCGGATCGGGCTCGACCGCCCGGTAGAAGCAGGCCCGGCGGCCGGTGTGGCAGCAGCCGCCGTCGCCGCCGACCGCGACGCGGATCAGCAGCGCGTCCTGATCGCAGTCGGTGCGCATCTCGACGACGCGCTGGATCTGGCCGCTGGTGGCGCCCTTGTGCCAGAGCTCCCGGCGGGAGCGGGACCAGTACCAGGCCTCGCCCGTCTCCAGGGTGCGCGCCAGCGATTCGGCGTTCATGTGCGCGAGCATGAGCACGCGGCCGTCCCCGGCATCGACGGCGATGCAGGCGATCAGCCCGTCCGCGTCGAAGCGGGGCGTGAAGCGCGTGCCCTCCTCGACCTCGGCCTTCGTGCCCGGCGGATCGAAGGGCGGCACCGCGCGGGCAAGCTCCGTCATCCCGGCCCCTGACTCAGGCCTTGCCGCCGCGCACCAGCGTGAGGAAGCGGACCTGCTCGTTGGCGTTGTCCCGGAACACGCCCCGGAACTGGGTGGTGATCGTCGAGACGCCGGCCTTCTGGACGCCGCGCATCGCCATGCAGAGATGCTCGGCCTCGACCATCACGGCGACGCCGCGGGGCTCGAGGATGCTCTCGATGACGTCGGCGACCTGGGCGGTCATCGTCTCCTGCGTCTGCAGGCGGCGGGCGAAGGTGTCGACCACGCGGGCGAGCTTCGAGAGGCCGACGACGCCCTTGGTCGGGTAGTAGGCGATGTGGGCGAGCCCCATGAACGGCACCATGTGGTGCTCGCAATGGGAGTAGAACGGGATGTCGCGCACGAGCACGATGTCGGAATAGCCCTCGACCTCCTCGAAGACGCGCTCCAGGAGCTGGCCGGCGTCCTGGTCGTAGCCGCCGAAGAGCTGGCCGTAGGCCTTCACCACGCGGGCGGGCGTATCCAGCAGGCCCTCGCGGTTCGGATCGTCGCCGGCCCAGCGCAGCAGGGTGCGCACGGCGGCCTCGGCCTCCTCGCGGCTCGGACGGCCGAGCGCGATGCCTTCCGGGACGCGGGTGGTGGAGGCGGGCTCGGGCGCGCGCTCCACGGAGATCTCGGAGGGAGCGCGCTCGTTGTCGTTGCGCATGTCCGTCAGCCCCTTCGTGCCCTCGAAGAGGCCATAGGACAGAGACTTGAGCGCGGCATCCATGGCATCCTCGGCCCGTGCGACACGGGTCTTCATCGTCTGGCTGTCCGGCTTGGCGTACATGGTCGAACCGTCCGGGGCAGGCGGACCCGCTGCCCTGATCGAGAACGGCATCCGGTGCCTTGGGCGCGACCCCGGTCGACGGACCGCCTCCTCGCGAAGCGGCGTATGGGCGCCTATATCGTCGTTCTGGCGGCAGCGCGCAATGCACGGGCCGCAAGCCAGATCACCGAGACCGCCGAGAGACCGGCCGTCGCGGCCCGCGGAAAGCGCCACAGCATGCTCGACGACATCTACAACCGCCGCATCCTCGAGCTTGCCGCCGACATTCCGCGCCTCGGCCGGCTGCCCGAGCCGGATGCCAGCGCCACCGCCCACTCGAAGCTCTGCGGCTCGACGGTGACCGTCGACGTTGCGCTCGGGGAGGACGGGCGCGTCGCGGACTTCGCCCACGAGGTCCGGGCCTGCGCGCTCGGGCAGGCCTCCTCCTCGCTGATGGCCCGGCACGTCGTCGGCATGCGCGCCGACGACGTGCGGGCGCTCCGCGAGACCATGCGCGCCATGCTCAAGCAGGACGGGCCGGCGCCGACGGGCGAGCACGCGGAGTTCGCGGTTTTCGAGCCGGTCCGCGCGTTCAAGGCCCGCCATGCCTCGACGCTTCTGACCTTCGACGCCACCGTCGAGGCCCTCGACCGGATCGCGGCGGAGCGGGGCACGGCGACCGCGGCGGAGTAGCCCGGTGCTCGCCCGGGCGGCGCATTGGGCGATTCGGGGCTACCAGCTCACCCTGTCGAGCCTCGTCGGCCGCCAGTGCCGGCACTGGCCGAGCTGCTCCGAGTACACGGACGAGGCGATCGGCCGGCACGGGTTCTGGGCGGGGGGCTGGATGGGCGCCGCCCGCATCTGCCGCTGCGGCCCCTTCGGCACCCACGGCGTCGACATCGTGCCGGACAGGCCGCCGGCGCGGGCGCGCTGGTGGATGCCGTGGCGCTACGGCCGCTGGCGCGGCGTCGAGACGCCCCCGGGCCTCGTCTGCGACGAACCCGACGAGGCCGTGCGCTGACGGTTTCCCAAGGCTTCGAAACGGTCTACAGCGCCGCCCCGACCCCAACCCGCTTACCTGCTTCGTACGCAGGAGTGAGCGACGGAGACCGACCGATGCCTCTGCTCACCTTCCCCGACGGCAATTCCCGCAGCATCGAGCCGGGGACGACCGGCCGGAGCGTCGTCGAGGGCATCGCCAAGTCGCTCGCCAAGCGCACCGTCGCCATGACGCTGGACGGGCGCCTCGCCGATCTCGACGACGCGATCGAGGCGGATGCCGCCATCGAGTTCGTCTCGCGCGACGATCCCCGCGCCCTGGAGCTGATCCGCCACGACTGCGCGCACGTGCTCGCCGAGGCCGTGCAGGCGCTGTGGCCGGAGACGCAGGTCACGATCGGCCCGGTGATCGAGAACGGCTTCTACTACGACTTCGCCCGCTCCGAGCCCTTCACTCCGGAGGACTTCCCGGCGATCGAGGCGAAGATGCGCGAGATCATTCAGCGCGACGCCCCCTTCACCAAGGAGGTCTGGAAGCGCGACGCCGTGCGCGCGCTCTTTTCGGAGAAGGGCGAGGGCTACAAGGTCGAGCTCGTCGACGCGATCCCGCCCGGCGAGGACCTGCGCATCTACCGGCAGGGCGATTGGTTCGATCTCTGCCGCGGCCCGCACATGACCTCGACGGGCAAGGTCGGGGCCGCTTTCAAGCTGATGAAGGTCGCGGGCGCCTACTGGCGGGGCGATTCCAACAACCCGATGCTGACCCGCATCTACGGGACGGCCTGGGCCTCGAAGGAGGATCTCGACGGCTACCTGCACCGTCTCGAGGAGGCGGAGCGCCGCGACCATCGGCGGCTGGGGCGCGAGATGGACCTCTTCCACTTCCAGGAGGAAGGCCCCGGCGTCGTGTTCTGGCACGCCAAGGGGTGGACCGTCTTCCAGGAGCTGATCGCCTACATGCGCCGGCGCCTCAAGGGCGACTACGCCGAGGTGAACGCGCCCCAGATCCTCGACAAGGCGCTCTGGGAGACATCCGGCCACTGGGGCTGGTACCGGGAGAACATGTTCGCCGCCCAATCCGCCGGCGACGAGGCCGAGGACAAGCGCTGGTTCGCGCTCAAGCCCATGAACTGCCCTGGCCACGTGCAGATCTTCAAGCACGGCCTCAAGTCCTACCGCGATCTGCCTCTGCGCATGGCGGAATTCGGCGTCGTGCACCGCTACGAGCCGTCCGGCGCCATGCACGGGCTGATGCGGGTGCGCGGCTTCACGCAGGACGACGCGCACATCTTCTGCACCGAGGACCAGCTTGCCGCCGAGTGCCTGAAGATCAACGACCTGATCCTCTCGACCTATGCCGATTTCGGCTTCGGCGAGATCCTGGTGAAGCTCTCGACCCGGCCGGAGAAGCGCGTGGGCTCCGACGCCCTCTGGGACCACGCAGAAGAGGTGATGACGCGGGTGCTGGCGCAGATCGAGGAGCAGTCCGGCGGGCGCATCCGCACGGCGATTAACCCAGGCGAGGGCGCATTTTACGGGCCCAAGTTCGAGTACGTTCTCAGGGACGCCATCGGCCGCGACTGGCAGTGCGGGACGACGCAGGTCGACTTCAACCTGCCCGAGCGCTTCGGCGCCTTCTACGTCGACGCCGACAGCGGCAAGAAGGCCCCGGTGATGATCCACCGGGCCATCTGCGGCTCGCTGGAGCGCTTCACCGGCATCCTCATCGAGCATTTCGCCGGGCACTTCCCGCTCTGGCTCGCCCCGGTGCAGATCGTCGTCGCGACGATCACCAGCGAGGCGGACGCCTATGCCCGCGAGGTTGTGCGCCTGCTCGAGCGCGCCGGCCTCCGGGTCGAGGCGGACCTCAGGAACGAGAAGATCAACTACAAGGTCCGCGAACACTCGCTCGCCAAGGTGCCGGTGATGCTCGTCGTCGGCCGCAAGGAGGGCGAGGAGCGCACGGTCTCGGTGCGCCGCCTCGGCAGCCAGAGGACCACGACCCTCGCCCTCGACGCCGCGCTCGCGGCCTTCGTGGAGGAGGCGACCTCCCCGGATCGCCGGCGTTCGGACGCCGTCGCCGAGAGCCTGCCGAGCACCGACGCGGTCCTCGACGGGCAGCATGTCGAGCAGCCGGCGCCGTAGGCACCGGTCACGGGTGAGGCCGCTCGGCGGACCTCACCCTTCCATCGCCCGCGACAGCTCCGTGAACACCCTCGGGTTCGTGCACTGGGCGACGTTGAAGCGCAGGAAGCCGGCGGCGCCCTGGCCGATCGAGAAGACGTTGCCCGGCGCCAGCACGACGCCGCGGGCGAGGGCCCGGCGGGAGACATCGGCCGCGTCGAGCCCCTCCGGCAGGCACGTCCAGAGGAACATCCCCGCGCTCGGCACGAAGGGCACGCTCAGACCCGCCTGCCTGAGCCGCTGCACCACCGTGCCGCGCACGTCCGACAGCCGGGTGCGCAGGGCGTCGAGGTGGTGGCGGTAGCTGCCCTCGGCGAGGAACCGGTGGATGGTCGCGGCGGTGAGGTGGTTGTCGCTGAGGCAGACCGCGAGCTTGAGGTCGACGAGGCGCTCGACCCAGTCCGGCCGGATCGCGATCACGCCGATCCGCGCGCCGGTCGAAAGCGTCTTCGAGAAGCCGCCGACATGGATCACCCGGTCGAGCCCGTCGAAGCCGGCGAGCCGCGGAGCCGGCTCCGTCTCGAAATCGGCGTAGGCGTCGTCCTCGACGATCAAGGTGCCGTGCATCTCCGCGAGCCGCAGCATCCGGTGGACGACGACCGGGCTCGGCGTGGCGCCGGTTGGGTTCTGGAGGCCTGAATTGGTGATGTAGAAGCGGGGCTTGTGCTCGATCAGCGCCCGCTCGAAGGCGGCGAGGTCCGGCCCCTCGCCTCCGAACGGGACGCCGACCATCCGCAGGCGGTGAGCGCGGGCGAGCGCCTGGAAGGAGAAGTAGCAGGGATCGTCCAGCAGCACCGTGTCGCCGGGCTCTGCGAGGAAGCGGATGACGAGGTCGAGAGCCTGCGTCGTCGAATCGGTCAGCACGAGCTGGTCGGGATGGGCGCGGATGCCCCGCTCGGTCAGACGCAGGGCGAGCTGCTGGCGCAGCGGCGCGTGACCCTGGGGCGTATCGTAGGACATCACCGCGCGGCTCTGCCGGGCGACGTGGCGCAGCGCCCGGCGCAGCTCCTCCTCCGGCAGCCATTCGGGCGGGAGCCAGCCGCAGCCGGGCTTCAGGGAATCCGGCCCCGCCTCCAGCGACTGCCGCGTGATCCAGACCGGATCGACCGCCCGGTCGAGCCGCGGCCCGATGGCGGCGAGACGGAACGGCTCCGGTCGGGCCGAGACGAAGAAGCCGGAGCCCGGCCGGGAGACGATGGCGCCCCGCGCCGCCAGCCGGTCGTAGGCCTCGACCACCGTCGACTTCGAGACCCCCATGCTCTCGGCGAGCCCGCGCACCGAGGGAAGGCGGGCGCCGGGGCCGAGCGCACGGGCCTCGATCCGGTCCTCGATCGCCCGGATCACGGTCTCGATTCGCGACGGCGCCGTCGCCGGCACCCGCTCGCGCACGGCCTCCGTCATCGCTGTCCTCCGAACTGTACTGCCGTCCGTTCCGGACAGTTCGTCAGGATCGTACCGTAACCGTCACTGTCGAGAAAAGGACGATCCGCGCATATCCGGGCCGCCGCAACGCCGGAGACGAGCATGATCGGGACGAGAGAGAGCCTCGAACGCCACGGCGAGACCCGCGCCTGGATCGTGCGGCGCTTCCACGACGCCCTCGTCGTGGTCGGCGGGCTCGTCCTGGCGCTGCCCCTGATCGTGCCGTTCGCCTGACCGGCCGGCGGTCGCCCTCGCGGGCGGAAAGATCTTCGACCGGAAACGCCATGACCCTCCGGCGATCTCGGAAGGGCTTCGATCCCCGAAGGAACCGAACGATGGATCAGTCCGCCTGGAACTCCGCGACGACGGAGTGGCGAGCCTACGGCGCCCGCGACGCGATCGTCTTCGCCCTCGGCTTCATCCTGGCGCTGATGCTGATCGTGCCGTTCGCCTGACGCGTCAGCCGGTGACGCAGTTGCCCTCGAACAAGGTCCTGGCGCGCTCCACGGCGCGAAAATCCGCCCTGCTCGCCGGGCTGCGCAGCTCCGGGCCCTCGGGCAGGCGGCCGAAGAATTCTTCCGGGATGTCGGCGACGAAGCCGCGCGGACCGGTATAGGCCCCCATGCGATTGCGGGTGTCGACGGTGCCGCACAGGGCCCCGGCGCGGCCGATCCTCAGACCCGCCACCCGCGCCTCCGGATCGCGCAGCCGCTGCTTGATCAAATCGAGCAAGGTCTGCGTCGCGCCCGCGTCCAAGACCGCGCCCGAGCCGTCGACGATCGTCTGCGCCCGCGCCGCCGTCGCGCCGGCGAGGATCGGGAGGGCCGCCAGGGCGATCCGGGGAACGCGCATCCGGGTTCAGCTTCCCTTGGCCACGACCTCGATGTCCCGGTCGAGCCCGCTCTCGACCTTGAACTCGCGGGAGTAGACCTGCCCGTCGTGGCGGGCGATCAGCACGTAGTCGCCCTCGGCCAGCGTCACCTGCGGGAAGGCGCCGATCGCTTCGCGGATGGTATCGCCGCCGGGCGTCAGCACGCTGAAGGCGGTGCCGGCGAAGGCCTCGGCGCCGGGCGCCGAGACGAGCTTCAGCGTCACCGTGGCGGCCCTGTGGTTCATGGTGGCGTCGGTGAGCCGGCCGTTCTCGACCTTGAGGTCGGCCCGCTGGATGGCGTTCGATTCCCCATAGGTCGAGACCACGTGATAGGTGCCCTCGGGCAGGCGCAGCACCTCGCCGGCCTTGACGCCGCCGCGCACCAGCCGCCCCTCGGAGTTGGTGCCGACCGGCACGAACACCTGGAAGGACAGCTCGGCCGGGGCGATCCGGGCGTCGCCGATGGCGCCGGAGAGGCGCAGCGCCCCGGCGCTGATCTTGAGCTGCTCGGTGACCGGCTGGCCGCTCATCGCGACCTTCCGCGAGGCGCTGGCGAAGCCGTAGGTGACGGTGGCGACGTAGGTGCCGGGCGCGAGGTTGAGGACCGGCGCCGCGTCGTTCGAGCGGGCGACGATCGACGGGCGGACGCCGTCGCTGCGGTCCTCGTAGATCCGCCACGTCAGTCCCGAGCGCAGCAGCCGGTCGCTGCCGGCGAACACCGCAGAGAGGCTCAGCGGCGCCTCGCCCTGCGCCGGCCCACCGAGGGAGGGCAGGTTGCTCATGCCGCCGAAGGTGCCGCCCTGCGCCAGAGCCGGCGCGCCGGAGAGCGCGAGGCCGAGCGCCCCGATCGCCGTTGCCTTGCTGAGCGCCATCCTGAAGGCCCTGCCGCTTCCTGATCGAACCGAGATTTGCCAGAAGCAGCCCTGGACCGCGACCGTGGCGCGCGCAAGGCATCCGGCCTCCCCGGCGTGCGGCCTCCGTCCCATATCGGGCCCGCAGGCCCCGAAACCCGAGATCCCCCGCCATGAGCGCGACGATGAACCCGACCCTCGACATGCTGGCCCGCCGCCGCTCGGTGCCGCCGATGCTGCTGAACGCCCCCGGCCCGACCCGCGAGGAGCTCGACGCCATCCTCACCCTCGCATCGCGGGTGCCGGATCACGGCAAGCTCGCCCCCTGGCGCTTCGTCGTGATCGAGGGGGAGGCCCGCGCCCGCCTCGGCGCGATCATCGCGGACGCCTACCGGGCCGACCATCCGGAAGCCGGCGAGGACCGTCTCGCCCTGGAGCGGCAGCGCCTTTCCCATGCCCCCGTGGTGGTGGCGGTGGTCTCCCGCGCCGCGCCCCACGCCAAGATCCCGGAATGGGAGCAGGTGCTGTCCGCGGGCGCGGCGGCGATGAACCTCGTGGTCGCCGCGAATGCGTCCGGCTTCGCGACCTCCTGGCTAACCGAGTGGTTCGGCTACGACCGGCGCGTGCTGGAGGCGATGGGGCTGGCGCCCGAGGAGCGGCTCGCCGGCTTCGTGCATGTCGGCCGGCCCTCGGAGGTGCCCTCGGACCGGCCGAGGCCGAGCCTCGACGAGATCGTCACCCGGCTCTGAGTGGCGCGGCCATGCACTACGATCTCGCCGCCCCGAGCCTGCCCCACAACCCGCTGAAGGCCATCGTCGCGCCGCGCCCCATCGGCTGGATCAGCGCCATGAGCCGGGAGGGCGCGCTCAACCTCGCGCCCTACTCGTTCTTCAACGCGGTCGCCGACGACATGGTCGCCTTCTCCTCCTCGGGGCGGAAGGACGCCATGACCTTCGCGGAGGACGGCGGCGAGTTCGTCTGCAACCTCGCGAGCTACGATCTGCGCGAGGGCATGAACGCCAGCTCCGCGCCGCTGGCGCGCGGGCACAGCGAGTTCGAGCACGCGGGGTTGCGCACGGCGCCCTCGCGCCTCGTGCGGCCGCCCCGCGTCGCAGAGGCACCGGCGGCGCTCGAGTGCAAGTGGCTCCAGACCGTGCCGCTCAAGCCCCTCGGCGGCGGCGAGCCGACGAACTTCCTGGTGATCGGCCAGGTGGTCTCGATCTACGTGGACGACCGCTTCGTCGCGGACGGCCTCGTCGACACCGCCGCCATGCGCCCGATCATGCGGGGCGGCGCCTTCGACTATTTCTCGGTCACTCCCGAGAACCGCTTCGAGATGCGGCGTCCGAAGGGTGGCGGCTGAGGCTCGCCGCCGCTACGAGCCGACCTCGAGGCGCACGATGAGCCCGTCGACATGGCAGATGCGCACGGGCAGGCCCTCCCTGATCGGGCCGCCATGGGAGGCGCTGGTGTTGAAGCCGCCGGTGACGATGTAGTCCGAGTAGCTGAACGGCACGCCGTTCACCTCGAAGCGCTCCCGGTCGTGACCGCCATAGGGCATCGGGTGGAACCGCGCGACGCGCCCCTCGACCGTCGCGCAGCGGTTGCCCAGCACGGCCTCGCCGGCCTCGTCGGTGGCGCTCCAGCGCGCGCCCAGCGTCACGAGCGTGTGGAGGCCGAAGACCAGCGGAAGGGCGGGGACGACCGATCGATGGGCCAGGGGCTTCGGCAAGCCCAACCGCACCAGCGTGTCCGGGCGGAACCAGAGGTAGGCGCCGAGCAGCATCAGGCCGACGCCGAGGAGGAACGGAACCACGCGCTCGCTCCCGGCAGTCGACGCATCGAACACCGTGACGTACTGCATCCCGACTCCGCCGCGCGGCGACCGCGAGAGGCCTCTCGGCCCGGCGCAGGACACGGCCACGTCTCGCTTCGGGCGTTTGCGGCGGGCCGGCGCTTCAGCCTTCCTTTACCATAAACGCAACAGGATCACGGCCTTCGAGGAAGCGCCGTCCGGCGCGCCTCGCGCCGCTCGGGGGCCCGAGCGGTGCCCCCCGGTCGGACGGTCCATGTTCCTGTTCACGACGCCTTCCACCGGTAGCCAGGACGCCCCCCGGGGCGCGGCCGCCGCGACGGCCTCACGGAGCGCCGGCGCACCGGCCGGAATCGTCGAGGCGATCCGGCAGGGAGCGCAGTCGACCGGCGTCGGCTTCGACTATCTTCTCGCCACGGCGCAGCGGGAATCCTCCCTCGATCCGTCCGCCAAGGCCGCGACCTCCAGCGCCACCGGGCTGTTCCAGTTCATCGAGCAGACTTGGCTCGGCACCATGAAAAGCGCCGGGCCCTCCCTCGGGCTGTCCTCCTACGCCGACGCCATCACCGCGCGCTCCGACGGCAGCTACGCCGTCGCCGACCCGAGTGCGAAGCAGGCGATCCTCGACCTGCGCAAGGACCCGCAGGTCGCCGCGACGCTGGCCGGGGCCCTGACCCAGAAGAACCGCGAATCGCTCAGCGCCAGCCTCGGCCGCGCGCCGACCGCGGGCGACCTCTACGCGGCCCATGTCCTCGGAGCGAAGGGCGCCGCGACCCTGATCGCCTCGGCGCAGGGAAGCCCCGCGCGCGCCGCGGCGGTCGACCTGCCGGAGGCGGCCGCCGCCAACCGCAGCCTGTTCTACGACAAGACGGGGCGGCCGCGCTCGTCCTCGGAGCTCTACGCGACCCTGTCGGCCGCCGCCTCCGGGCGCGCGAGCGTGCCGGCGAGCGACGTCACCGCCGTGCCCGGCGCCACCGCCTACGCCTCGCTCGGCGGCGACCTGCGCTCGCTGTTCCAGACGGATGCCCGCAAGGGTGCGGTCTCGGACGGGGTGGCCAAGCTCTGGCAGGGCCGCTCCGGCGCCTCGGACGCCCGCGCCGCGCCGAGCTACTTCCCGCGTTCCAACACGAGCGCCGACCCCGCCGAGACGACGGGGAGCCTGGCCGAGACATCGGCCGAGGCATCGGCGCCGACGACCGGCCTCGCCCTGGTCGGCGCGCCGCTTCCGCCCCGGCGCCCGGCCGAGCTCTCGGCCGGCGCGTCCGTTCCCGCGCGGCAGGCCCGCGCGAGCGCGCCCCTCGACCTGTCCCAGTTCACGATCCGGAGCGGTCCATGATCGTCCGCCAGTTCCTCGCCGCGACGCAGCATCCCTCCGCCGGGCGGCGGGCCGAGGCCGCCTCGGCGCTGGCCCGCGCCTATCTCCACGGCAATCTCGGGCCGGAGGCGGCCTGGGAGGCCAAGACCGCGCTGCTCGCGCTCCTCGACGATCCGTCGCCGCTCGTCCGCCGGGCGCTGGCGGAAGCCTGCGCGGGCTCCGAGCGCACGCCGCGGCCCGTCGCCGTGGCGCTCGCCTCCGACCAGCCGGAGATCGCGGGCCTGCTCCTCTCGCGCTCGCCGGTGCTCAACGATTCCGACCTCGTGGACGCCGCCGCCATGGGCTGCGAAGCGGCCCGCGCGGCGATCGCCGGGCGCCACCACCTCTCCGCCACCGTCGCGGGGGCGCTTGCCGAGATCGGCGCGCCGGAGACCCTGGCGATCCTCGCCGCCAACGCCACCGCGCGCATCACCACCGGGCGCCTGCTGCGCATGGTCGAGCGCCACGGCGGGGACGCGGGCCTGCGTGAAGCGCTCCTCGCCCGACCGGACCTGCCGCCGGAGGTGCGCCACGCCTGCGCCGCGGCGCTGGCCCGTTCGCTCGCCGCCTTCACGATCGGCTGCGGATGGCTCGGCGCCGAGCGCGGCGAGCGCCTCGCCCGCGAGGCCGGGGAGCGCGCCGTGATCGAGGTCTGCGCCGGGGCGGCGCCGGAGACGGTCGCCCGCGTGGTCCGGCACCTGCGCGCGAGCGGCCAGCTCAACGCCGGGCTGATCCTGCGGGCGATGCTCTCGGGGGCGGCCGTCCTCGTCGAGGCGGCGCTCGCCGATCTCTGCGGCCTGCGGCCCGAGCGGGTCGCGGCCGGAATGCGCGACGCCCGCGGCTTCGCGGCGCTCCACCGCCGCGCCGGCCTGCCGGAGGTGCTGCTGCCCGCCTTCACCGCCGCGCTGTCGGCCTGGAACGAGACCGCGTCCGGCCACGCCGCCGCGCAGGGCGCGGCCCTGTCGCGCCGGATGATCGAGCGGGCGCTCACCGCCTGCGAGGACATGCCGTTCGCCGAGGCCCAGGGGCTCCTGGCGCTGCTGACCCGCTACGAGGTCGAGGCCGCCCGCGACGAGGCCCGCGAGGTCGCCCAGCGCCTCGCCGCCCGCGACGAGGCTGTCCACGAAGCCATGCCGGCCACCGCCTGGCCGGAGGCCGTCGCTGACGAACGGCCGGAGGCGGCGCCCATGCCCGTCTTCCCGGAAGCGTTCTTCTCAGAGGCATCCTTCCCGGAGGCGTCCCCGCCGGAAGCCTCGCGGCCGGAGCCGGTGCCGGCCGCGCCCGTCCGGGACGTCCGCATCGACGCGGTGCTGGAAAGCCTGCCCGAGGCGATCCTCGGCAGCCTGATGGCAGCGCGCGCCGAGAACGAGCGGCGGTCGGAAGAGGCGAGTCACGAGAGCGTCCCGGAGGCCGAGACCATCCCCGCCGCCCTGGTGGCGAGCTACCGGCCGGATCACGTCCGGCTCGCCGCCTGACGGAGAGCGCTCAGCCGAACTGCTCGCGCAGGATGCGCTCGTCCAGGCTGTGGCCGGGATCGTGCAGGACCACGAGGTCCGTATGCTGGTCGAGCGATGCCTCGACCCAGCGCACCCGGCGAAACTCGGTATGGTCGGCCACCGCCGCCACCGGGCGATGGTCCGGGTCGATCACCTCGACGCGGATGCGGGCGTGGCTCGGCAGCAGGGCGCCGCGCCAGCGCCGCGGGCGGAAGGCGGAGATCGGGGTGAGCGCCAGGAGTTGCGCGTCGAGCGGCAGGATCGGCCCGCCGACGGAGAGGTTGTAGGCGGTGGAGCCGGCCGGCGTCGCGAGCAGGATGCCGTCGGCGATCAGCTCGGGCAGGCGCTCCTGCCCGTCCACCAGGATGCGCAGCCGCGCCGTCTGGTGGATCTGGCGCAGCATGTAGACCTCGTTGATGGCCTGCGCCTTGTGGACCGTGCCCTCGATGTCCTCCGCGTCCATGCGGAGCGGATGCACGACGCTGCGCTGGGCGCTCTCCAGGCGCTCGAGGAGCCCGTCCTCCCGGAACTCGTTCATCAGGAAGCCGACGGTGCCGCGGTTCATGCCGTAGATCGGCTTCGAGCCGTCGATGAAGCGGTGCAGGGCCTGGAGCATGAGGCCGTCGCCGCCGAGCGCCACCACCACGTCGGCGTCCTCGGGAGAGACGTTGTCGTAGCGGGCCATCAGCTGCGCCGCCGCCTGGCGGGACTCCGGGTTGGGGCTCGCGATGAAGGCGATCCGTTCGAAGCGCCGCGCCATGCTGGTCCGCCGTCCCGTGCCGTTGACGCGGACGATCCGCGCGGCTCTCACTGCCGGCGGGCTCCGAGCCCGCGGCGGAGGACAGCCATAGCATGGAGCGCGTGCGTCTCGTCTACACGACCTTTCCCGACGCGGAGACGGCGCTCGCCGTCGGCGAGGCCCTGGTGCGGGCGCGGCTCGCGGCCTGCGTGAACGTGCTGCCGGGAATGCGCTCGGTCTACGCGTGGAAGGGCGCGGTGGAGAAGGCGGAGGAGGTCGTCGCCATCCTCAAGAGCCGCGAATCGCTCTCCGGCCCCCTCGCGGCGGCCCTCAAGGCGCGCCACCCCTACGAGACGCCGATCATCCTGCATCTGCCCGTCGCCGAGGCCGACCCGGATACGGAGGCCTGGATCAGGGCGGAGACCGGCGGTTGAGGCGAGGGATCAGGCCGGCGCCCCCCACTGCACCGGCACCAGCTCGTAGCCCTTCGCGCCGCCTTGGCCAGCGCGGGCGATGTGGCCGGTGGCGGGGAAGGGGGCGTGGTAGAAAGCGACCTGGAGGCGCTCGGCCGCAGCCCGGTCGAGGAGGCGGTGGCGGGTCTCGCGGGCCCGGTCCGCGTCCATGTCGAAGATCGCCGACCAGTCGGGGTTGCGCACGAACAGCGCCGGGTGGTTCGTCACGTCGGCCATCAGCAGCAGCCGCGCGGCGCCGCCGTCGAGGAGGAAGACCGTGTGTCCCGGCGTATGGCCGGGAGCCGCGAGCGCCGTGAGGCCGGGACGGATCTCCTTGTCCCAGGCGTAGCGCTCCGTGCGCGGCCCGCCCTCGCCGAAGATGCGCTTCACGGCGGCGAAGTTCGGGCGAAGGCGCTCCGGCGCGCGGGAGGCCTCGCCCTCGTCGGTCCAGTAGGCCCACTCGGCTTCCGGCACGAGCACCTCGGCGTTCGGGTAGACGAGGCGCCCGTCCTTGAAGCGCAGACCCAGCACGTGGTCCATATGGAAGTGGCTCATCACCACCGTGTCGAAGGCGGCGGGCTCGACGCCGGCCGCCGCGAGCGCCTTCAGGGTCCCGCCGGTGCCGGGCGGGCCATTGTCGGCGAAGCCCGTGTCCACGAGGATGCGCTGGCCGGCGCGCTCGATCAGGAGCGTCGTGAAGGTGATGTCGAGCCGGCCCGGATTGAGGAAGGCCGCCTCCATCGCCGCGCGCACCGCGGCGGGGTCGGCGTTCGTGACGAAGCCGGGGTCCAGCGGCCGCCCCAGCGTGCCCTCGTGCAGCGCCGTCACAACCGCCTCGCCGACCCGGTAGCGGTAGACGCCCGGTAGAACCGGCTCCGGCGTCGAGGCCGCGACGGCACCGCCTCCGGTTCCGGCCGCCGCGAGAAGCATCGGCGTGCCCGCGAGCAGGGTGCGGCGGTCGATGGTCATGGCAGGCTCCGGTCTCGGACGATCCGGCGAGGGAGCTACCGCGAGACCGGCTGCCTTCAAGGGCCTGCGAGCCTGTCCCGGCCGGCGACCCGGTGCAGGGCAATGGCCGCCGCGGTCGCGACGTTGAGGGAATCGAAGCCCGGAGCCATCGCGATGCGCAAGCCCCGCATCCGGGCGAGCAGGTGCTCCGGCAGGCCCGGCCCCTCGCTGCCGACGAGGAGCAGCGTCCGGCGCGGCGGCACCAGGGTCGACACCTCCTCGGTGCCGGCGGGCGAGAGGGCGAGCGGTTCGAGATTGAGCCCGGCCGCGACCGCCACCCAGTCGCTCCCGGAGGCGAGACGCGCGAAGGGCACGGTGAGCGCCGCGCCCGCCGAGACGCGGATCGCCTTGCGGTAGAGCGGGTCGCAGCTCTCGGCGTCGAGAAGCACCGCGTCGGCGCCGAAGGCGGCGGCGTTGCGGAACAGGCCGCCGACATTGTCGTGGTTGGTCAGCCCGGCGAGCCCAAGGACCAGCGCCGACCGTGGGGAGGGCGGGACGAGCGGGGAGGCGTCCGGCTCCTCGCCGCGCAGGCCAATGGCGAGCACCCCGCGATGGATCGGGAAGCCCGTCACCGCGCTCATCACCGGCTTGCCCGCCACGTAGACCGGCGCCCCGAGCCCCGCCAGCGCCTCGGCGAGGCCGGGCAGGCGCTCGGGGGCAAGCAGCACCGACTCGATCCGGAAGCGGGCGGCGGGCGACAGCATCAGCCGCAGCGCCACCTCGCCCTCGACCACGAAGCGCCCGGCCCGACCGACGAGGTCGCGCTCGCGCATCGCCGCGTAGGGAGCGAGCCGCGGGTCGGCCGGGTCCTCCAGGACAATCGCCGGGACGGCTCCGCTCACGCGCTCGGGCGCCCGCCCATGCGGGCGGCCAGGGGATCGGCCTCCTCCTTGCGGGGCACCTTCACCAGGGCCTCGCCGTCGAGCACGGTCTCGCCGCCGACCGAGCAGGTGCAGGTCAGCCGGGCCCGGCGCCGCTCGGGCACGAGCTCGGCCACCGTCACGGTGACGTCGACGGTGTCGCCGATGCGCACGGGCGCCCGGAAGTTCAGGGTCTGGCTGATGTAGACCGCGCCCGGTCCCGGCAGCCGCGTGCCGAGCACCGCCGAGATCAGCCCCGCGGTGTAGAGGCCGTGGGCGATGCGGGTGCCGAAGGGCGTGCGCGCCGCGAAGTGCTCGGAGAGGTGGATCGGGTTGCGGTCGCCGGTGATCTCGGCGAAGCCGACCACGTCGGAGGAGGCGATCACCTTCGACAGCGTCTCCGAGAGGCCGACCTCGAGGTCCTCGAAATACAGAACACGTAATTCCGGCAACATCTTCCGCCTCCCGAGACCGCCGCGCGGGCGGTCGTCACTCTGCCGTGCCGGCCTTGCACAGCCGAGGGCACGAATCCAGCCCGACGAAGGCGGCAGGCCCTCGACAGGCGGGCGGGAAGCGGGCAAGCGCGGCTCGGCACGCGCGAGCGACGACGGACATGACAGAGACCGCCCCGGCTTCGCCCCACACCCCGCCCCTGCGCCCCGTCGTGCTGCGGGTGGCGGGGCTCAACCTCGCCTATTTCGGCGTCGAGATCGTCGTGGCGCTGGCCATCGGCTCCGTGGCGCTCATCGCCGACAGCATGGATTTCCTCGAGGACGCGGCGCTGAACCTGCTGATCTTCGCGGGCCTCGGCTGGAGCCTGCGCAACCGCGCCCGGCTCGGCACGGTGATGGCGGCGATCCTGCTGGTGCCGGCTCTGGCAGGCGCCATCGCAGCCTGGCAGAAGTTCCACGCCTTCACGCCGCCCGATCCGGTGCCGCTGACGCTCGCCGGCCTCGGCGCGCTCGCGGTGAACCTAGCCTGCGCCGCGATGCTCGCCCGCCACCGGGACGGCGCCGGGAGCCTGACCAAGGCGGCCTGGCTCTCGGCCCGCAACGACGCCTTCGCCAACCTCGCCATCATCGCCGCGGGCCTCGTCACCGCGCTCTACCCTTCGCCCTGGCCGGACCTCGCGGCGGCGGCGCTGGTGGCCGTGATCAACGCCGATTCGGCCGGCGACATCCTGCGCGCGGCAAGAGCCGAGCGAAGGGCCGAGCGGCGCGGGGCGAACGAGGCTGCCTGACGACGAGCCCATGCGCATCCTGCCGATCTCAGACCTGCATCTCGAAAGGCGGCTCCCCGGCGCCATCCCGCGCTCGGAGGCGGCCTTCGACGTGCTCGCCTGCCCCGGCGACCTGCACGAGGGCAGACCCGAGGCCGGGCTCGCCGCGCTCCTCGATCTGGCGGGGGGGCGGCCGATCGTGCTGGTGCCGGGCAACCACGAGCACTACGCCCCGACCGGCGACCCGCGCACCGCGCCGCAGCTCATCGCCGCGCTGGAGGCCGAGGTCGCCCGGCTGAACGGGGAGGGCGCGCGCATCCATCTCCTCCAGGATGGCGCCGCCTGCGTCATCGGCGGCGTGCGCTTCCTCGGGACGACGCTGTGGAGCGACTGGTCGCTCGCCGGCCGCTGGCTGACCCTGGACACGCCCGACCGTCCCGAGGACCCGGCCGCCTACGCCGCCGCGCGGATGACCGACCCGGTGACGGGCTCGCGGGAGTATCGCGGTTCGATCCGGAAGGGCGACGGCAGCCCCTGGCAGCCCGCCGACGCGATGGCCGAGCACGCCCGCCAGCGGGCGCTCCTCCTCGACGCGCTCGCCGTCCCCCATGACGGCCCGACCGTCGTCGTCACGCACCACCCGGCGAGCCCGCTCGCGGCAGACGCCTTTCGCGATGCGCCCGGCGTGCCCTGGTGGGTGCCGGCCTTCTACGCGACCACGCTACTCGACGACCTGCCCGACGAGCGGCGCCCGGAGGTCTGGCTCTCCGGCCATTTCCACGCCCCGCACGACATCCGGATCGGCCGCTGCCGCTGGGTGGCGAACCCGGTCGAGGGCGGAAACTTCTCGCCGGACAGGATCGTAGAGGTCTGAAGCCTGCGCCCGACCGGAGGGCAGCCTGAGGAGAACGCCCGTGAACGCCTTCATCGCCGTCGTCCTCGTCTGCGCCAACAGCGTCCCGCAGGAGGCCTGCACCGACGAGCGGGCGAGCGAGGTCCGCAAGGTGCGCGTGGCCAACGAGCTCGGCTGCACCAGCGGCTGGCAGGAGATCATCGCCCGCACGGATCTCCGCGACGAGATCGGCAAGACCAGCTACCTCAAGACCGAGTGCCGCCGGGTGAAGGGCGCTGATTAGCCCTCAGCGGTCGTACTTGATGTAGGCGAATCGCGCGTCCGTCGGCGTGCCCTCCAGGCCCTTGCCCTCGGTGCCAGGCTGCCAGCCCACCACCTCCTCGATCTTGCCGGCCAGCGCGAAGTCCTTGTTGGTGATGCCCTTGGCGGCGTGGTTCATCAGCCGCACCTCGACCCAGGCGTAGGAGGCGGTGATGTCGGGGTGGTGCCAGGCGGCCTCTGCGAGGTGGCCGACGGTGTTGATCACCATCAGCGTGCCCTTCCAGCCACTGGTCTTGTAGGTGCGGCGGATCCAGCCGTCCTCGTAGCGCCACTGCGGCAGCTCAGCCTTCAGCCGGGCCTCGATCGCCGCCTCGTCCAGGGTCGCCTCGCGCCGTTCCGTCATCGCCGTCTCCTCCCGTATCGCGAAAACCCTGCGACGGCGCCGGCCGCCGCGCAAGCATGCCGCAGGGCCCGCCGCCCCGGTGGACGGGGCCCATGCGACACCGTAAGAACCGGTTAAGAGACGAGCCGCGCGAGGAGCGCGGACGGCTCATTCCAGGGGAGGCGGGCAGCATGCTGTCACGGCGCGGGTTGCTGGCGGCCGCGGCCACCCTGTCCCTGTCGCCGATCCCGGCGCGCGCCGAGCCCGCCCTCCGCGTCGGCGTGCTGCCTTTCGGCACCGCCGCCTGGGAGGCGGCTGTCATCAAGGCCCGCGGCCTCGACGCCGCCAACGGCTTCCGCCTGGAGACGGTGAAGCTCGCCGGGAACGACGCGGCGCGCATCTCCTTCCAAGGCGGCCAGGTCGACACAATCGTCGGCGACCTGATCTGGGCCTCGCGGCTGAGGAACGAGGGCCGCGACGTGCGGTTCGTGCCCTACTCCTCCACCGAGGGGGCGCTGATGGTGCCGGCCGACAGCCCCGTGAAGGGGCTCGCGGACCTCGCCGGAAAGCGCCTCGGCGTCGCCGGCGGAGCGCTCGACAAGAACTGGGTCCTGCTCCGCGCCCAGGCCCGCGAGGCCGGCCGGCTCGATCTCGAGAGCGCCGCGCAGCTCGCCTACGGCGCGCCCCCGCTCATCATGCAGAAGCTTGAGGCGGGAGAGCTCGACGCCGCGCTCCTCTACTGGACCTACTGCGCACGGCTCGAGGCCAAGGGCTTCCGCCGCGTGGTGAGCGCCGACGACATCATGCGCGCCTTCGGCGCCAAGGGGTCCGTGGCGCTGATCGGCTACCTGTTCGACGGCGCTGCGTTGCGCGACAGGCCGGAGGCGGTGCGCGGCTTCGCGGCGGCCTCCATGGCCGCCAAGCAGATCCTCGCCACGGAGCCCGCCGCCTGGGAGATCGTGCGCCCGCTGATGGCGGCCGAGGACGAGCCGACCTTCGAGGCGCTGAAGCGCAACTTCCTCGCCGGCATCCCCCGGCGCCCCATCGCCGAGGAGCGGGCCGACGCCGTGGCGATCTACGCCGCGCTCGCCCGTCTCGGCGGCGAGCGCCTCGTCGGCGAGGGGAAGGCGCTGCCGCAGGGCCTCTACCTCGACGGCCTCCGGGATGGCTGAAGCCCGGCGTCGGGTTCGTCCGGGGGCGGCCGCCTTCGCCGCGCGTCTCGCCTCCCTCGCGATCCTGATCGGTCTCTGGCAGCTCGCGGCGAGCCTCGCCGACACGCGCACCCTGCCGGGGCCGCTCGCGGTCGCCGCCTTCATCGGCCGCGAGATCGAGAGCGGCGGGATGCTGACCAACATCGGCGTCACCCTGACGCGGGTGGCGGTGTCCTTCGTCATCGCCATGACGCTGGGGGTGCTGCTCGGCGTGGCGCTGGGGCGCTCCAGGCTCGCCGATCGCATGCTCGACACGCCGCTCCTCGTGATCCTGAACACGCCGGCGCTGGTCATCACCGTGCTCGCCTATGTCTGGCTCGGCCTGACCGAGACGGCGGCGATCGTCGCGGTCGCCCTCAACAAGCTGCCGAACGTCGCCGTGATCATGCGCGAGGGCGCCCGCTCCATCGATCCGGGTCTGGAGGAGATGGCGCGCACCTACCGGATGGACCGGCGCACCTGGGCCGCCCACGTGCTGGTGCCGCAGCTCCAGCCCTTCGCGGTGGCGGCCGCCCGCTCGGGGATCTCGCTCGCCTGGAAGATCGTGCTCGTGGTCGAGCTGATCGGCCGTCCGAACGGCGTGGGCTTCGCCATCAACTACTACTTCCAGCTCTTCGACGTGACCGCCGTCATCGGCTACAGCGTCGCCTTCATGAGCGTGATGCTCGCCATCGACACCCTGATCCTCCAGCCCATCGACGCCCATGTCCGCCGCTGGCGCTGACACCGCACCGGTCCTGCGGGTCGCGATCGCCCGCAAGGTCTACGGGGCCGGCGGGCCGGAGCCCGTGGAGGCGGTGCGGGAGCTGAGCTTCCAGGTGACGGCCGGCGAGATCGTTTGCCTGATCGGTCCCTCGGGGGCGGGCAAGACCACGACGCTCCGCATCCTGCTCGGGCTCGACCGCGACTTCGAGGGCCGGATCGCGCCGGAGCCCGGCGGGGAGGGCGCCCGCCTCGGCATGGTCTTCCAGGAGCCGCGGCTGCTGCCCTGGCGCAGCATCGAACAGAACGTGCGCCTCGCCCTGCCGCGGGAGCGCCGGGGACGGGACCTCGACGACCTGTTCGAGAGCCTGGGCCTCGCGCCCTGGCGGGGGCGCTACCCCGGCGCCCTGTCGCTCGGGATGCAGCGGCGGGTCTCCCTCGCCCGGGCGCTCGCCGACGAGCCGCGGCTCCTCGTCCTCGACGAGCCCTTCGTCTCCCTCGACGACGCGGCGGCGGCGGGTCTGCGGGGCTTGGTGACCGGCGCCGTCGAGCGGTTCGGGACGAGCGTGCTCATGGTCACGCACAACGTCGCCGAGGCGATCGAGATCGCCGACCGGCTGCTGCTGCTCTCCGCCCGGCCGGCGCGCCTGATCGGGGAAGAGAGGCTCGCCGTGCCCCGCGCCCGCCGCGACCGGGCCTTCGTCGAGGCGACGCGGGCGGCGCTCGCCGCCCGCTACCCCGGCGTGGTCGCGGGGTAGGTCACTCGGCCTTGGCGGTGACGTCCAGGCGGTCGAGGACGGCGCCGGGGGAGGGCGCGGTGCCGAACTCGGCGATGCCGAGGCCCGCCGCGTCCTTGGTCCGCGCGCTGAGGCTGAGCCGGCCCGGCTTCGTCACGAACTGGCCGAGCGCGGCGCCGATGGCGCGGGCGGCGGGCGAGTTGCCGAGGATGACCGGCACGCCGAGCACGCTCGCGGTGACGTATTCCTGGCGCAGCTCCTCCGGCTTGAGGCTCAGCACCTTGGACTGGGCGGCGATGAAGCGGTCGAACAGGCCGCCGTCCTGCACCGTCAGGTCGAGGCTCTTGGCGGTGGCCGAGAGCATGGCGAGGCCGGAGACGGCGGGGTCCGTGTCGAACATCTCGGGGCCGATGCCGCCGATGGTGCCGGAGAGCCGCAGGCTGCCCATGTCGCGTCCGCTGAGCGAGACCTCGCGGACCGAGACCTCGCGCTTTCCCTCGTCCCAGGCGGTGTCGACCGTCGCGTCGAGGTCGAGATCGCCATAGCCGTAGGCGGCGAGCGAGCCGAGGCCGGGCACCTCGGAGACCGAGGCGGCGGGCAGGGTGATCCCCGACAGGCTGAGCCGGCTCGTGGTCGGAACCCCGTCGCGCATCGGCCCGAAGGTCATCGCCGCGCTGCGCATGCCGACGCGCATGATCTTGGCCGGCGGCTGCTGCGCCGCCGCGCCGCGCTCGGCGCCCTTCTCGCGGGCGGCACGCCGCACGGCATCCTCGACGGCGGCCGCGCGGCCCGGCGCGGGCTTGCCGCGGGGCTTGGCGGGCTCCTCGACGGGCAGGTCGAGGCTCGCATCCTCGATCGAGAGGGTACCCAGCACCGGGGCGGGCTTGGCGTCGGGCTTCGGCTCCGCGCCCGGCTTGCCCTCGGTGGAGAGTCGGCGCAAGGCCGCCGCGGTCGAGGCCGGGGAGAAGCCGGTGAGCGCCACCCGTCCCAGCCGGCCGCGGGTCGCGCCCTGCGAGAAGGAAAGGCCCTCGAGGCCGAAGCTCGCCCCCGCATCGGGGCTGCCGGGCTCCATGCGCGGCATCGAGGCACTCATGCGGGCGATCTCGAAGAGCAGCGGCTGCTCGGAAGCGTCCGGTCGCCCGGCGGTCCGGCCGGGGCGGATCTGGCTGAGCGCGAAGCCCCTGGCCTCGACGGCGCCGGCGAAGGCGCCCTCGATCAGGTCGGCGAGGATCGCGCCGGCCTTGGCCCGCTCGGCGTCGCCGATCCGGTCGGGATCGATCTCCGTCAGCCGGTCCACGGCGCCGCTCCAGCCGCCCGGGATCGGGCGGCCGCCGACGTCGCGCCCCTCCAGCCGGGCGAGGCGGGCGGTGGTGCCGGAACCGTCCGTGTAGATCACGTCGTCCACGGAGAAGGCGGAATAGACGATCTGCGCCGGCCCCAGGGCGGGCGCCGCCGCGCCCTTGGGATCGGCCGGCCGTTCGCCCGTACCGCCGTAGAGGCGGGCGAGGGCGGCGAGGTCGAGGTCGCGGGCCGCGATGCGGCCGTAGGTGCCGGTCCCCTCGGCGGGCGCGCCCGGAACGCCGGTCATGGCGATCGCGGCGCCCGCGGCGGCGAGCTCGGCGATGCGGCCGGCGCGCACGTCGCGGGCGGCGACGTCCCGGTAGACGACGCTCTGGCGGGCGCCGTCCTTCGGCGCGTGGACGAAGCGCAGCTCGGGGATGGTCAGGCTCGCGGCGTTGAGGCGGCCGAGGCGGGCGGCCCAGGGCTCGGGCGAGTCCGTCCTCAGGATCGCGGCGATCTCGTCCTTCGAGAGATGCGTGCCGCTCACCGTCAGGCGCGGCGCCTCCAGGCGCGTCGTCCCGAAGGCGAGCACCACGTCGCTCAGCGTCACGTCCTGGACGGCGGAGGCCGCCTCCTGCGCGGAGGCCGGCAGGGGCCGCGAGACGATGCCCGTCCCGGCGAGGAGGGCGAGCAGGCAGGCGGAGGCCAGAGCCGCCCGCGCCGGGTGGGCGCGGCCCGTCCGATGGATCATGTCGCGTGTCCGGATCAATCGCGGGCGCGGGGCCGCGTCCGCTGGCTCGTGGGAGGCGTTTGCGCGGGCCCATCCGTGGCGCAAACCGCCGCGCGATTCAATCGCGCCGGGGCCGCCCGGAAGTGCGGGGGTATCAAGTGCCGCGCCCCTGTCGTGCCTGCGCAACGGCCTCAGAGCGAGAAGGAGGTTCCGCAGCCGCAGGAGGAGGTCGCCTGCGGGTTCTCGATCTTGAAGGACTGGCCGATGAGGTCGTTGACGAAGTCGATGGTCGATCCGGCCATGTACTCCAGCGAGACCGGGTCGACGAGCACGGTCGCCCCGTCGCGCTCGATCGCGAGGTCGTCGTTCGCCCGGTCGCGGGCGATGTCGAAGGCGTAGGAGAAGCCCGAGCAGCCGCCGCCGTTGACGCTGATGCGCAGGCTGGAGCCCGGGGGCTCGGCGCCCATGATCTCGTTGATGCGCTTCGCCGCGCGGGGGGTGAGGACGATCTCGGCCATGGTGTCGCTTCGCCCGGAGAGGCTAAAGGGGAGGCGTGAGGTCCCGCCCGGCGATTGCCGGCCGGCGCCGGGCCACAAGATATGAGTGCGCGGCGCCCGCCGCAACGCGGTGGTGCGGGCGGCAGGCATTCGCCGGGAGAGCGCGGGCCGTGAGCCAGGACGAGAAGCGGGCGCCCCAGCCCGGCGAGCGCTGGCGGGCGCCCTACGCGACGGACCCCGCCGCGAGCCGGGGCCGGCTGATTCCGGAGCCGGGCTCGCCCACGCGAAGCCCCTTCCAGCGGGACCGGGACCGGATCATCCACTCGACCGCCTTCCGGCGCCTCAAGCACAAGACCCAGGTCTTCGTGCACCACGAGGGCGACCACTACCGCACCCGCCTGACGCACACGCTCGAGGTGAGCCAGATCGCGCGGGCGCTCGCCCGTGCGCTCGGCCTCGACGAGGATCTGGCGGAGGCGCTCGCCCTCTCGCACGACCTCGGCCACACCTGCTTCGGGCATACCGGCGAGGACGCCCTCGACGCCTGCATGGCGGACTTCGGCGGCTTCGACCACAACGCCCAGGCGCTGCGCATCGTGACCCGGCTGGAGCGGCGCTACGCCGGCTTCGACGGGCTCAACCTCGCCTGGGAGACGCTGGAGGGGCTCGTCAAGCACAACGGGCCGCTGCTGGGGCCGGGCGCCCATGGCGAGGACATCCCCGCCGCGATCCGCGAGTACGACGCGATCAACCCCCTCGACCTCGCCCGCTACGCCGGGCCGGAGGCGCAGGCGGCGGCGCTCGCCGACGACATCGCCTACGATTCCCACGATCTCGACGACGGCCTGCGCGCGGGCCTGTTCGAGCTCGCCGACCTCGCCGAGGTGCCCTTCCTCGCCGGCCTCCTCAACGAGATCGCGGCGCTTCATCCGGGGCTCGAGAGCTCGCGGGTCATCCACGAGCTGGCGCGGCGGGTCATCACCCGCTTCGTGGAGGACGTGATCGGCGAGAGCGGGCGGCGCCTCGCGGCCCTGGCGCCGCAGAGCGTCGAGGACATCCGCGGGGCGGCGGGGCCGGTCGTCGCCTTCTCGCCGGCCATGGCGGCGGCGGACGCCGACATCAAGCGCTTCCTGTTCGCGCGGATGTACCGCCATCCCGGCGTGATCGACGTGCGCCGCCGGGCGGCGCGGATCGTCGAGGACCTGTTCCGGGCCTTCAGGGCCGACCCGTCCCGGATGCCGGAGGAGTGGCGCGCCGGGCTCGAAGGGGCGTCCGAGCCCAAGGTCGCGCGGCGGGTGGCCGACTACATCGCCGGCATGACCGACACCTACGCGGCGCTCGCCCACCGGCGCCTCTACGCGGAGACGCCGGACCTGCACTGGACGCCGCCGAGCCGCGGCCTGCCCCTCGCCGAACCCTAACGGCGCGGCGAGGTCGTGGAGCCTCAGTAGCCCGAGCAGTCGAGGCCGTATCCGGCCGGCGCGTAGGCACCGTAGCCGCCATAGGAGCCATAGCCGTAGGCGGCGGGCGCGTAGCCGTACGAGGGCGCAGCGTAGCCGTAGGAGCCGTAGGTGGCGCCGTAGGTGGACGGCGCGTAGCCGTAGCCGCCGCCATAGCCGTAGCCCGTGCCGATGGCGCCGGCGGCGAGCCCGGCCCCGAGGCCGATCGCGGCGCCGGCCGCACCGTAGCCGAAGCTGCGGCGGTAGCCGTAGCCGCGAGACCCGTAGGCGGCGGAGCGATAGCCGTAGCCGCGGGCTCCGTAGGCCGCCCCGTAGGACCCGCCGCGGGCGTAGCCGTAGCCGCCGGGACGAGGGGCGGCGCGGCCGTATCCATAGCCGTAGCCAGTCGGGCGGACCGCGCCGTAGGCGCGGGGCCCGCCATAGCCGTATCCGGCACCGGAGCGCGCGGGGGCGTAGCCGTTATGGGCGTTGAGGTGGCGGGCTTCGGCGGGCAGCGCGACGAGGGCGGCGGCCAGCGTCGCGCCGGCAAGAACGAGGGTCTTCACGATCCGAAATCTCCGCCGCGCGGAAGGGCGCGTCTTCAGAGGTCAAGCCAGACCGCGCGGGGGCCCTTCAAGGGGTCAGTCTACGCATCGGTAGTCCGGATCGTGGAGACCGGCTCGAACGGCATCAGGCGCGCCGGGCATCCTTCGCGCCCGGTACGGCCTGCTGGAGCAGACGCCGGACGCGGAACGCCAGATGGTGTGGAAACCCGGGCACGGAGAGCGGCACGCGCGGATAGCCGTTGGCGCCCGATCTCGCGCGGGGGGCGGAGGCGACGCCGTCGGTGGCCGGCTCGGCCATCTCCTCGGCCCAGATCTGATGGTATCCCGCGCCGTCCGCGAACCAGTGCAGGCCCGATCCGACGGCGCGTCCGCTGACCGGGTAGGAGCAGGCCAGCCGGCCGGCCAAGTACCGGGCCGCGGCACCGCTCTCGATATCCTGGGCCAGGACACGCACGTCGTCTCCGGGTGCATTGTCAAGATCGCGGACGAGTATGGCGAAAGTCATCGTTGAACCCCTCCTCTCGGGCTTCATCTTCGATCTGGGATTGTAGAAGGCGCCTACCGTGGTTGTGGTTGCCTTGTTGTCGGAACAGGGTGAATCCGGTCCCGCCCCGTTCGCTTCAATTGCAGCCGATGCGTCCGCGCCTCGACGGCGGCCTCTGAGAGCGGAGGCGCCCGAAGCCGGCGGCGTCCGTGACTTGCCCCCGCCGCCTTGCTATGCGGCCGGCCTGTCCCGCGCGCTTCGTCCTCACGACCGCGCGCGGCCGCCAACGAGAACCGGCTCCATGAACATCTTCGCCCTCTTCGAGACCCGGGTCAGGGAGGCGGTGGAGGCCCTGATCGCCTCCGGCACGCTCCCTTCGGGGCTCGACCTCGGCCGCGTCGTGGTCGAGCCGCCCCGCGACCCGAGCCACGGCGATCTCGCAACGAACGCCGCCCTGGTGCTCGCCAAGGAGGCGAAGACCAACCCGAAGGCGCTCGGCGAGGCGTTGGCCGCCGAGCTGCGGGCCGACCCCCGCGTCGCGGAGGCGAGCGTCGCCGGCCCCGGCTTCATCAACCTGCGCCTCGTGCCGGAGGTGTTCCGGGACGTGGTGCGCGCCGCGCTCGGCGACCCGAAGGGCTTCGCGCGGACCGCGCCGGGGAGCCGGCCGGGCAAGGTCAATGTCGAGTACGTCTCGGCCAACCCCACCGGGCCGATGCATGTCGGCCATGGCCGCGGGGCCGTGTTCGGGGACGCGCTGGCGAACCTGCTGGCGGCGGCCGGCCGGGACGTGACCCGCGAGTACTACGTCAACGATGCCGGCGCGCAGGTCGACGTGCTCGCCCGCTCCGCCCATCTCCGCTACCGGGAGGCGCTCGGCGAGGAGGTCGGCCCCGTTCCGGAGGGGCTCTATCCCGGCGATTACCTCAAGCCGGTGGGCGCCAGGCTCGCCGAGGAGCACGGCCGCGCGCTTCTCGGCCGTCCGGAGCAGGAGTGGCTGCCGGTGGTGCGCGAGACCGCGATCGCCATGATGATGGACCTGATCCGGGGCGACCTCGCCGCGCTCGGCATCCACCACGACGTGTTTTTCTCCGAGCGCAGCCTGCACGGGGCGAACGGCGGCGCCGTCGCCGCGCTCCTCGACGACCTGCGGGGGCGCGGCCTCGTCTACGAGGGCCGGCTTCCGCCGCCGAAGGGCCAGTTGCCGGAGGACTGGGAGGACCGGGAGCAGACCCTGTTCCGCACGCTCGATTTCGGCGACGACACCGACCGGCCGCTCCTGAAGTCGGACGGCAGCTACACCTACTTCGCCTCGGACATCGCCTATCACCGCGACAAGTACCTGCGCGGCGCCACCGAGATGATCGACGTGCTCGGCGCCGACCACGGCGGCTATGTCAAGCGCATGCAGGCGGCGGTGAAGGCCGTGACAGGCGGCCAGGCCAGCCTCGACGTGAAGCTCTGCCAGCTCGTGCGGCTGCTGCGGAACGGCGAGCCGGTGAAGATGTCGAAGCGCGCCGGCGAGTTCGTGACGCTGCGCGACGTCATCGACGAGGTCGGCCGCGACGCGGTGCGCTTCATGATGCTCTACCGCAAGAACGACGCGACCCTGGATTTCGACCTCGCCAAGGTCGTCGAGCAGTCGAAGGACAACCCGGTCTTCTACGTCCAGTACGCCCATGCCCGCTGCCGCTCGGCCTTCCGGCAGGCGGCCGCGGCGATGCCGGACGAGGACTTTTCGCCCGCGAGCCTGCTGGCGGATGCCGACCTCTCGGTGCTCACCGACCCCGGCGAGATCGAGATCATGCGGCTCGTCGCGCAGATGCCCCGCGTCGTCGAGGCGGCGGCCGCGGCGCACGAGCCGCACCGCATCGCATTCCATCTGTACGAAACCGCAAGTTCCCTCCATGGTTTCTGGAACAAGGGCAAAGACTTGCCGCAATTACGGTTTGTTAATCCAACCGACCGAAAGTCCACACGGGCGAGGCTGGCCCTCGTCGAAGCGCTGACCGGCGTTCTCGCCTCGGGCCTCTCGATCCTGGGAGTGGCCGCGCCGGACGAGATGCGCTGAGCGTGATCAGGTCCCGCGTGGGGTAAAGGGTGCTGCGATGACGAACGCGACGCGAGCGACAGTCGATTTCGAAGCGTTCGCCCGCGAGCTTGCGCAGCCGCATCCCTCGCAGCAGCCCGACCTCACCGCGACCCGCGCCGCTCCGGCGGCCGCGGGCAAGGGCGACCCGCTCGCCGAGCTCGCCCGCATCGTCGGCCAGGACGATCCCTTCCGCGCCCTCCTCGAGGCCCGCGACGGCCGCCGGGACGCGGGGCAGGGCAGCGCCCATGGCGGCGGCCGCATCGAGCCGCGCTTCGAGGCGGCGCCGCAGCCGGCCCCGCACTACGCCCAGGCGCAGCCGACGCAGGCGCACCACGCCCAGGTCCATGCGGACACCCCGGCCGACGCCTTCGACCAGTATCTCGCCTCCGTCGAGCGGGACTACCCGCCCGAGCACGGCTACGCGCCGGCCGACGAGGCGCCCGAGGCGGAGCCCCAGGGGCGCCCCCTCAAGCGCGTCGCGCCGCGCCGCCGCCTGCTCTCCGTCGGCGCCGGCCTCGGCGTGCTGGTGCTCTGCGTGACCGGCGCGCTCACCTGGCGCGGCCTCCACTCGGGCCACACCGAGGGCGGCGTGCCGGTGATCAAGGCCGACACGGCCCCCCTCAAGATCGCGCCGAAGACCGCCGACGGCGTCGTGATCCCCGACCAGAACAAGCAGATCTACGAGCCCAAGGCCAAGGACGGCCAGATCCGCATCGTCAACCGCGAGGAGCAGCCGCTCGACGTGGCCCAGGCGGCCCGCTCGTCCGGAGGCGAGTCGTCCGCGACCACGCCGGGCGCCGGCCAGGGCGGCTTCGGCGAGGCCTTCGGGGAGCCGCGCCGGGTGCGCACCGTCTCGGTCAAGCCCGATACCCCGGCCCCGCCGCGGGAGCAGGCGGAGACGCAGACCCCCTCCGTCATCCCGACCATGACCCTGCCCGAGCCTGCCGGCGCGGCGCCGAAGCCCCGTCCGGTCCGCCAGGCCGCGGCGATGCCCGCCCCGGTGCCGACCCCGACCGAGCCCGCCCCTGCCGCCGAGGCGACCCCGGTGCCGCCCCCCGCCCCGAGCCGGCCGAAGGCGCCGCAGCGTGTCGCGGCCGTGGCGCCCGAGGCCACCGCCCCCGTGGAGGCGCCCGCCACCACCGCGGCGACCTCGGCGAGCACCGCCCCCGTCGGCGGCTTCTCGGTGCAGCTCGGCGTCCGCAACAGCCAGGGCGACGCCCAGGCCGCCTTCAGGCAGATGCAGGCGAAGTATACGCAGCTCGCCGGCAAGCCCGCCCTGATCCGCGAGGCCGAGGTCAACGGCAAGACCATCTTCCGCGTCCGCGTCGGGCCGCTGGAGAAGGCCGAGGCGACGAGCCTCTGCGCCCAGTTGCAGGGCCAGGGCGGCCAGTGCTTCGTCGCCAAGAACTGACGGGCCATCGGTCGTGACCGTGACCGGAGGACGCCGATGACCGTCTCCGCCCTGATCCTCGGCTGCTCCGGCAGGAGCCTGACGGCCGAGGAGACCGCCTTCTTCCGCGCCGTGAAGCCCTGGGGCTTCATCCTGTTCCGCCGCAACATCGGCACGCCGGACGAGGTCCGCGCCCTGACCGCGGCGCTTCGCGACACGGTCGGGCGCGCGGATGCGCCGGTCCTCGTCGATCAGGAGGGCGGCCGGGTGCAGCGGATGGGCCCGCCGCACTGGCCGGTCTACCCGCCGGGGGGCCGCTTCGCCGGGTTCGGCCGCGAGGCCGCCGCCATGGCCCGCCTCGGCGCGCGGCTGATGGCCCACGACCTCGCCGAGGTCGGCATCAACGTCGACTGCGCCCCCGTCCTCGACGTGCCCTCCGAGGGCTCCCACGACATCATCGGCGACCGGGCCTACGGCCGCGAGCCCGACGCGGTGGCCGAGATCGGTCGCGCGGTGGCCGAGGGGCTGATGGAGGGCGGCGTCCTGCCCGTCGTCAAGCACATGCCCGGCCACGGCCGCGCCGCGTGCGACAGCCACAAGGATCTGCCCGTCGTCGACGCGCCCCGCGACGCCCTGGAGGCGCGGGACTTCCGCCCCTTCCGGGCCCTCGCCGACCTGCCGCTGGCGATGAGCGCGCATGTCGTGTTCACGGCGATCGATCCGGAGCGTCCGGCGACCCAGTCGGCGACGGTGATCCGCGAGATCGTGCGCGGCGCCATCGGCTTCGACGGTCTCCTGATGACCGACGACCTCTCGATGCACGCCCTGACCGGACCGTTCCGGGCCCGCACGGAGGCCGCCTTCCGGGCCGGCATCGACGTGGCGCTCCATTGCAACGGCGAGCGCGCCGAGATGGAGGCGGTGGCCGAGGGCGCGCCCGCGCTCGCCGGCGAGAGCCTGCGGCGGGCCGAGCGGGCGCTGGCGCTCCTCGCGACGCGGGCGAAGGGGTTCGACGTCGCGCAGGCCCGCGCCCGGTTCGAGGCGGGACTTTCCGCCGCGGCCTGAGCCGCCCTACGCAGAATGGCTTAAAGGCGCGGGGTGACAGAGGCGGGATGGCGCGGCCGCCTCCGCTTGTGTTCATGCGCGCCCGTCCCTAGGTTCCCCGGACCCTTTTATGGACGACGGCCCCGTGAGAGGAGCGCCGAGCCGACGCGCTCAGGCCTCCGGGACGTCAGGAGAATTCGTCATGGGTACCTGGGGTATCGGGCACTGGATCGTCGTCGCGGTCGTGGTGATGCTGCTGTTCGGCCGCGGCAAGATCTCCGAGCTGATGGGCGATGCCGCCAAGGGCATCAAGGCCTTCAAGAAGGGCATGGCCGAGGACGACACGCCGCCGGCGCGCCCGGCGGCGAGCGAGCCGGTCCGCACCATCCCGCACGCCGAGACCGCGCCGGGCACCGCGATCCCCGCGAGCCACGTCGCCCCGCAGCCGCAGGGCGCCGACAAGCCGGTCTGAGGGCGGGGTTCTCCCACGCCCGCGATGGTGTAAGGCGGGGCAGGGGGCCTGGAGCGGGCCGCCCGATCTCCGAGCACGGCGAGGCCGTCGAAGACCATGCTGGACATGAGCTGGGGCGAGGTGATGCTGATCGGCGGCGTCGCCCTCATCGTCATCGGGCCGAAGGACCTGCCCAAGGCCCTGCGCACCATGGGCCAGGTGACGGGCAAGCTGCGGCGCATGGCCGGCGAGTTCCGCGTCCAGTTCGACGAGGCGGTCCGCGAGGCCGACCTTGAGGAGGTCCGCAAGGAGGTGGACGGCCTGCGCCGCACGACCTCCAGCGCCGCCTCCGGCTTCAATCCGGTCCAGACCATCCGCGACGAGCTGAAGGGCGCCGTCGAGGCCCGCCAGGCCCCGCCGGCCGCCGCTGCGCCGGAGCCTTCCGCGTCCTCGATCCTGGCCGAGGCGGACGCGACGCCCGCCGATCCGCCGCCCGCCCCGGCGCCCCGCCGCAGCCTCGCCGACGCGATGGCCGGGCTGAAGGCGCAGGAGGCCGCATCCGGCGGCCGCTACGACATCCCGAGGCCGGGTCCCGGTACGGCCGTCGCCCCCACGGACGCCTGAGAGATGCCCGCAGTGGACGAGGCCGACGAGGCCGACATCGAGGCCTCGCGCGCGCCGCTGATCGAGCATCTGATCGAGCTGCGCTCCCGGCTGATCAAGTCGCTCATCGCCTTCCTGGCGATGTTCTTCGCGTGCTTCTTCTTCTCGCGGCCGATCTACAACATCCTCGTCCACCCCTACGTCTCGGTGGTGGGCGCCCAGAACGCCGAGCTGATCGCCACGCACTTCCTCGAGCAGGTGTTCACGAACATCAAGCTCAGCGCCTTCGGGGCGGGCTTCCTCGCCTTTCCGGTGATCGCGACGCAGCTCTACGCCTTCGTGGCGCCGGGGCTCTACCGCAACGAGCGGCAGGCCTTCCTGCCCTACCTCATCGCCACGCCGGTGTTCTTCTTGCTGGGCGCGCTCGTCGTCTACTTCCTGGCGATGCCGCTGCTGATCCAGTTCTCAGTCTCGCTCCAGCAGATCGGGCAGCCGGGCGAGGCCACCATCAAGCTCCTGCCGAAGGTGGACGAGTACCTCTCGCTCATCATGGCGCTGATCTTCGCCTTCGGCCTCGCCTTCCAGATGCCGGTGATCCTGACGCTGCTCGGCCAGATCGGCATCATCGACGCGAAGTTCCTGCGGGAGAAGCGGCGCTACGCCATCGTCGCGGTCTTTGTGGTCGCCGCGGTGCTGACGCCGCCGGACGTGATCTCGCAGCTCGCGCTCGCCGTGCCCATGGTGCTCCTCTACGAGGCCTCGGTGTTCTCGGTGGCCCGCGTCGAGCGCCTGCGCGCCGCCCGCCGCGCCGCGATGGGGCTCGACCCCTAAGGGCGCGGCCTTGCCCGGCCCGGCCCGATGCGGCAAAGCGGACCGCCCGCCCCACCGAGCCGCCTCATGCACGACATCCGCGCCATCCGCGAGAACCCGGACGCCTTCGACCGCGACCTGAAGCGGCGCGGCCTCGACCCGCTGGCGGCGGAGCTGATCGCGCTCGACGACGCGCGCAAGGGCGCCGTCTCGGCGGCGCAGGCCAACCAGGAGCGCCGGAACGCGCTGGCCAAGGAGATCGGCGGCGCCAAGAAGGCCAGGGACGAGGCGCGGGCCGCCGAACTCATGGCCGAGGTCGCCCGCCTCAAGGACGAGGGCCCGACCCTGGAGGCCGCGCAAGCCGAGGCCGGCAAGGCCCTGGACGACCGTCTCGCCGCCATCCCGAACCGGCCGCTCGACAGCGTGCCCGAGGGCGCCGACGAGCACGGCAACGTGGAGTACCGCCGCTTCGAGCCGGCGACGCCGTGGCTCACCGGCGGCAAGCAGCATTTCGAGATCGGCGAGGCCTCCGGCCTCATGGATTTCGAGGCGGCCGCCAGGCTCTCCGGCTCCCGCTTCGTGGTGCTGAAGGGCGGGCTTGCCCGGCTGGAGCGGGCGCTCGGCCAGTTCATGCTCGACACCCACACGAGCGAGCACGGCTACACCGAGGTGGCGCCGCCGATCCTCGTGCGGGACGAGGCGATGTTCGGCACGGCGCAGTTGCCGAAATTTCGCGACGATCAGTTCGCGGCCGGCGACGGCTTCTGGCTCATCCCAACCGCAGAGGTCCCTCTCACCAACCTCGTCCGCGAGAGCATCCTCGCGGAGGACGAGCTGCCCCTGCGCTTCACGGCGCTCACGCCCTGCTTCCGCGCGGAGGCCGGGGCGGCGGGGCGGGACACGCGGGGGATGCTGCGCCAGCACCAGTTCAACAAGGTCGAGCTGGTCTCGATCACCGCGCCGGAGCGCTCGGCCGAGGAGCACGAGCGGATGCTCGACTGCGCCGAGACCGTTCTGAAGCGGCTGGAGCTGCCCTTCCGCACCATGACGCTCTGCACCGGCGACATGGGATTTGCATCGCAGAAGACCTACGACATCGAGGTCTGGATGCCGGGACAGAACACCTTCCGCGAGATCTCCTCCTGCTCCGTCTGCGGCGACTTCCAGGCGCGGCGCATGAACGCGCGCTACCGGGGCAAGGACGGCAAGCCCGCCTTCGTGCACACGCTCAACGGCTCCGGCGTCGCCGTCGGCCGGGCGCTGATCGCGGTGATGGAGAACTACCAGAACCCGGACGGCAGCGTCACGATCCCGACGGTGCTCCAGCCCTACATGGGCGGCCTGAACCGCATCGAGGGAGCCAAGCTCCAGGAAGGATCGCGCTGATGCGCATTCTCGTCACCAACGACGACGGCATCCACGCGCCGGGCCTCGCGACGCTCGAGGAGATCGCCCAAAAGCTCTCCGACGACGTCTGGACGGTGGCGCCGGAGAGCGACCAGTCCGGCGTCTCGCACTCGCTCTCCCTCAACGATCCGCTGCGCCTGCGCCAGATCTCGGAGAAGCGCTTCGCCGTGAAGGGCACGCCTTCCGACTGCGTGATCATGGGCGTGCGCCACATCCTCAAGGATCACGGGCCCGATCTGATCCTGTCCGGCGTCAACCGCGGGCAGAACGTCGCCGAGGACGTGACCTATTCCGGCACCATCGCCGGGGCGATGGAGGGCACCATCCTCGGGGTGCGCTCGATCGCGATGAGCCAGGCCTACGGGCCGGGCGGGCGCACCGGCATCAAGTGGGCCTGCGCGGCCCATCACGGGCCGGCCGTCGTGCGGCGCATCCTGGAGGTCGGGATCGAGCCCGGCATCCTCGTCAACGTCAACTTCCCGGACTGCGAGCCCGGCGCGGTCGCAGGCATCGCGGTCGCCGCGCAGGGGCAGCGCAACCAGGCGCTGCTCGCCATCGACGCCCGCACGGACGGGCGCGGCAACCCCTATTTCTGGCTCGCCTTCGCCAAGGCCCGCTTCGAGCCCGGCAACGGCAGCGATCTCAAGGCCATCGCCGAGAACCGCATCTCGATCACGCCGCTGCGCCTCGACCTCACCGACGAGCCGACGCTGACGCGATTCGCGCAGGCCTTCGCGGAGTAGCGACGCGGTCCTGGCCTTCACCACGGCCTACGTGCCAAGCTCTCCCGCGTGAGCGACGACGCCAGCATCGACGGTCCGGCCTCCTACGACGAGGCAGAGGAGGACGCCGCCTTCGTGCTGGCGCTGCGCGAGCGGGGCGTGCGCGACACCGGCGTGCTGCGCGCCATGGAGCGGGTGCCCCGCGCCCGCTTCGCGCCGCCCGACCATCGCGACCTCGCCCGCCGTGACATGGCCCTGCCGCTGCCTTGCGGGGCGACGATGACGGCGCCGACGCTGGTCGCGACCATGCTGGTGATGCTGGGCCCGGTCGCGGGCGCCCGCATCCTGGAGATCGGGACCGGGTCGGGCTACGTCGCGGCGCTGCTCGCAGGGCTCGGCGCGGCCCAGGTCGTGAGCCTGGAGCGCTATGCGGGCCTCGCCGCGCAGGCGGCGCGGGCGCTCGCCGAGGAGCCCTCCGTCCGGGTGATGCAGGGCGACGGCCTCGCGCCGCTCGGAGCGCGCCACGGCACGGACGGCTTCGAGCGCATCCTCGCCAACGGCGCCGTCGAGCGGGTGCCGCAGACCTGGCTCGACGCGCTGGCGCCGGGCGGGCGCCTCGTGGCGCCGCTCGCCACCCGCAGCAGCAGCCGGCTGATCCTGATCGAGCGGGGGGAGGGGGGAAGCTTCCGCGAGACCCTCGGGCCGCCGCTGCGGCTGCCGCCGCTGTTGCCGGGGCTGGCGCGGGTGCTGTGAAACGAAGCGGCCCCGCCACGAGGGGCGTGGCGGGGCCGGTCGGTCTCGTCGCGGCCGATACGCAACGCGGCTCGCGAGACCGGCACCCTCGCAGGAAGAGGTTAGCTTAGTCTTGCCGCGCGCACGACGACCGCAGGTCGAAACGGGACCGCGGCGCGGCCGCATCAGTCGATCCGGCGCGGAAACGGCGATCTCGAAAACGGTTGCTTAACCTGAATCCCGTTTGAATGGCGCATCAAGGTTGCGTCAGGCAAACGGGTGCGTCGATGCGGGTTCGCGGAGCTAATCGGGGCTTGAGGACGCTGTCGCGTCTCGCGCTCGTCGGGGTGATCGGCAGCGCCGCCGCGGCCTGCTCCTCGGACGCCTCGCGTCTGAGCGACCCCTTCACCAATCCGTTCGCGTCGAACGAGCCGGCCGCCACGGGCAGCCTGCCCGACGCGACGCCGCCCTCGGCGCCGCCGATCCGCACCGGGCGCATCCAGTCCGAGGCGCTGGCGGCGCCCGCGCAGGTGGCGATCTCGCCGCGCCCGGTCGCGAGCGCGCCGAGCCTGGCGAGCCCCGCCCCGGCGACCCGCGTCGCCTCCGTCGGGCAGGCCGGCTGGAGCGCGCAGGGCGGCACCACCATCACCGTCGGCCCCGGCGACAGCCTGAACCAGATCTCGACCCGCTTCGGCGTGCCGGGCTCGGCGATCCTCTCGGCCAACGGGCTGAGCAACGCCTCGCAGGTCACTGCCGGCCGGCAGATCGTGGTGCCCGTCTACAACGCCTCCGGCATGAACCCCGGCGGCATGTCCGCCCGCGCCGTGCCGGCCGCCCCGCAGGAGCGCATCCAGGCGACGAAGGACGCCGCGAAGAAGCAGGCCGAGGAGCGCCGGGTCGCCGACAAGGCCTCCGACGACAAGCGCGCCCAGGCCAAGGCCACCGAGGAGCGGCTTCGCAAGGAGGCCGCCCGCAAGGAGGAGCCCAAGGACGAGGGCAAGCGCCACGTCCGTCCGGGCCAGACCGCCAAGGCCGAGGCAAAGACCGAGACGAAGACCGTCAAGACCGAGTCGAAGCCCGATCCGAAGGCCGAGGCCGCCCGCAAGAAGGAGGAGGCCCGCCTCGCCGAGGCCAAGGCCGCCAAGGAGAGCGCCAAGGCGGACGCCGCCAAGAAGCTCGCCGAGGCCAAGGCCGCCAAGGAGAACGCCCAGAAGGCCGCCAAGGCCGAGGCGGAGACGAAGGCCGAGCCCGTGAAGGCGGCGGCCGCCGCTCCGGCCAAGCCCGCCGAGCCCGTGAGCACCGGCTCGGTCGCGGCCGCCTCCGACCAGTCCTTCCGCTGGCCCGCCAAGGGCCGGGTGATCTCGGGCTACGGCTCCTCGGGCAACGAGGGCATCAACATCGCCGTGCCCGAGGGCACGCCGGTGAAGGCCGCCGAGGAGGGCACCGTCGCCTATGCCGGCTCCGACGTGAAGGGCTACGGCAAGCTCGTGCTCGTGCGCCACTCGAACGGCTACGTCTCGGCCTACGCCCATAACGGCGAGATCGACGTGAAGCCCGGCGAGAAGGTCAAGCGCGGCCAGACCATCGCCAAGTCCGGCGCCACGGGCAACGTGACGTCGCCGCAGATCCACTTCGAGATCCGCAAGGGCGGCGCGCCCATCGACCCGATGAGCCAGCTCGCCAGCAACTGAGCGGCGAACCGGCGCGAGGCTTCGGACGGCGGCCCGGCGACGGGCCGCCGTTTCCGCGTTCAGGCGGCGGGCTTCGGGGTCTGGAGCGTGCCCTCGGGGCTCTGCTGGTCCACCGCCTCGGGCAGCAGCTTGGCGAGAAGCGCCAGGAAGTCGTCCGGCGGGATGCCGAGCCTCTGGGCGATGGCCTGCGCCTGCTCGGTGCCGAGCACCCGGCGCAGGTCCTCGGTGGTGATCGGCTGGTTGGGGCCGCGACCGAGCCAGGAGTTCACCTGCTGGCCGTAGCCCGACTGCTGGAGCTTGTTCAGCAGCCCCTGCACGCCGCCCGGCAGCGCCGCCTCCAGGATGCCCGGCAGGGCCGAGGCGACGATGCCGCCGACGCTGCCGCCGAGCGAGTTCTTGATGGTGTCGATCAGGCTCATCGGGCCCCTCCGCTCACGCCTAGGGGCAGGAAGGTTAGGGCCGAACGCGCGCGCGGCGAGGGGCGTCAGTCGAGCCGCTGCCCGAGGCGTCCGGCGAGGTCCTGGATGAACTGGAAGGCGGTGCGGCCCGAGCGCGAGCCGCGGGTCGTCGACCATTCCAGCGCCTCGGCCCGCAGCCGGTCGGCATCGACGGCGAGCCCGTAGCGGGCGACGTAGGCGCGGATCATGGCGAGATACTCGTCCTGGCTGCACTTGTGGAAGCCGAGCCAGAGGCCGAATCGGTCGGAGAGCGAGACCTTCTCCTCCACCGCCTCGCCGGGGTTGATCGCCGTGGAGCGCTCGTTCTCGACCATCTCGCGGGCGAGGAGATGCCGCCGGTTCGAGGTCGCGTAGAACAGCACGTTGTCCGGCCTTCCCTCGATGCCGCCGTCGAGCGCCGTCTTCAGCGACTTGTAGGAGGTGTCGTCGGCGTCGAACGAGAGGTCGTCGCAGAACACCACCCAGCGGTGCGGATCGGCCCGCAGCAGCGCCATCAGGTCGGGCAGCGCCTCGATGTCCTCGCGATGGATCTCGACGAGCTTCATCGGCCGCGCGCCCTCGGGCCTCGCGGCGTTGATCTCGGCGTGCACCGCCTTCACGAGCGAGGACTTGCCCATGCCCCGCGCGCCCCAGAGGAGCGCGTTGTTGGCCGGCAGGCCGGCGGCGAAGCGGGCGGTGTTCTCGGCGAGCGTATCGCGGTTGCGGTCGATGCCGGTGAGGAGCCCCATCTCGACGCGGGAGACCTTCGGGACCGGCACGAGCCGCCGCTCCGGCCCCCAGAGGAAGGCATCGGCGGCCTCGGTGTCCACGACGGGCTCCGGCCGGGGCGCCGCCCGCTCCAGGGCGGTGGCGATGCGCTCGAGGAGCGGAAGCAGGGTGGCCAGGGCCGGGTCGTTCGATGCCGTCATCGTCGCGTGTCCTGAGAGCGGCGCCCGACCGCCGCGGGGGCTCCTTAGAGCAGGCTTGAGCAGCGGGAAACCTCGCGTTAGCGATCGGGCCGCGAGGGCGCTGCAACGCAGCCTTCACCGCGATCCGCTACGACGGAACGCCGCAGAGGGGCGGGGATGATCGCAGCGCTCAGAAAATCCGCGATCGAGACCGCCATGGCCATCGCCGGCTCCGTGACGATCGCGGCCGGCACGGTCACCCTGCTCGACCTCGGCGACCTGAGGATCACCGTGATCCTCTCGGTGCTCTGCCCGCTGATCCTCGCCCCGCCGATCTGCTTCTGGAACCACCGCCGGGCGGCGAAGACGGAGGAGCTCTACGCCCGGCTGGCGCTGGCCAATGCCGAGTTGACCCGGATGATGCGGCGCCTCGAGGACGCGGCGCACCGGGACGGCATGACCGGCCTCCTCAACCGGTCGGCGTTCTTCGCCGCGCTGGAGCCGCTCTGCGCGGAGACCGGCGGGGCGATGGTGATGATCGACGCCGACCGCTTCAAGGCCATCAACGACACCCACGGCCACGCGGCCGGCGACGCCGCGGTGATGGCGATCGCCCATGTGCTCGCCGCCCTCGCGAGAGAGGGGGCCCTGACGGCGCGGATCGGCGGCGAGGAGTTCGCGGTCTTCCTTCCGGAGGCCGGGGAGGGCGAGGCGGCCGAGCTCGCCGAGCGGGTCCGGGCCGCGATCGCGGCGGCCGGGCGCACCGGCTCCCTGGCCGCGGTGGGGCTGACGGTGAGCCTCGGCGTCGCAGCCGCGCGGGCCGGCGTCGGGGTCGACCGGCTCTACCGCGCCGCCGACGCCGCGCTCTACCGGTCGAAGCAGGCGGGTCGCGACCGCACGAGCCGCTTCGGCGGGGACCTCGCCGCCTGACGGCGGGCGGGTGGCGAAGCCCGGAGAAACGCGCGTCGCCGGGGACCGGCTGTTTCGACGCGTCCGCCGTCGTTGCTTTCGGGTCGCCCGTGGCTATAGTCCGCGCGCTTTTCGGCAGAGCCCCGATGACGCCCCGCGACCGGCGGCGGCGCGGGCCTGAACGCATCTTGAGGAGTCTCCACGCGTGATCACCCCCGCCTTCGCCCAGGGGGCCGGCGCTGCCGGCGGCATGGACGTCGCCCTTCAGCTGGTGCCGTTCGTCCTCATCTTCGTGATCATGTACTTCCTGATCCTCCGCCCGCAGCAGAAGCGGGTCAAGGACCATCAGGCGCTGGTCAAGGGCGTGCGCCGGGACGACACCGTCGTCACCAACGGCGGCCTCGTCGGGCGCGTCACCAAGGTCACCGACGATTCCTCCGAGATCGAGGTCGAGATCGCCCCGAACGTGCGGGTGCGCGTGGTGCGCACGATGATCTCCGAGGTCCGCGTCAAGGGCGGACCGGTCAAGGCCGCCTGAGGCCCGTATCGTAGGCGCCCGGGAGACGTGGAACCCGGGCCGACAGACCTCGTCAGGACCGGCGGATGCTGCGCTTCTCCAAGGCCAAGATCTTCGCGACGCTCGCCGTCATCCTCGTGGGCCTCAGCCTCGCGGTGCCGAGCTTCTTCTCGCCCGAGCAGCGCAAGGGCTTCATGGCGAGCCTGCCGGCCTGGGTGCCGCACTGGATCGTGCCGACCCGCGCCATCGTGCTCGGCCTCGATCTCCAGGGCGGCTCGCAGCTGCTGCTCGAGGTCGACCAGGGGGAGCTCGTCGCCTCCCAGGCGAAGGCGCTGCGCGACGACATCCGCCGCATCCTCCAGCAGGAGCAGGTGCGGGCCGACGGCGGCATCCAGCTCCAGCCCCGCGGCGCGCAGGTGCGCATCAGCGACGCGGCCGCCCGCGCCAAGGTGCTGCCGAAGCTCCAGGAGCTGGCGCAGCCGATCTCGAACCCCCTCGTCGGCCAGTCGGGCGGCCGCACCGTCGACGTCGCCGAGCAGCCGGACGGGCTGATCCGCCTGACGCTGACGGACGCCGGCATCAACGACCGCACCCGCCGGGCCGTCAGCCAGGGCATCGAGGTCATCCGGCGCCGCCTCGACTCGACGGGCACCACCGAGCCCTCGATCCAGCAGCAGGGCGCCGAGCGCATCCTGATCCAGGTGCCAGGCGAGCAGAACCCGGAGCGCCTCGAGAAGCTCCTCGGCTCGACGGCGAAGCTCGAGTTCCGGATGCTCTCCGACTCCGCCTCCGGCGACGTCGACCTGCTACCCTCGCGGGACGAGAAGGGCGCCAAGGTGCCCGTGGAGCGCCGGGTGATGGCCGATGGCGGCGACCTCACGGACGCTCAGCCTGCCTTCGACCAGCAGTCCCACGAGCCGATGGTGAGCTTCAAGTTCAACCTGAAGGGCGCCCAGCGCTTCGGGCAGGCGACCTCGGAGAACGTCGGCCGCCGCATGGCGATCGTACTCGACAACGAGGTGATCTCGGCCCCCGTGATCCGCACCGCCATCACCGGCGGCTCCGGCCAGATCACCGGGAACTTCTCGGTCCAGCAGGCCAACGACCTCTCGGTGCTGCTGCGGGCCGGCGCGCTGCCGGCGAAGTTCACCGTGGTCGAGCGCCGCGTCGTCGGCCCGGGCCTCGGGCGCGACTCGATCGAGGCCGGCAAGATGGCGACGCTGGTGGCCGCCGGCCTCGTCGTCGCCTTCATGTTCGCGACCTACGGCACCTTCGGCTTCATCGCCAACATCGCCCTCATGGTCCATGTCGGCCTCATCCTCGGCCTGATGTCGGTGCTGGAGGCGACGATGACGCTGCCCGGCATCGCCGGCATCGTGCTCACCATCGGCACGGCCGTCGACTCGAACGTGCTGATCTACGAGCGCATGCGCGAGGAGAGCCGCGCCGGCCGCTCGCTGATCTCGGCGCTGCAAGCCGGCTTCGACCGTGCCTTCGCGACGATCATCGACTCGAACTCCACCATGGCGATCGCCGCGCTGATCCTGTTCTTCCTCGGCTCCGGTCCGGTGAAGGGCTTCGCGGTGGTCTTCATCCTCGGCATCCTCACCACCGTGATCACGGCGGTGACTCTGACCCGGATGATGATCGCCCTGTGGTACAGGTACGCCCGGCCGAAGGCCCTGCCGTTCTAGAGCGCTCACGCCGCTCCGAACCTGGCCCGCCCGAGAGACACCGAGACCCGATCATGCGCCTGCTCCGCCTCTGGCCCGACGAGTCGCACTTCGACTTCATGCGATTCCGTCACCTGACCTTCCCGCTCTCGGCGGCGATCTCGGTGGCGACGGTGGTGCTGTTCCTGACGATGGGCCTCAACTTCGGCATCGACTTCAAGGGCGGCACGCTCGTCGAGCTGCAGGCGAAGTCCGGCCAGGCGGACGTGGCCTCCGTGCGCCACACCGCCAACGGCTTCGGCTTCGGCGAGTCCGAGGTTCAGGAGCTCGGCGGCCAGGGCAACATCCTGGTGCGCTTCCCCCTCCAGCCCGGCGAGCAGGGCCAGACGGCGGTGATGAACAAGGCGCATGCCGCCTTCGACGCCGACTACGAGTTCCGCCGCACCGAGACGGTCGGGCCCCGCGTCTCCGGCGAGCTGGTGCAGTCGGGCACGCTCGGCGTCGTGCTCTCGGTGGTGGCGGTGTTCCTCTACCTCTGGTTCCGCTTCGAACGGGAGCTGGCGCTCGGCGCCATCGTCGGCACGCTCCACGACATCGTGCTCACGGTCGGGATCTTCATCATCACCCGCATCGAGTTCAACATGACCTCGATCGCCGCGATCCTGACCATCGTCGGCTACTCGCTCAACGAGACCGTGGTGGTCTTCGACCGCACCCGCGAGCTGATGCGCCGCTACAAGAGCATCCCCGTGGTCGAGCTGCTCAACCTCTCGATCAACTCCACCATGTCGCGCACGGTGATGACCTCGATCTCCACCGCCCTGTCGCTGGCCGCCCTGGTGCTGTTCGGCGGCGAGGCGATCCGGGGCTTCGCGGTGGTGATGCTCTGCGGCGTCGTGATCTGCACCTACTCGGCGATCTTCGTCTCGACGCCGGTGCTGATCTATCTCGGCCTTCAGCTCTCCGGCGCCCGCAGCGCGGCGGGCCGGGCCGGCGTGCCGCAGCCGGCCGAGTAGCTCAAACGCGATCGAGCCCCGCCGCATGGCCGAGCCCACCCACGGCGATCTCCAGGGATTCGTCCCCGGCCGCTACCCGATCGACACCTACGGCGCCGGCGGCTTCCGCTTCGCCGACATGTCGCATCGCGGCTCGATCCTGGCGATGCCCCATGGCATCCAGGCGTGGAGTCCCGAGAGCGCGGCCGAGATCGACCGCGCGTCCCTGCGGGCGGTGCGCGAGGCGGCCGGCGGCGTCGAGCTGCTCCTTCTCGGCACCGGCCTCGACATCGTGCCGCTGCCCGCGGAGCTGCGCGCCTGGCTCAAGGAGGCCGGCATCGGCCTCGACGTGATGCAGACGGGGGCGGCCGCGCGCACCTACAACATCCTCATGGCGGAGAACCGCAAGGTCGCCGCCGCCCTGATCGCCGTCGCGTGAGCGAGGGCGCGGCGTCCCCCGGCAGGGACCTCGGCTTCGCCCTCGCCCATTGCGAGGCTCTGGTGCGCGAGGGCGACCCGGACCGCTACGTCGCGACGCTGTTCGCCCCGGCCGCGTTCCGCCCGCACCTCTTCGCGCTCACCGCCTTCAGCCTGACGATCGCGCGGGTGCGGGAGGCCGCCTCCAACCCGATGGCCGGCGAGATCCGCCTGCAATGGTGGCGCGACGCCCTCCAGGGCGAGGCCCGCGGCGACGTGCGGGCGAACCCCGTCGCGGCGGCGCTGGAGGACGCCATCGTCCGGCGCCGGCTCGGCCGCCGCCCCTTCGTCGACCTGATCGACGCCCGCGTCTTCGACCTCTACGACGACCCGATGCCGAGGCTGAACGACCTCGAGGGCTACTGCGGCGAGACCGCCTCGGCGCTGTTCCGCCTGGGCGCCCTGGTGCTCTGCGACGGCAGCGAGCCGGGCGGTGCGGCCGCCGCCGGGCACGCGGGCGTCGCCTACGGGCTCACCGGGCTCCTCCGGGCGCTGCCCTGGCACGCCCGCTCCGGCCAGGTCTACCTGCCGGCCGACCTGCTCGCCCGCTACGGGGTCACCCGCGAGGACATCGTCACCGGCCGCGGCGGACCGGGCTTGAAGGGCGCCTGCACGGAGCTGAGGACCATCGCCCGCCGGCATCTGGCCGCCTACGAGGCCGCCCGCGACACGATCGCGCCCGCCGCCCGCGCCGCTTTCCTGCCGCTCGCTCTTGTGCCGGCGTATCTCGATGCCATGGACCGTGCCGGATACGACCCGCTGTCGAGCGTCGTCGAGATCCCCCGCTGGCGCCGGGCCTGGCGGCTGTGGCGCGCCTGGCGCCGGCGGGGCCCCTGAGACCTCGCCGCACCGGTGAGACAGAAACCGCGGTTTCCAATGCATTCAGAATGGGATCGCGTTGAGCGCCCCAAGGCCCTCTGTTAGCAGAGCTTGACCGCTCCCCGCCAAGAGGGAGCCGCTCAGGAGGAGCCGCGCCCGTGGAAACCTGGAACCAAGTCTACGATCCATTCGGCAACGTGTGGCTGTCCACGTTCGCCGCCTCGATCCCGGTCATCGCCCTGCTCGGCATGATCGCCAGCGGCAAGGTGAAGGCGCATATCGCCGCCGTCCTCTCGCTGGTCATCGCGCTGCTCGTGGCCATCGTCGGTTTCGGCATGCCCACGGGCCTCGCCACCCGCGCCGCCATCCTCGGCATGGTAACGGGCTTCTTCCCGATCGGCTGGATCATCCTCAACGTCATCTTCCTCTACCGCCTGACGGTGGAGAAGGGCTGGTTCGCCATCCTCCAGCAGTCGGTCGCCGGCATTACGGCGGACCGGCGAATCCAGCTTCTGCTCGTGGCCTTCGCCTTCGGCGCCTTCTTCGAGGGCGCGGGCGGCTTCGGAACCCCCGTGGCGGTGACGGGCGCCATCCTGATCGGCCTCGGCTTCTCGCCGCTCGCGGCCTCGGGCCTCTCGCTGATCGCCAACACCGCGCCGGTGGCCTACGGGGCGCTCGGCGCGCCGATCCAGGGCCTCGCCTCGGTGACGGGGTACGACCCCTACATCCTCGGCGCGATGATCGGCCGGCAGCTGCCGTTCTTCTCAGTGATCGTGCCGTTCTGGCTGATCTGGGTGTTCGCGGGCTTCCGCGGCATGATGAAGATCTGGCCGCCGATCCTGGTCTGCGGCGCCTCCTTCGCGCTGGCCCAGTTCCTGATCTCGAACTACGTCAACCCGTGGATCGTCGACATCGGCGCCTCGCTGGTCTCGATGGGCGCGCTGGTGCTGTTCCTGAAGTTCTGGCAGCCCGCCGAGGTCTGGACCTCGCCCGCGCTGCGTGGCAACGACCCCTCGATCGGCTACCTCGAGCGGAACCGCCCCCAGGCGCTCGGCGCCGGCGTGCCCGGCGACATGCCCCCGGTCCATGTCGGCGGCCGCACCGCCTCCTCCCACGAGATCATGATGGCCTGGGTGCCGTGGATCATCCTCTCGGTGGTGGTCGCGATCTGGGGCACCGGCTGGTTCAAGGGCATCGTGAACCCGATCTTCACCTGGAAGTACGAGGTGCCCGGCCTGCACAACGTCATCATGAAGGTGCCCCCGGTGGAGGCGAAGCCCAAGGCCGAGGCCGCGGTCTTCATGTTCACCTACATGTCCTACACCGGCACCGGCGTGCTGATCGCGGCGATCATCTCGGGCTTCATCATGAAGTTCTCGCCGGCGCGCCTGTTCAAGGCCTACATCGAGACGATCTGGGTGCTGCGCTACTCGCTCATCACCATCGCCGCGATGCTGGCGCTCGGCGTGCTCACCCGCTACGCGGGCGTCGACGCCACCCTCGGCCTCGCCTTCGCCGGAACGGGCATCCTCTACCCGTTCTTCGGGACCCTGCTCGGCTGGCTCGGCGTGGCGCTGACGGGCTCGGACACGGCCTCGAACGTGCTCTTCGGCGGTCTGCAGAAGATCACCTCCGAGCAGCTCGGCCTATCCGGCATCCTGATGGCCTCGGCGAACTCCTCGGGCGGCGTCATGGGCAAGATGATCGACGCCCAGTCGATCGTCGTGGCCTCGACCGCCACCGGCTATTTCGGCCAGGAAGGCAAGATCCTGCGCTTCGTGTTCTGGCACTCGATCGTGCTGGCGAGCCTCGTGGGCGGCCTGGTGATGCTCCAGGCCTACGTCTCGCCCTTCACGAAGATGGTCATCCATCCCTGATCGCGCGCCGGCCGTCCGGCCGGCTCGCCCACCAAGACGCGCCCTCGGACCCCGGTCCGGGGGCGCTTGCGTTTTTGGGACGGCCTCCCGGGATGAAAGGCGCGTCGCCGGCGTGCCTACACGCCCGCGGCCGGCGCCCCACCTGTTCGAGAATGATCTTCCGCCGCGCGCGCCCCGACAGCCTCGCAGACCTGCCGCCGGTCGAGACCCTGCGCCTGACGGTTCGACCCCTCGCGGCTGAGGATGCCGAGGTCCTGCGCCGCCTCACCGACGACCCGGCCATCACCGGCGCCGTCGACTTCCTGCCCGCCCCCTTCACCCTCGAGGACGCGCAGGGACTCATCGCCAGCGGCCGGCGGGGCACCGACGTCTTCCTCGGTGCCCGCGCGCGGAAGGACGGCACCCTGGTCGGCGTCGTCGGAGCGCATCTGCGCGGTCCCGGAACGATCGAGATCGGCTACTGGATCGGCGGGGCCGCGCGGGGGCGCGGCTACGGCACGGAGGCCGTGGCGGGGGTTCTGGTGGCGCTGCGCCAGCGCTTCCCGAAGCGGGGCGTGCTCGCCGAGTGCCGGCCCGAGAACACCGCCTCCTGGGGCCTTCTGACGAAGCTCGGCTTCCACGAGACCGGCGCCGAGGGCCACCGGCCGGGCCGGCGCGTGCTCGCCCTCGAAGGAACGTGAGAGGGCCTACTCCGCGGCCGCCGGCAGCACGCCCTGCGCCGCCATCCAGGCGGCGAGATCCTCCCGCGCCCGGTCGGTGAGGGCCCGCTTCTTCAGCGCCGCCTTCTCAGGGCCGCGCAGGCGCCGGCCGGTCTCGTTGCGTGGCGCCCGCTCCAGGGGCGGGAAGAGGCCGAAGTTGACGTTCATAGGCTGGAAGGAGCGGGGCGTCCCCTCGTCCTCGACGGCGATGTGGCCGCCGGTGATGTGGGCAAGCAGCGCCCCGAGGGCCGTGGTCTGCGGCAGGGGATCGAGCGCCTGCCCCCGTGCCTCGGCGAGCGCGTAGCGGCCGGCCATCAGCCCGACGGCGGCGCTCTCCACGTAGCCCTCGCAGCCGGTGATCTGCCCGGCGAAGCGCAAGGACGGCCGCGCCTTCAGCCGCAGCCCTGCGTCGAGGAGGCGGGGGCTGTCGAGATAGGTGTTGCGGTGGAGGCCCCCGAGCCGCGCGAACTCGGCGTTCTCCAGGCCCGGGATCGTGCGGAAGATGCGGGTCTGCTCGCCGTAGGTCAGCTTCGTCTGGAAGCCGACCATGTTGTAGAGGGTGCCCAGCGCGTTGTCCTGGCGGAGCTGGACGATGGCGCAGGCCTTCACGGTCGGGTCGTGCGGGTTGGTGAGGCCGACGGGCTTCATCGGCCCGTGCCGAAGCGTCTCGGGGCCGCGCTCGGCCATGACCTCGATCGGCAGGCAGCCGTCGAAGTAGGGGGTCGAGGCCTCCCACTCCTTGAAGCGCGTCTTCTCGCCGGCCACGAGAGCCGCGACGAAGGCGTCGTACTGCTCCCGATCGAGGGGGCAGTTGATGTAGTCCGCCCCCGAGCCGCCCGGCCCCGCCTTGTCGTAGCGGGACTGGAACCAAGCCTTGCCCATGTCGATCGAGTCGCGATGCACGATCGGCGCGATGGCATCGAAGAAGGCGAGCGATTCCGCCCCCGTCAGCCCGCGGATCGCCTCGGCCAGCGCCGGGGCGGTGAGGGGGCCGGTGGCGACGATGCACGGCCCCCATTCCTCCGGCGGCAGGCCCTCGACCTCCCCGCGGGCGATCGTCACCAGCGGATGGTCCTCGAGCGCCTTCGTCACGGCCCGGGAGAAGCCGTCGCGGTCGACGGCGAGGGCGCCGCCGGCCGGCACCTGATGCCGGTCGGCGCAGGCGAGGATCAGCGAGCCGAGGCTGCGCATCTCCTGATGCAGCAGGCCCACGGCGTTGCCGTTGGCATCGTCGGAGCGGAAGGAGTTCGAGCAGACGAGCTCGGCCAGCCCGTCCGTCCGGTGGGCGTCGGTGCGCCGCTCGGGGCGCATCTCGTGTAGGATCACGGCATGGCCGCCCCCGGCGAGCTGCCAGGCGGCCTCGGACCCCGCAAGGCCGCCGCCGACGACATGGATGGGTTCGCGCGCGCTCGTCATCGGGCAGGGATAGTCCCCGCCGCCGGCCCGATCAACGCGCCGAGCGGGCCGCATCCGCGAGGCGGGATATGACTCGGCGTGCGAATGCTGGTTAAAAAGCGCGCGAAGCCGAGCGGAAGATCGGTACGGGCGGGGGAGCGCAGGTGGCGTCCGTGAGCGGAGACGACGAGTTCGCACGCCTTCTCGGCGCTGTCGCGAGCGGCGATCAGGCGGCGCTGCGGGCGCTCTACGATGGCGCCGGCCCGAAACTGTTCGGGGTGATCCTGCGTATCCAACGGGACAGGCGCGCGGCCGAGGACGTGCTCCAGGAGGTGTTCCTGGCGGTCTGGCAGAGTGCGGGTGGCTACCGGCCCGAGGGAGGCCGCGCGCTCTCCTGGCTCTGCGCGATCGCACGCAATCGCGCCATCGACTCGGTGCGCCGTCGCGACGCGACGCAGGCGCCCGCCCCGGACGAGGAGGATTGGTTGGAACGGCTGGCGGATCCGAGCGACGGAGAGCGGTCCTTCCTCGATCGCGACGCGCTCTCCGCGTGCCTCGCCCGGCTGGAGCCCCGGCAGCGGGACTGCGTCGTGCTGGCCTATTGCGAGGGCTACTCCCGCGAGGAGCTGGCGCAGCGCTTCGGCAGCCCCGTCAACACCGTGAAGACCTGGCTGCACCGCTCGCTGGCCGCCCTCAAGGATTGTCTCGGAGCGATCGCATGAGCGATCCCGACGATCTCGCCGCCGCCGAGTACGTGCTCGGCACGCTTTCGCCCGAGGAGCGAGCGTCCTTCGTGCGGCGCCTCGCGGCCGATCCCCATGCCCGCGCCGAGGTCCGCGCCTGGGAGGCGCGGCTGACGCCGCTCGCGGAGGCGGTCCCGGCGGCGGACCCGCCGTCCGGCGTCTGGGACAGGATCGCGGCGGCGCTCGCGGCATCCCCCGTCCCAGCCCCTATGCCTGCCCCCATGCCCGCCAACGACAACCGCGTCGCGGCCCTGTCGCGGCAGGTGCGGACCTGGAGGCTCGCCGCCTTCGCTTCGGCGATCGCGGCGGCCTGCTTGGCGATCACCCTCGGGCTCGATCTCGCCCGCCGGCCCGAGACCGGCGGCGCGCGCTACGTCGCCGTCGTGACCCCGGCCGGCGAGGCACCGGCGCTGATCGTCAGCCTCGACACGGCGACCGGCAGCGTTCAGGTGCGCCCCGTGGCGGCGACGGCGCCCGCGGGCCGGGCGCTTCAGCTCTGGTTCGTCGGCGCGGAGGGTGGGCCGAAGCCCATGGGCGTGATCGGGTCGGAGGCCGAGCGGATGAGCCTGCCGGTCGGCACCGCCCGAGGCGGCGAAGGGAGCTTCGCCGTTTCCGTCGAGCCGCCGGGCGGCTCCCCGACGGGCCTGCCGACGGGGCCCGTGATCTACTCCGGCAAGCTGATCCGCGAGTAGCGCGCCTCGCCCGGCTCACGAGAAAGCCCCGGCGCACACGGCGCCGGGGCGATGGACGGTTCCGTTCGGACCGATCAGGGCTGGAGCACGCCGTTGATGACGTGGATGACGCCGTTCGACTGCATCACGTTGGCGATGGTCACGGTCGCGGTGTTGCCCTTGGCGTCGGTCACGTAGACCTTCTTGCCGCGGCTGGTGACGGTGAGGGGCGTGCCCTGCACGGTCTTGATCGTCGCCTGGCCGCCACCCTCCTTCACGGCGGCCATCAGGTCGCGCGCGGTCAGGGTGCCGGGCACGACGTGGTAGGTGAGGATGCTCGTCAGCGTCGCCTTGTTCTGCGGCTGCACGAGCGTCTCGACGGTGCCCGGCGGGAGCTTGGCGAAGGCGGCGTTGGTGGGCGCGAACACCGTGAAGGGGCCGGGGCCGCTCAGCGTCTCGACGAGGCCCGCGGCCTTCACCGCGGCGACGAGCGTGGTGTGATCCTTCGAGTTGACCGCGTTCTCGACGATGGTCTTGCTGGCATACATCGGCGCGCCGCCGACCATCGGGTTCTTGGCCAGCGCGGGAGCTGCGGCGAGCGACAGGCCGAGCGCGGCGATGGCGGCATGGGCGCCGAGGCGGCGGGTGAACGATCCGAGCATGGCATTTCCTCTCAAGCGAGCCCGCGGGACGCGCGCTGCTGGCGGCGGTTACGGGCGCGCCCGGAGGAAAGTTTCGGCTCGTGCGAAGGAAAGGGCGGCCGGAACGCGAAAGGCCGCCCATCTTGCGATGGACGGCCTCGACGGAGCGATTCGGGCCGGGGATGCCGGCCCGAAGCTTGGTTCTCAGTACTTGCGGACCAGCGGGGCCGGCGGCGGAGCGGCGGCGGCCGGGGTGTAGAGCGGGGCCACGACGCGGAACCAGCCCTCGGTCGAGTAGGCCTCGCGGTTGGTGACGACCGGGAGACCGGCGACCAGAACGGTCTGGCGGGCGGTGGTCACGACGTCGCGGGCGATCCAGGCCTGGACCGTGAAGGGCCCGAAGTCGTAGCCGATGAGGCCGCCGAGGGCGAACCGGCCACCGCCGTTGAGAGCGGGGACGCGGGCGTTCGGCAGGTTGGTGGTGCCGTAACCGATGGCGCCGATCTCGAACTTGCCGAACTTCTTCGTCGCGGTCAGGTCGAGGTTGAGGGCGTCGGACGGGAACTGGGCGCCGTAGAAGCCCGGGATGCCATTACGGCCGCTGAAGCGGGCCGGAACGTCGTAGAAGTTGTAGGTCAGGTTCGCGGTCAGGTTCCAGCCGTCGCCGGTGTAGCTGATGGCGACGCCCTGGCGGTAGGTGTTGGAGGCCAGGATCGGCAGGCCGCCGCCGCGGCCAGCATTGGCCTCGTTCAGGTAGACACCGGCCAGGTAGCTGATGCCGACGTTGCTGCCGAGATCCCAGGCGAAGATGCCGCCGACGAAGGTGCCGACGTTGATCGAGGTGTCACGGCCACCGGCAGCGCGGTTGAAGGTGAACACGGTCGGGGGGGCGATGGCGAGCTCGACGCGCGCGCCGAGGATCTGCCACGGGGTCGACCACAGCAGGATCGGAACGTTCACGGCCGTGTCGACCGAGGTCGCGTTCGGGCCGTCCGGGCTGCGGTAGGTGAAGGTGTTGATCGCGTACACACCCTCGGGCAGCGGCGCGCCGACCGCAAGGCCGACCTGCTCGCCGGGGACGGTGGTGGTCTGGGCAAAGGCGGCCGTCGCGGACATGCCGACGGAGAGCGCCACCGCGCCGGCGGTGAGCCAGGTCTTCATCATGTTATCGTTCCTTCCCAAGGATCTCAGCCGTTCGCCCCGTGCGTCCTGCGATGGGTTGCCGAGGTCGTTCTCGACCGCCGTTCCAAACCTTCGCCGAGCGCCCCCTTTACGAACGGGCCTCAAGTCTCAACGTCGAGAACTATTCTACACCTGCCCGTTTAATGACAGCGGGTTGCCTGCATTCACGGCGCTTCCGGAAGCACCGTTGCTGAAAAGCCGCATTCTTGCGGCGGCGCAACACAGCACCCGAGCACGGGCACGAAGCATTGCCCGCCACCGAATTTTCAAGTGTGACAGTCCCTTGGCGCCGCCGGCGGATGGGACGATTGCGCAAGTCGACGGCGACCATCGCGCAGGCGCGCCCGGCTTTCCGAGGCGCCCGCCGCGGTCCCGGCGACCGCATCCGGGCCGGCCGGGCGCTGGAATCGCCCATCGGTGCCTACGAATCAGGCCTCAGACGGCGGCTGCACGATTCTTCCCAGCTGGTCGGATTTTGCCGGGTGGGGATTTCTTGCCGGGCGGGGATTTCTCGCCGCCTGCCGTCCGTGCGGCGGCACCGGTTTCCGCCGGAGCCTCGGCGACGCGGCGCGGCGGCGCCGTCTTCGCCGCCGCCGGTCCGGCGGGGCGCCGCGCCAGAACCTCGCGCAGGAAGCGGCCGGTATGGCTCGCGGCCGAGGCAGCGATCTGCTCGGGCGTGCCCTCGGCGACCACGGTGCCGCCGCCGTCGCCGCCCTCCGGCCCCATGTCGATCACCCAGTCGGCGGTCTTGATGACCTCGAGGTTGTGCTCGATCACCACGACGGTGTTGCCCTGGTCGACGAGCTCGTGGAGCACCTCCATCAGCTTGGCGACGTCGTGGAAGTGCAGGCCGGTGGTCGGCTCGTCGAGGATGTAGAGGGTGCGGCCGGTGGCGCGCTTCGAGAGTTCTTTGGAGAGCTTCACCCGCTGCGCCTCGCCGCCGGACAGCGTCGTCGCCTGCTGGCCGACGCGGACGTACTCGAGCCCGACGCGGGCGAGCGTCTCCATCTTCTCGCGGATCGAGGGCACTGCCTTGAACAGTTCGGCGGCCTCCTCGACGGTCATGTCGAGCACGTCGGCGATGGACTTGCCGCGGTACTTCACCTCCAGGGTCTCGCGGTCGTAGCGGCGCCCCTTGCAGACGTCGCAGGTCACGTAGACGTCCGGCAGGAAGTGCATCTCGATCTTGATGACGCCGTCGCCGGAGCAGGCCTCGCAGCGCCCCCCCTTCACGTTGAAGGAGAAGCGGCCCGGCTGGTAGCCGCGGGCCTTGGCCTCGGGCAGCCCCGCGAACCAGTCGCGGATCGGGGTGAAGGCGCCGGTGTAGGTCGCGGGGTTCGAGCGCGGCGTGCGCCCGATCGGCGACTGGTCGATGTCGATGACCTTGTCGAGGTTCTCCAGCCCGTCGAGGCCCTCGAAGGGGGAGGGGTGCTCAAGCGCGCCGTTCAGCTTCTTGGCGACCGCCTTGTAGAGCGTGTCGATGACGAGCGTGGACTTGCCGCCTCCCGAGACGCCGGTGACGCAGGTGAAGGTGCCGAGCGGGATCTCGACGGTGACGTCCTTCAGGTTATTCCCGCGCGCGCCCGCGAGGCGGAGCGTCCCCCGGCGCGCCTTGCGGCGGGCGGCGGGCATGCGCACGCTCCTCTCGCCGGTGAGGTACTTCGCGGTCATCGAGTCCGGGTGTGCCAGAAGCTCGGCAGGCGTGCCCTGCGCGACGATCTCGCCACCGTGGATGCCCGCGCCGGGGCCGACATCGACCACGTAGTCGGCCTGGAGGATCGCGTCCTCGTCGTGCTCGACGACGATCACCGAGTTGCCGAGGTCGCGCAGGCGCTTCAGCGTGCCGAGCAGACGCTCGTTGTCCCTCTGGTGCAGGCCGATCGAGGGCTCGTCGAGCACGTAGAGCACGCCGGTCAGGCCGGAGCCGATCTGCGAGGCGAGGCGGATGCGCTGGCTCTCGCCGCCCGAGAGCGAGCCGGAGCCGCGGGCGAGCGTCAGGTATTCGAGCCCGACATCGACGAGGAAGGTGAGCCGGTCGCGGATCTCCTTGAGGATGCGCACCGCGATCTCGTTCTGCTTGTCCGTAAGCTTCGGCCCCAGCTCCCCGAACCAGCGATGCGCGTCCCGCACGGAGAGCGCGGTGACGTCGCCGATGTCCTGCATCGCGACCTTCACCGCGAGCGCCTCGGGCTTGAGGCGCTTGCCACCGCAGGCCGCGCAAGGGGTGGCGCTCATGAAGCGGCCGATATCCTCTCGGGAGGATTCGCTCTCGGTCTCCCGGTAGCGACGCTCCAGGTTCGGGATCACCCCCTCGAAGGCCTTGGTGACGCTGTAGCCGCGCAGGCCGTCATTGTAGTCGAAGCGCACCCGGTCCTGGCCGGTGCCGTAGAGGACCACCATCTGCGCGCTCGCCGGCAGCGCCGACCAGGGAACGTTCGTCTTGAAGTCGTAGTGGCGGGCGAGCGCCTCCAGCGTCTGCTCGTAGTAGGGCGAGGTCGACTTCGCCCAGGGCGCGACGGCGCCCCGCTTCAGAGTGAGGGCGGGGTCGGTGATAACGAGATCGGCGTCGACCCGCATCTCGTGGCCGATGCCGCCGCAGGCGGGGCAGGCGCCGAACGGGTTGTTGAACGAGAACAGCCGCGGCTCGATCTCGGGGATCGTGAAGCCGGAGACGGGACAGGCGAAGCGCGACGAGAAGGTAATTTTTTTGGGCGCCTCGCCTTCCGGCGCATCGGCGAACTCGATGTCGGCAATGCCGTCGGCGAGCTCCAGCGCCGTCTCGAAGGATTCGGCGAGGCGCGAGGCCATGTCGGCGCGCACCACGACGCGGTCCACCACCACGTCGATGTCGTGCTTGAGCTTCTTGTCGAGCTTCGGCGCGTCGTCGATGGCGTAGTATTCGCCGTCGATCCGCAGCCGCTGGAAACCCTTCTTCTGGAACTCGGCGATCTCCTTGCGGTACTCGCCCTTGCGGCCGCGCACCACGGGCGCGAGCAGGTAGAGGCGGCTCTTCTCCGGCAGCGCCAGAACCCGGTCGACCATCTGGCTCACCGTCTGGCTCTCGATGGGCAGGCCGGTGGCGGGTGAATAGGGGATGCCGACCCGCGCCCAGAGCAGGCGCATGTAGTCGTAGATCTCGGTGACGGTGCCCACCGTCGAGCGGGGGTTCTTCGAGGTGGTCTTCTGCTCGATGGAGATCGCCGGCGAGAGCCCGTCGATCTGGTCGACGTCGGGCTTCGACATCATCTCGAGGAACTGGCGGGCATAGGCCGAGAGCGACTCGACGTAGCGCCGCTGGCCCTCGGCGTAGATCGTGTCGAAGGCGAGCGAGGACTTGCCGGAGCCCGAGAGGCCGGTGAACACCACGAGCTTGTCGCGGGGAATCGTCAGGTCGACGTTTTTGAGGTTGTGCTCGCGGGCGCCGCGCACGGAGATGACGCGCGCCCCGTCGAACATCCGCTCCAGGCGGCCGATGGCGTCGTCCTCCGCCGACGCATCCCGCGCCCGGCCCGCCGCCGTCTTCGCTCTCGCCATCTTGGCTCCTGCCGTGACCTTGGCTCCCGCCATGCGCGCGCATCCCCGCCGTCCCGCGACCCGTGGCGCGATCCGGACCTCTGCTAGAACAAACATGGTACAGCGGCAACACGTCCGGCGACCGTTCGGCGCACTGCGTGAGACCTCACGCAGGATGTAAGGATGGGCCGCGGAAATCCAATGCGGGCCGGCGGCGCCAGGACGCTCGATCGACGCGCCCGAAAGCGCGCCTGCCTGCACAAAAACTCATCAGAACATGCATAAATAGTATTCTATTGATCGTATATGAATACGTTCAACCCAGAGTAAACCGAACTGTAACTCGCAATCCGCAACACCAGCCCCGGGGGCATGATTGTCGTCCGAGGACTCGATTTGCCGATGTTGTTCCGTTCACTCAAGGGCCGGATCCTGGCCGTCGCTCTGGCGCCCTGCCTGGCCTTCGCAGCGGTCTCGGGGATCGCCGTCGTCGACAAGACATCGCAGCGGACGGAGCTCGTTGGCGTCGAGAAGCTCGCGGGGCTGGCGGCCCGGCTGAGCGCCTTCATCCACGAGGCGCAACGGGAGCGGGGCGCCTCGAGCCTGTTCCTCGGCTCGAAAGGCACGCAGTTTCGCGAGGAGCTCTCCGCCCAGCGCGCCCGCACCGACGCCGTGCTGAAGGGCCTGACCGGCATCGGCGAGGAGGCGAGAGCCTACGGCGACGGCTTCGCCAAGCGCAGCACCGCCTTCGAGGCGGCCCTCGCCGGCATCGCCGCCCAGCGTCAGGCCGTCGACGCCCTCACGGTTACGCCTCCCCAGGTCATCGCCTTCTACACCGGCCTGATCGGGCAGGGGCTCGGAATCATCGGCGAGATGGCGACCATCACCCGCGACGTCGGGATCGCCAACCGCGTCGCCGCCTACTCCTCCCTTCTCGCCCTCAAGGAGGCCGCGGGACAGGAGCGGGCCGTCGGCTCCGCCGCCTTCGCCGCCGGCCGGTTCGAGCTTCCCGGCCTGATGCGCTTCTCGAACCTCGTCGCGGCGCAGGGCATCCACGAGGGCCGGTTCCGGCTGCGGGCGGAGGCCGGCGAGGTCACCGCGCTGGAGGCCGCCGAAGCGGTGCCCGCCGCCCAGGAGATCGCCAAGCTGCGCACGCTCGCCCTCGGCACCCAGCCCGGCGAGGCCCTCGCCTTTCGGGACGGCCCGGCCTGGTTCGGCCTCGCCACCAAGCGGATCGACGCCCTGAAGGGCGTGGAGGACCGGCTCGGCACGGCGCTCGTGGAGCAGGCCGCGACCCTGCGCGGAGCCGCCGACCGCAGCCTGATGCTGTGGTCGGTGCTCGGCCTCGGCATCTTCGGCCTGTCGGGCGCGCTCGCGGTCGGCCTCGGCGGAGCCATCGCCCGGCCGCTCACCCGCATGGCCCAGGCGCTCTCCGCCATCGGCCGGGGCGAGACGGAGGTCGCGATCCCCCAGGGCGGCCCGCAGGAGGTCCGCGCCATCGCCGCCGCAGCGGTCGATTTCCGCGACAGTGTCGTCGAGCGCCGCCGCATCCGAGCGGAGCAGGAGCGGATGGCCGAGGCCAACGCCAGTTCCCAGCGCGCCGCGATGCACGCCGTCGCGGACGCCTTCGAGAGCCGCGTCGGGGGCATCGTCGGCGCCGTCTCGGCGGCGGCGACGGAACTCGAGGCGTCCGCCCGCGAGATGTCCCGCGCCGCCGAGGACGTCGCCAGCCTCAGCGAGAGCGTCGCCGGTGCCTCGCAGGAGGCCGCGCTCTCCGCCGACACCGTCGCCGCGGCGACCGAGGAGCTTTCGGCCTCCGTGCAGGAGATCGGCACCCAGGTGACGAGCTCGGCGGACCTCGCCGCGACCGCCGAGCGCGACGCGCAGGCCATGGCCGGCGAGGTGCAGAGGCTCGCGACCGCCGCCGCCAGCATCGGCGAGATCGTCGGCCTGATCTCGACGATCGCCGGCCAGACCAACCTGCTCGCCCTCAACGCCACCATCGAGGCGGCCCGCGCCGGGGAGGCGGGCCGCGGCTTCGCCGTGGTCGCCTCGGAGGTGAAGGAGCTTGCCGGCCAGACGGCGCGGGCGACGGAGGAGATCTCCGCCAAGGTCGGCGAGATCACCGCCTCCACCGAGGCCTCGGTCGCGGGCATCGGCGGCGTCGTCAGCGTGATCCAGCGTCTTGCCCGGATCGGCGGGGACATCGCCGCGGCCGTGGAGGAGCAGGGGGCCGCGACCGGCGAGATCGCCCGGACCACCGCCCGCACCTCGGAGGGCACCCGCGCCGTGTCGAGCCACATCGCCGGCGTCGCACAGGCGGCGGGAACGACGAGCAGCGGCTCCGAGCAGGTCCTCTCGGCGGCGAGCGAGCTGTCCCAGCAGGCCGGCGCCCTGCGCAACGAGCTCGACCGCTTCCTCGGAACCGTGCGGGCCGCCTGAGCGCGGCCCCTCGGAACGCCGGACCCGCGTCCGGCCTCAGCGCCCGCGCGCGACGCGGGCGCCGCCGCGGGCGGGATCGCGCGGCGGCTCGACGCCCACGATCCGCCCCTGCGCGCCGTAGACCGCCCCGAGCACGCTGGTGAAGTGACGCTTCACCGTGGCGTGGCACTCGCAGGCGGCGTTCTCCGCCTCGCTCGGGTCGACGATGGTGATGCGCCCCCGCCCCACCGAGACGAGGCCGTTCTCCTGAAGGGTGCGCAGGATGCGCGTCAGATAGGTGCGCTGCACGCCGAGCATCGCGGCGAGAAGCTCGTGCGTCACCGGCAGCGCCTCGGAGCCGATCCGGTCCTGGAGCGTCAGCAGCCAGCGGAGGCAGCGCTGCTCGATCGGGTGCAGGGCGTTGCAGGCGACCGACTGGAGCACCTGCGCCAGCAGGCAGTCCGAGTAGCGGGTGAAGAGGTTGCGCAGGGCCGGCGCCTGCTGCAGCACTTCCTGGAGCCGGCTCGCCTCCATACGCAGGACCGGGCCGGGGATCTGGATCACCGCATGGGTCGAGGCCGGGAGGCTGCCGTCGCTGACGACGCCCCCGACCGCCCCTTCTCGCCCGATGGTGGCCGTTTCCGCCGTGCGGCCGTCGCGCATGGCGATGAGCAGGGTTGCCACGGCCTGATCGCAGGGGAAGTGGATCGCCCCGACCTCGCTGCCCGTCTCGAACAGGGTGTCGCCCTTCCGGACCGTCAGAAGGTCGAGATGGGGGGCGAGGAGCGCCCGATCGTCGGCATGGAGAGACTTCAGGAGGAGGTTGCCCTCCATCTGCGAAACGGAAACGGACATCGGCGGGAGTGTTCTGCGTTGGTTCGCGGTCTCCCTAGACTACGGCCGCGACGGCGGTCTGTTCATTATCAGACATCAAAGAAAAGATTCCGCAGGGAAAAAATTCTCGTCCGGGGATTCGGGGCCGTCCGGCGACCGGAATGCACGCCGCGGTTGCGCCCGGCGGCTACTTGCCGGTGCAGAGCCCCTGCCGCGACAGCACGCCGTGGACGCGCGGATCGCAGTCGGTGGCGAGGAACGAGGCCCACTCGGCCTGCGTGCCGTAGAAGGCGTTGCGGTCGACGTCGCCGCGCACGCCAGGCACGCGCCCCGTCGAGGTGAACTGCCAGAGCATCCACTGGCGGTTGGCGAAGCGCTGCTCCGGCTCAGCGGCGGTGGAGCGCAGCCAGTGCGGATAGTCGGGCAGCTCGCCCTCCAGCACGTCCTTGTGGAAGGTGATGTCGGTGTAGATGATCGGCCGCTTGCCGGTGTAGGCCTCCATCTCGGCGAGCATCACCCGCATCATGGCGAGCGCCTCGGCCTTGGGCAGGCGCTTCGGGCATTTCTGCGAGTGGCCGTTCCACTCGACGTCGAGGACCGGCGGCAGGGCGCTCGGGTCGGCGGGCACGTTGCGCTTGAACCACTCCACCTGCTCGCGGGCCGAGCGGCACCAGAACACGAAGTGGTAGGCGCCCCGCGGCACGCCGGCGCGGGCGGCCCCGTCCCAGTTCTCCCGGAAGCGCTCGTCGACGTGGTCGCCGCCCTCGGTCGCCTTGATGAAGGCGAACTGGGTGCCGGCGCCGCGCACGGAGGCCCAGTCGATCGGGCCCTGCCACTTCGAGATGTCGATGCCGTGGATCGGGTGCCGCTTGGCCTTGGCGACGCCGGGATGGGGCTTCACGTCGCCCTTGGTCGGGTAGAAATCGTTGTTGGAGGCGCAGGCGGCGAGGCCGGCGAGCAGAGCCGCCGCCGCGAGCTTGCGGGCGAGGGCGCCGAACGTCCGGGCCGGCGCGTGCCGTGCGTGCGTCTGCGACATCGATGCCAGGCCCGCTCTTCCCGTACGCCACATTACCTGGGCCCATCGATGCCCCCGAGGCGGTTAACAGAGCTTTGACGGCTTTGCGGCGGATTTCCGATCGCTGTTGCAGGCCAGCGACATCGCCCTCGCGCGGCGCGTCATCACCTCCTAACATCCCGCTGAAGGGACACGCCTTTTCGACGGAGAACCCATGGGCAACACACTGTTCACCATCGGCTACGAGGGGCTCGACCAGGAGCGGCTCGTCGCCGCGCTTCAGGCGGCCGGCGTCCTGGTGCTGGCCGACGTCCGCGCGGTCGCGAACTCGCGCAAGCGCGGCTTCTCGAAGGGCGTGCTCGCGGCGGGCCTCGCCGAGGCCGGCCTCGGGTACACGCATCTGCGGACGCTCGGCACGCCGAAGGCCGGGCGCGAGGCGGCCCGCGCCGATGACGCCGCGCTGATGCGCAGGATCTACTGCGAGGAGGTGCTCGATACCGCCGATGGCGGCCTCGCCCTCGACGCGCTGGCAGTAACCGCGGCGCAGGCGCCGACCTGCCTGCTCTGCTTCGAGCGCGATCCGGCGCGATGCCACCGGCGCGTCCTCGCCGAGCGGCTGGCGCCGCGGGGCTTCACCACGATCGACCTGTTCGGCTGAACCTCAGGCGGCGTCGCGGCCGGGCTCCGCGGCCGGCGGCGCGAAGGCGTCCGCGAGCCGGGCGAGACGCTGGGCGAGATCGCGCACCTCGTTGAGGGCGATGGCCTTCTGCCCCTCCTTCACCGCGCGGGTGATGTCGGCGACCTGCACCGAGGCGAGGCGCTTCAGCTCGACGGCGAGCTGGTCCTTGCTCATGACCGGGGCCGTTCTGGCGACCTGGGCTCGGGCGGGGGGAATCGGTGTCTCCATGCGCCGATCCTTGGCGGGCGAGGATTACCGGACGGTTTCCGCGCCGGGCTGCCTCGCGGCCGAAACGGACGGGGCCGCGAACCGCCCCGCCTCCGGCACGTTGGCCCCGTGAACAGGAGGCCCCTCCGTGATCCAGTCCCGTCTTCGAATTCCGCCCTACGGTCTCGCCCTCACGCTGGTCCTCGGCATCGCGGGCGCGTCCGCCCAGCCCGCCGCGTCGACGGGCACGGGCGGCGGTCCCGCCTCGACCTCGACCGCGCCAAACACCTCCACGGTCGGACGTACCATGCCGCCGGCCGGCGCGGGCGGCACGGAGCGCGGCACGCCCGAGCGGACCGAGATGCAGAAGAAGGATGATGGCATCCAGAAGGGGATCTGCATCGGCTGCGGCCCGAAGTGACGGGCTGCAGCGCGACGCGTGACCCCCTGTTCGCTCAGAGCCGCCGGGAGATCGCCTCGGGCATGCGCTTGGCCCGCTCGTGCCAGGCCGGGCGGCCGATATTCGCGTCGGGCCGGTCGACGGCCGTGACGGACCGCCACGTGTCCGGACGACCGAAATCCGGAAAATCGTCCTCCGTCGCGTCCATCGGAACGAGAGTTCCGTGGAACGGTCCGGGGCTCGGCGTCGAAACGAGAGTCTGCATGGCTCGGCGCGCTCCCTGCCGCAGCGGGTTCTCGGCGATGAACGCGGACCCGCTCTCAGGGATGACGGCCGAGCCTGACATTCGTTCCCGTCGGCGGCCGGCCTCTTTCGGAACCGGAGAAGACGACTCGGATTGAGCACGGTCGATGCATGGCGGTGCCGAACGCGCCATCCGACGGGGACCCCCATGAAGCTGTTCCAGTGCCAATCCTGCGGCAACGTCCTGTATTTCGAGAACCGCACCTGCGGGCGCTGCGGGCACCGTCTGGCCTACCTGCCGGAGATCGACGCGCTCTCGGCACTGGAGCCTTCGGGCGACGGCTGGACGGCACTCGCCGCCCCCGGCCCCACGCGCTTCCTCTGCGCCAACGCCGCGCACGACGCCTGCAACTGGCTGACGCCGCCCGAGAGCGGCGAGCCCTTCTGCCGGGCCTGCCGCCACAACGGCATCATCCCCGACGTGAGCACGCCGGAGAATCTCGAGCGCTGGCGGCTGATGGAGTTCGCAAAGCACCAGCTCTTCTACGCCCTGCTGCGCTGGAACCTGCCCCTCGCCACCCGCGCCGAGGACCCGGAGCACGGGCTGATCTTCAACTTCCTCTCCGACCCGCCGGAGGCCGACGGACCGAAGGTGATGACCGGCCACGAGAACGGCGTCATCACCATCGCCCTGATCGAGGCGGACGACGCCGAGCGCGAATCGCGCCGGCGCGGCATGGGCGAGCCCTACCGCACCCTCGTCGGCCATTTCCGCCACGAGGTCGGCCATCACTACTGGGACCTCTTGGTGCGCGACGCCGGCCTCCTCGACGCCTGCCGGGCGGTGTTCGGCGACGACAGCCAGGACTACGAGGCCGCCCTCAAGCGCCACTACGAGGAGGGCACGCCGCCCGACTGGCAGCAGCACTCGGTCTCGGCCTACGCGACCACGCATCCCTGGGAGGACTTCGCCGAGACCTGGGCGCACTACCTCCACATCGTCGACACGCTGGAGATGGCGAGCGCCTTCGGCATGGAGGTGAAGCCGCTTCTCGACGCGGAGGGCGGGCTCGCCGCGCGCATCGACTTCGACCCCTACGCCGCCGTGAGCATCGACCAGATCGTCGCCGCCTGGCTGCCCTTCGTCTTCGCGATGAACAGCGTCTCACGGGCGATGGGGCAGGGGGACCTCTACCCCTTCGTGCTCTCGCCCGCCGTCATCGCCAAGCTCGGCTTCATCCACCGCCTCGTCCACGGGCAGGTGAAAGGGTAGGTGGCCGCATCGGAGGGAGAGCGCCTCAGACCTTGAGGCGCTTGTTGCACTCGGCGTAGTAGCCGCCGCCCTTCTGGATCCAGTTCATGCCGCCATTGGCGGAGCCGCCGGCGGCCTTGTTGGCATTGTACTGGTCGAGGCAGGTCTTCTGGCGGCCCTTGCCGGCGCTCTCCTTGGCGTATTTCGGATCGACCGCCTTCGGATAGACGGCGCTGCCGGCGACGGCGGGCGTGGTGGAGGGCGTGGCCGGCGCGGCCGCCTTGGCGGCGGGAGCGGCGGCCGGCTCGGCCGCGGCGGCATCCCCGCACTGGGCCTTGCGGAAGTCGTTCCAGCTCTGGCCCTTGAGGGTGTCGGCCTTCTTGGCAGCCTGATACTTCGCCGAGCAATCCTGCGCGGAGAGGGCGCTCGCCGGCGTGGCGAGGCCGAGCGCGAGGCCGGCGGCGAGACCGGTCGCGAGACAGGACAGGAGCGGGGCGCGGGACATCGAGGCCTCCCTTCGCCGCCGGATCGGCGGACATCCGATCCTAGGCGCGCGGCCGGCGCCTGCGCCAGAGGCCGGCGGCGTCGCCCACAAGCCGCTCGCGGGTTCGTGTCCGCGCCGGCGTGCGAGCGGTCAGGCGGTCTCGATGCGCTCGACGTCGAGGGAGAGATGGACGCGCATCACCACCCGGCCGTCCGCGTCGCGGATGGCGGCGAGGTAGTCCTCGCGCTCGGCAGTGCCCGGAAACCCCTGCGCGATCTTCGCCATAATGCGGATGGCGCGTTCCTGCGCAGCCGCGTGGTCGGGCAGATCGAACCCTTCCGTGTCCTTGACGAAGTTCGAGCCGTCATGAAGATCAATGAAGAACCGCGGCATTTCGGGCCATTTCAGGTGGGACGATATCCCACGCCCTTAGCATTTCGATAACCTTATGAATACGGAATAAGCATCACGGTCACGTGCCGTCGAGGGGGCGCGACGATCGGGCGGCGGACCACGCCCTCAGGGCGCCCGAGGCTCCCGCGCGCCGCACGCGGCATCGCGGGAGCGGATCGCGCGACGGCTCACCAGCCGCCGTATCCGTAGGGGCGATCCCAGTCGCGGTGCCAGCGCACCGGGGCGGGACGGTAGCCGTAGCCGACCGGCACGCGCTCGTAGGAGACCACGCGACGGGTCTCGTAGACGGGCGCCTCGTACTCCTCCACCCGCACCACCGGCGCCGGCCGGTAGATCGGCCGCGGCGGAGGGACGTAGTCGTAGCCGTACCCGTAGGCCGGGGCGGCGCGGGACTCGGAGACCGCGGCGCCGAGGAGCGCGCCGGCCGCCAGACCGCCGATGACGCCGGCGGCGATCGCGCCGCCGTCGCGCGCCTGCGCGGCCGAGTTCGTCACGAGACCGCCGGCGACGAGCGCGGCGGCCGAGAGGAGAGCGATGTTGCGCATGACCGTTTTCCTGTCTCTCACCGGGGCGACAACCGGAGCCGCCGCCTCCTGCGGAATGGCCGCCGGGCGGCCACGGACACACCCTCGCAGAGCGCGGCTTGCGCGAGGCTGAAGGACGCGGACAGGAACCGTTCAGCTTCGCCGCGCGGGGCGTGCGGCGGGCGAAGCCTCTCCTTGGAGCGGCAGCCGCCGGTCCTGGTGGCTCCTCGTCGCCGTCGTTGTAGGCGATCACGACCCGATCTCCGGACACGCTCTGGATGACACCCGAAAACCGGTAGGCGCCGCCTTTGTGGCGGGCCGGGACCCAATCCCCAGCCTTCTGCGCCGTCTGCGCCGCCGACGAAGGCGAGGAGCCCGACGCCTGCGCCGATCAGGCCGGATCCGATCGAACCCGCGATCTCGAGAACCATGGCGTCTCATCCGCGAACCGGCCTTGAGGCGGGGCCGAGGATTTCACCTCATCAATTCCCGGATCGGGCCAACAGGTCGTCGCGAAGGTGGTTCATCGACGAGATCGAGCGTTCTCGAGCCTCTGCGGTCGACCGATCGGCACGCAGCCAAAGCGTGCGAGCGGCGTTGACCCGCCGACGACGGATCGAGGCGGCTGCGATGAAGAATCCCGCGATGAGCCTGTGGCTGTCCACCGCGAACCGCGCCGCCGGATGGTGGATGGGCATGGCGACGGCCGCGATGCGCCGTCAGCAGCGCGCAGCCGTCGCGGAGATGAGCAGGGCCGTCACCGGCAAGAAGGCGGCACGAAAGCGCAAGGCCAAGACCAAGCGTCCGTCCGCGAAGCGCTAGGCCACGCCGGCGAGCAGGCCGGCCCGCGCGTCATCGCGCATACAGGCGCCATCGTTGGCGAAGATCGTCTGCAAAAGGTTCTGCCAAAACCCGGCCGGCTCGGGCGCCGGATCATCGGATCTCAGAACGAAAACACCAACTCGAACGAGTTGGTGCGGCCAAGAGGACTCGAACCTCCACGGAACGACGTACTCTAAGCCAGAACAATGACTTATGGACAACGCTTGGTCATATTGTGTGAGAGCGGAATGTGACCGTCAAGGCCGCTAAGGGGGTCCCTAGGTTTTACCCGAAAAATCCGTGGAGGCATCGACAGATTGGCAAAGCGGATTTCCCCCCGTGCCCCCCGGCCAGACGCGCGCCCAGTACCCCGCGCGGTATCGCGCCCAGGTGCACGAGATGAGGTACGCGAGGGCGCCCGGAGGATGCAGCCGGGCGTCCCCAGGATGCCGTCAGTGGTCCGACCTAGCGGCCACCGCTCGCGCCACCCGCAGCCCCCGGCGTTGACCCTGAGCCCGCATCGTTGGCGCCCGTGCTGTTGGACGTGCCCGACCGGCTTTTGTCGCCCGTCGAGGGACCGCTTCCCGCCGCACCGGGGGAGGAGCCCGAGCCGGCATCGTTCGGGCCGGTGCTGTTCATGGTCCCGGAGCGCGTCGTCCCGGAGCCAGTCGCAGGGCTACCCTCGGCGGCGTAGGCTGCGGTGCCGAGCGCGAAGGTAGCAGCGATGGCGAACACTGCGGCTTTCATGGAAACCTCCCAAGGTTCGTGACACGGGGCCAACCTTGGGTTCAGGCTAGCCGTTCCGTTCCCGCGCCTTCCCGTCCCAGTAGGGCCTGCTCCAGCGGAACGTTCCAAGAGGCATCCGTAGCGGTTCCAGAAGAGTGGTCTTGCGTTTCGGAACGAGCCATGGTCTATCTTCCTAGAACCTACTGGAACGAACGGACCGCCCGCCATGCTCATCGGCTACGCCCGCACCTCGACCCTGGAACAGGAGGCCGGGCTCGATGCCCAGCTCCGGGACCTCGCCGCGCTCGGGTGCGAGAAGGTCTTCAAGGAACAGGTCTCCTCCGTGGCCCCTCGGTGTCAGCTCGATGCCGCCCTGGAGTTCGCCCGCCAGGGTGACACCCTCGTGGTGACCAAGCTCGACAGGCTGGCCCGCAGCGTCGTCCACGTGGGCAAGATCATCGAGGCGTTGGAGGCCAAGGGCGTGGCGCTTCGCATCGTAAACCTCGGCGTAGACACCGCGACGCCCACCGGCCGGCTGATGCTGAACGTCCTCGGGGGTGTGGCGCAGTTCGAACGGGAGATGATGCTGGAGCGCCAGCGGGAGGGGATTGCCAAGGCCAAGGCGGAAGGGGCCTACAAGGGCCGCAAGCCGACCGTGAGGCTCCGCGCCGATGAGATACGGGGGCTGTCCGCTCAAGGGCTCAGCATGGGCGAGATCGCGGAGCAGATGGGCATCGGCAAGGGTTCGGTGCATCGGGTGCTAAGCGGAGCGAAGGGCGAAGGTACTATTTCCAGTTGATGCGGTGAGGGCAGCGTGATTGGTTGCCTGCACGCAACCGCCGAGGTCGTCGTTCGGTCTGAGCGACGACACAGGAGCCGTCCGTGGCCGTCACCGCGACCTTGACCCCCAACGCCGACACCGTCCTCCCCAGCGACGAGGACCAAATCGTCTACGCCACGGCCCTGACGTTCAACCCATCCGACTCCCTTGAGGGCGGCGCTGGGTTCGACACGCTTGCCCTTTCGGGTAGCGGAACCTTCGATCTCGGAAGCCCGCTGCGCTTCACGGGTTTCGAGGCTGTCACCCTCACGAACGAGACCACCGCCGCGGCGACCTTGAGGCTCGGCAACAGCTCGACGGCGGTGACTCTCGGGCGCGGCGCGTCGACCGCGACAACGGACGCGAACGGCAACGCACTCGTGAATGTCTTTCTCGGTACAGGGAGCAATAGCATAATTGGGGGCGTTGAAAAGGACGCCTTCTATGTTGCCTCGCCGTCCAATATTCGCGCGGGAGATAGTATCTCCGGTGGTGGGGGCGGAGACACGCTTATTCTTTCCGGCCCCGGAAGATTTGGCGGCTATCGATACGATCTAACGAACGTATCCCTTACTGGCATTCCGAACTTATATGTAAGCGCACCTAATATGGGTGCGACAACAGTGCGCGTATCAAGTACGACGCTGCAAGATTTCTCTTCAATAAATGGGGGCTATTCAATGCTTGCGAGTGTGAGGATTTTTACCTCAGACTCCAATCTATTCATTGGCAATCTGACTGTTGGGCTTCCGGGGACGGTTTACCAGAGCCTTTCGTTATTCACGACTGATAACGCCGCAGGTACGACCTTTCATGTCGGGGGCGCTACTCAGGCCGGGTATGTCTCTGGAGGTGTGGGACCGGACGCTCTTATCAGTGAGACGGTCCTGGCTTTCGCCGCCCGCGAAAACATCCTCTCCCGGTCCATCGAAAGCGTGACCGACCCGAGCGGGACCTATCAGCGATTGGTCAGCATCAGCACAACCGACCGTGGCCTCAACACGTCAACCACCACGATCTCCGGGCGCGTCGATGCCAGCGCCAGGGGAGTGGTCAGCATCTACGAGGGATCGACGCTCGTCGGCACCGGCACGATCAATGCCGACCGCACCTGGACTGCCAACGTCAGCCTTCAGAATGACGGCACGCATACTCTGTCCGCTCAGGCTCAGGACGGTGCGGGCAATATCGGCACCAGCAACCCTGTTCGACTGACCCTCGACACCTCCCCGCCGGTCGTGACCATCAGCACGGCCGGAAGCGACGTGGTGGATCGGTACGTCACGCTCTCCGGGAGCGCGGTGACGCAGACGGCCGGCGGCATCAATCAGTACGGTGAGGTTGGAGCGACCATCACGGTCTACGAGGGGAGCACGGCTCTCGGGTCTGCGACGGTCGATGGCCAGGGGCGGTGGTCCCTGGGCGTCACGCTGGCCGGTCCCGGCAATCACGCCCTCGTGGCCGTCGAGACCGATGTGGGCGGCAATGTCGGTCGCAGCAACACGGTGGTCTTCAACGCGCTCCCCGCCGACCCTGGCAACAACACCTACGGTGTCGGCGCGGGGACCCATGTCCTCGACGCTGGCGCGGGGGATGACACGGTGGTCTTCGGTTTCGCCCTTCCAGAAGCGCGCCTTAGCTATGACGCCGCCGGACACACGGTCATCGATGGACCGAACGGCACGCACGCTGTGCTCTCGGGCTTCGAGCACTACCGCTTCGCGGACGGCACCGTAAATCAACAGACCGGGTCGGCGCTCGTTGATGACCTCTTCTACTACGTCCGCAATCTTGATGTCTGGAACGCCCGCGTCGATGCGGAGACGCACTACAACGCCAATGGCTGGCAGGAGGGCCGTGACCCATCTGCCTACTTCTCGACCAGCGGCTATCTTGCCGCCAACGGTGACGTGAAGGCGGCCGGAATCAACCCGCTCACGCACTACGATACGAACGGCTGGCGGGAGGGCCGCGACCCGTCCGCTACGTTCGACAACGAGCTTTACCTCGCGCGCAACCCGGACGTGAAGGCGGCCGGCATCGACCCCCTGTCACACTTCCTCGCCAACGGCCAAGCGGAAGGCCGGCAGGCCTACGCGGCGATTGGGCGTCCAGGCGATGTCAGCGCTGCCCACGGCTTCGACGCCGAATTCTATCTTCTCAGCAACCCGGACGTGGCTCGGGCGGCACTCGGCGCGGGCGGAGATGCCTTTGCCTTCGCTGCGTCCCACTACCAGCAGCACGGCTGGCATGAGGGTCGCAACCCGAACGCGGTGTTCGATACGAAGGGCTATCTGGCCGCGTATGCGGATGTGCGGGCGGCCAACGTGGACCCACTCCTTCACTACGATACGAACGGCTGGCGGGAAGGCCGCGACCCCTCTGCTGCGTTCGATACGCGGGCCTACGAGGCCACCTACGGGGACGTAGCCGCCGCCAACGTCAACCCCCTGACGCACTACCTTACGAATGGTGCCTTGGAGGGCCGCAGCGCCTTCGCTGACGGCCACTTTGGATAACGATCGACACCAACCGTCCCAGATTACTCAAAGGCACTCCCGGTCCTGGTCCAGTTGCCGCAACAGCTCGGCCAGCCGGGGGTCTAGCGGCTCATCGATAATGGGATCGTAGAGGGCCTGGAGTTGCCGCCCGAGGCGCACACGGGTCAGGTCGTTGAGGGTCGGGCCGCGAGCCTCAGGCGCCCGCAGTGCGGCTCCTCCCTGATTGTCGTTCAAGATCGTCCGCCCTCAGCCTCGGGGGCCAACGCAAGGACCGTCTACAGGTTCACGGTCGATCCCGAGCCGTAGGCTTCTCGGGCCTTACCGATGCCGGTCCGCCACACTGCGCTTTCGCTGGCGCGCGCGGAGAGGCCACTTACGCCGACAGTCTCGACGCCCCCTCACCTGACTCTAGATGCGTCGAGTCACGGCTACGCTTGGCTTCCCCGTGATGCGTCCCTGAGGGTCCCGATGCACGGCCGGTTGCTGCCTCCGCTCCAGCTCCACGAGTTCACCGCCGAGGTGCTGGAGGAGGCGATAGAGCACCACCTCGGGCGGCTTCGGCGGACGGCTCGGGAGGAGCGCGATAAGGCCGACCGGATGGCCTGGGCGTTGGCCGAGCGTCAGCGGACGGCGCTGCATTCGGTGTGGTCTTGGCTGGGCTCGGAGAGGGCTCTCATGGGCGCGATGCCGGCCGCTGCGGTGGAGGATATCGACAACGCTCTCCAACGCCTTGCGTCGAAGATGCCCCGGTCCGCTGCGAATGCGGACATGCTGAAGGCGCAACGTACCGAGCGGGTGAAGGCAGAGGATGCCCGGAAGGCCGAGAGGCGTGAGAGTCGTGCGCGGCACAAGCGGATGATGGGGCTGGAGTGCGCCCCTATCGGTAGACAGGCTCAGGCGAGGGGTTTGACCCGCTGCCGGGCGTGTTGCTCCTCGAACTGCACGGGGCTCAGATAGCCGAGCGCGGAATGCAGCCGCTTGGCGTTGTAGAC
>Ga0268247_10000025_pt1 | contig 64384 bp, 84 predicted proteins | sample AgamicOrMae_FD_200245 | JGI IMG/M metagenome (GOLD analysis project Ga0268247, IMG submission 200245) | Agave microbial communities from Guanajuato, Mexico - Or.Ma.e (v2) (version 2) | ecosystem: Host-associated > Plants > Phyllosphere > Phylloplane/Leaf | place: Guanajuato, Mexico | collected...
GGTTCGCAGTGCTCAGAGTTGGAAACATTTCCATGAAACAAAACAAATTGGCCTCGCATTCACCGCCTTACCAAATCTCATTTTCCATCCCAAATTCTCTCCAATCCAAACCAAACGCAACACTTGCTCTTCTGGCAATTTAGAACGGCCAACTTCCGGTCAGCACTCTTCTCAAGGTTTTTGTGAGTCGAGCTAGAGACTAGCCACGGTGGAAAGCTAGTCTCTGGCCAGTTTAGACAAGCTTATCTTGGCAAGCCCAAACGGAAGGTTCTCCTTTCTCTATCTCAGCCACTAATAAGCAGCCAGCAGCAACCAGTTGGATCAATTGATATGCCAGATTGCGCGAGGATTAACTTGATTGATCGTGGCCCCTCTTTGCTTGGCACCTTCCAGATGGAAAACTGAGGCTTGCGCTGTGCTCTAGGCCACCCATTGCGCCCAATTGAATTATAAGCTTCCTAGTTTTCATTTGATTAGTCCTAATCGTTCGAGATCAATTATTTGAGCTTTTGCGCCTTTGGCTGCGCAACCAGGCCCGCCGAGAGTTGTCCTTTTGGAAGAGAGAAAGAGATAAGGAGTTGAAGTGTTCCTTTTTTCCTTTTGTTGCAATCATTTTGTTCAGTTGCTTTTGCTAAATCATCAGCAAACTTTGAGCATTTGGATTCTCAACGAGATACAGTCTTGGGTCCATTTCGCTCCATTGGAGGCGACTGGGAAACTTGAGCAGCACCATTCGAAGAGCCGTTGGTTGGCACTAAACTGGCGATCAGAGTTGGTTAGTAAATTGGCAAGATTTGTTCAGCTTGGCGAGAGAGACAGTTGTTTTTGTTTGAGGAGTTGTTTCCTGTTTGCTGTTGGCCAACTCAAAGTGTGCGCGTCCATTGGAAGGAAAACGTTCCACTCGCTGCAGACAGACCAAATCCCGCAGACTAAACTGAAAAGTTCTTTTGCCTTCTCTTTCCAGTCCGGAACTCCAAGCCTTCATCTAAGCTGAGCTGAGCTGAGCTGAGCTAAGCTAACCTGAACCGTCGGTGATTTTCCTAGCGAATGGTGCAAATTTGCCAGCAGATTTATGCCAAAATTGTTCTTCAAACAATTTCCAAGAGCGGCGATGACTAAACTGCCCCAGCGAGCGAGAGAGGCGGCGAGGCTGGTTAGCCAAGAGGAGAAAGCCAAGTGTGTGCTTGTGGTGTCCATGTTTGTTCCTTGTTTGTTTTCTTCTGTCTTTTTCTGCCTTTGTTAATCCAAATTCAATCATTTATTTCATATATAAGAGTTGAAAAACTGAGAAAGGTTTAGCGTGCGCTTTGATATGGTGGCTTGAAATTGTGTCTCTTTTCCTTTGCTTAGCTGTTTCTTTGCAAGAATTAGGTTGTTTTTCAAGTAGGTTTCTTTTTGATGAGAGTTCCTTTAGGTTTGATAGATTTTCTCTCCATACTAGTTAGTGGGAAACAATATTCAACAATCGATGGCCAACAAGAACACGCCAAACACGACTGGCTAACTGGCCGCCACTTTAGCCTCATGGGCGCAGTGCAACTCTCTGCACTGCCAGAGACTGTCTGCGCCAGAGACTGTCTACAAATCAGCTGGCGAGCAGCTTGAAATGGGGGCCAATGCAAGTTGAAGCAAAGGGGGAAAGTGCAGCTCCTGTTCACTGATCACAAAACCTTGAGCAAGCCTTTTTCCATTTGCATTGTGTGCACCACAAATCGCGCCTGTCCATTCCGTAGACCTTGCGGCACTTCCTGTTTTCGTTCCTGTGCGCGGCCGCCTGGCGTCTGTTGATGCTGGCGATGGCACTGCTTAGGATCTCCTGCTGGCTGCCACTGAACTGGCCACCGAGCTTGCCATAGTTGGGCCCCATTGGGTAGGGAGCGGCCGCATTGTTGGGGCCCAAGTTGGCCGGCGACAAGGTGGACGAGGTCCCATTGGCGCTGTCCTGCTCCTCGTCCTCGTCGCTCATGGCCGTTCGGTGTTCGTTTGGCCTCGCACCGGAAGTGCTCCCATTGGGCAAGAGTGTGCCTGTGGCGGCGGCGGCGGCCAGACAGAGCTGGTGCGTGTTTGGCGGCTCAGTGGTGGTGTGTTCGTTGGGCTGGCTGGCGGCCAGTCTGGCGGCTCGTCTCTGGCTTTGGTGCGCCGGCTGGCCAGTTGCGGCGGTCGCGCCATAAGTGTGGCCGCCCTTGGTGGTTTGAAAGATCTCTTGGCTGTTTCTCAGGTGGCTGCCGTTGCGGTTTGTCTGCTGCTGGCGCTGCTGGGCCTGCTGGAGCTGCTCGTGGGCGCCCCCATTTCTCGCCTGGTTCCTGCTCGTCGCCCCACTGCTTCCGGGCGGCGGCTCGTGGCCGGCCAGCTCGGAGTGGCGCCGTCTGCGCGCCACCGAGCGCTGGGCGCGCCTCAGGGCCACCGGCTGGTCGGCGTCGGAGCCCAGACTGAGCTCGGAGGGCCGACGGGGCGCCACCTGTTGCGGCTGGCCGGGCGGCTCGAGCTCGTCGCTGGGCGGCGAGATGTACGTGTGATCAACCAGTTCGATTGGCAGTGGGGCCCGGCGGCGAGCTTGCTGCTGCGGCCGCCGCTGGGCCTCCTGCTCGGCCTGGTGGAGGCCCAGCGGCGGGGGCGACTGGGGCCGGCGGGCGCCCTCTGGGCTGGCGGGAGTGGCGCCGGCGGCAGTTGCGTGCGCGCGCCCATAGGTGGCGCGCTGTCTGCGCGCGGCCGGCCCCAAAGGCTCGGCCTGCGCGCAGCCGCCCAGCTCCAGCGAGAACTGCAGGTCCTCGTGCTGCCCCACAGACTGGCCACTTGTCTGGCCACTCTGCGCAGACTGGCTCTGGCTCTGGCTGTTGCGCGGCCTCCCCCGCACACTCAAACCGGAAGCGCCGGCGCCCCCCTGGCTGCGCTGCCCCCGGCGCGCCTCCTCCTGGCGCTGGCGCTTCCGGCGGCCCCCCTGGCTGCTGGCCGTTGCATAGTTGGCCGCCAGGCCCCTGGTCAGGCCCAGGCGGTGCTGGCTCGTCGGTGGTGGCTGCTCGTAGGGGTAGGCTAGGAGGGGACTTTGGGGCCTCCTCCGAGCGGCGAAGAGCTGACAGTGGCCGTGTCCGGCCGCACTCTCAGTTGAAGTGTGGAAGTTGCTAGTGGAAAGCCAGTAAGGCGGCCCGTGGGGCTGCGCGCCCAGTGCCTGGCCAGAGGCGGCAGGCAACCCGGCGAGCGGATGGAAGTTGTACTGTTGCTGCTCCAGCTCCAGGGCGCCCCCACTTCCGGCGCCCTCCTGGAGCTGGCGGTGGTGCTGCTGCATTTGTGTTTGCATCTGCATTTGCATTTGCATCTGGTGGCGCCCAACAGACACTTGCTGCTGCTCTGCTGCGAAGACTGCCGCCTGCTGCTGGCAGCCCACCAGCAGGGCGGACACGCTTGGGCCAGCGCCGGCCGAGGGCGACGACTGGGACGAGTCGGTGGAGCAGACGGGCGAGCTTGCGGGCGAGCTGCTGGCGAAACTGTGGCCCGAGGAGAGTCCGTCGCTGTTGTGCGAGGGCGACAGTGGGGGGCCTCTGTGCGCGTGGTGAGCGGCCTGTTTCAGTTGCTGCTGCTGCTGTTGGGCCAGCTGCTGGTGCAAGTGTTGCATGTGCCCCATTTGCTGCTGGCCCATCTCGAGCATCTGCATGTGGCGCCCACCCGCAACAAGCTCGCCGGGCTGCTCCTCGCCACCATCCAGCTGGCCCGCCTGCGACTTGCGGCCGCCGAAAATCGCCTCGTAGGTGGCCTCGTCCACCTCAGTCTCCTCGTAGTAAAAGTCCTCATCGCCAATCGAGTCGAACTGCTTCGGTCTGTTTATAGAATTTGGTTATTAAGGAAATCTGCTGTTAGTTAGCGGATCTTTTGGGTTTCAACTGGTTCAATTAGTGGTGCAAAGGTGCAAGAGTGTAATGGTGCAGAGGTGCAGAGGTGCAGAGGTGCAATGGTGCAAAGTGGTGCCAGTCGCGTGCACCATAAACAACTTCACACAGATTCCAGCAAGGCACCAGGAAGAAGCCTCGTTAGCGCCTAACGAGCGCCACACACACGCCCAAACTAATCGGCCCGCCCGGAAGGCGCGCCCCAAAAGCCGCCCAGCTCGCCAATCGGACTCGCCGGCCAATGAGAGCGCCGTCTGGGCCCACTTCCGCCACTTCCGGCGCGCACTGAACGCGCGAAAAGTGGCGGATTTGGCCGCGCGGGAAGCTCGCTTGCTAGTCTGCCCAAAAACGGCAGACTAGCTCCGCTCTTGCCGCCAGAGGAGCTCGTGCATCGCTCGGCAGCCGCCTTCTTGCCGGCTGTTTGGCTAGCCGCTCGGCTGACTAGCTGGCTGACTAGCTGGCTGACTTGCTGGCTGACTGGCTGAGTTGGTGGCTGGCTGTTTGGCCACGCGGGCAGACCTAAGGGCAGAAAGCGCAAAAAGTGGGCTCCTATTTGGAAGTGAGCATTCAGATGAATAGGCGGCGAACAATTAAATGGAGATCCATTTGGCTGGCCGGTGGAGCAAAGGCGAGCTGCTCGCTAACTAACTGCACACTCGTAAGGGCGCGCCTGGTGGGCCGGAATCAGTGGGTTCTAGCTTAGTGGTGGAAGTCCCAAGCACAACTAGGCGCACACCAGCCAGAGCAGCACCCAAAGGCGCCCCAACGGAACGAACGGGCGCCGACTGATGACTATTTGAACGACAGACTAGCTAGAGACGCGCGGCCGCGTCCTAAGCAGCACGCAGACTGCGCGAGACTGTGGCAAGTGGCGAGCTGCAGGCAAGTTTGGGGAAAGAATCAGGAGAAACAACACGAGCTCCAAAGAGCCTTCTTGTCGCGCCCAATTTTCGCCCCCCTCAGCTCGGCCGATTTGTTGCTCATTTGTTTGCCACACAAACGAACTGCTGGCCACGCTGCCAGGCCACACACACAAAGACAGACAGACGGAGCTTAGGGCGGCCGCCAACTGGCAGAGAATCAATTTATTTTATTAATTGAGATTCGGGCCCAGTGGCGCGCAGTGCACGCCACTCGAGCGGCGCATTGGCAAATGATTCTCGCATGATTCTCGCCGGCAACTAGCTCTAGTTTTCGCCTAGAGCTAGCCAGCGGCGAACTGGGGCCGCTCAGTTGCAGCCAGCGAGCAGCAGAGGCCAGGAAGTGGCGCCCACCGAGCAGCCAAGTGGCCCCAAACCACAAGGCGCCTTCTTTGAGTCTGTCTCGCTCGCCGGCCCAGTTCGAGCAAGACCAAATGGCGCGAAAATCAAAAAGCACACTGGCCCACTCGGCCCTCAACAGACGCACGCACAAACACAGTCTCAGTTGCAACAACTTCAGTGGGCGCCCCTTTTTGCCCCTCCAACTTCCGGTTGGCATTTGGGCCAACGAGCGGCGAGCGAGCGGCGAGCGAGCGGCGAGAAGAAGAGGCCTAGTTGTCGACTGGGACTGCTGCTGGGCTGTGCTGGTGTCTGGTGGGCGCGTGTGGCCTTGGGGCGCGGCTGGCAGTGTGCGGGCGGCCCTTAGGCGCGCGCTCGATGCGGCGCGTCCGGCCGAGCAGCGAGCCCTAAGGATGAGCCAGAAACGAGCCCAGCAGCTTGGAGCGAGACTCTCCAAGCTCCATCTCCATCTTAGTCTTGCAGTGAGGGAGCATTCTGGCGCGCCGGCCGCAGTGTTGCATGAACAGTCGGCGCGCCAACCAATCGAATTGGTCGATGAGGCGCGAGAGCAACGCCGCCCAGTTTTGCCACTCCTTTGCGGCCGGCCGAGAAATTGGGCCCCAGAAAGAGTCTACGATGAGCACAAGGAGCGCAAGAAGCAGAAGAAGAAGAGGAGGAAGCACGAAAAGAAGTCTGCGAGCGGCAAGAGCAGAGCAGCGCACGCTAATGAGATTCATTTCCGGTTCCAAGTTGGCTGATTGATCAGGCGAGTTGCAATTTTGCGCTCGCCGTTTGGGAGCGTCTCAGGCTTGTGTGTGGCGGCACTTGAGGGCGCGCAGACTGAAGAAGAAGGAGAGACAGAGAGCGGCCCACTTGGGCGAGTCTTGTGCGCTCTTGGCAAGCTTCGGGGGCGCAAAACGGGGGCCGAGAGAATGGCTTCTTCATGGGGCGTGTGGGCAAAATGAAAAAGTCTCTCGCCGGAGTTCACAATGGGCAGCAGCGAGCGTGTTTGGTCGCCTCTTTTGGGCCACTTTTGGCCCCTTTTCGAGCCTCTTTGGTGTGCAAATTGTTCGCAGACATCGGTTAATTGGGGCCAAGTTGCCGCAGCTAAGCACTGGTCCAAAAGAGAGAGACACGAGTGCCAAGTGGAAGAGTTGGCGCCGCTCGTTTGGGCACACTTCTTCCACTGGCCAATGCACTAGAGACTGTCTTTAGGCTGCAGTTCAGCGCCCAATTTGTGTGCAGTTGCACCTCGCAATTCCTAACGCAATTGGGCGGAATTGGAACTCGCAGTTGCAGGTTGCAAGTGCAAGCAGTCTGCAAGTGAAAGCAGCCTGCAAGAGCAGGCAGCCCGCAGACTGTCTGGGCCCACATGCAGAGCGACACTTGTCCCTCCGTGCAGGTGGCAGGCTTTTATGAATCGAGCATTGGGGGTCGATCATTTGCCGATCAGTTGCGAGCGGCCGAAGACAAGCTGTGCCGTTTTGGGAGTGCTGCTCGCAAGCAGTCTGCTCGTTTGCGCCAATGCTTAGCACTAGTCTTCCTCAGGTCCAATTGGGCGAGAAAGAGGAAGCAACATTGGAACTTAAAATGGTCCAAATTGGTTCAACTCGATTCGATTTCCATTGGAGGTTCCAAAAGCATTTTGGGCGCCAATTGAGCGGCGCAAATGGGCCTCAGAGCGAAACGAGGTGGCCGAATTTGCGTCTTTAAGTTTGGCCAGCAAGCAAAAGGGGCCCATTTGTGTGTGTGTGTGTGTGGCCTTTGTGCAGTGTGTGTGTGTCGTTTGCGAGCTCGAGCAGAATTGGCACCAATTGGCAGGCGCGACAGACTGTCTCTGTGTGGCAAAAGTGTGCTGGAAAAGTGTGCGAGCCAAAAGAGGGCCCAAAAATGGCCACGCAACCCAATTGGAACTCGCCGGGCGCCAAACGCAAACCATTGAGCAAGAGTGAGTTGACAAAATTGATGGGCCCAATCGAGAGGCGCAATGCGTGCAAGCAGACTGTCTCTGTGTGCCTGTGACCACCTGCACACACACACAGACTGGAGCTTAGCCCAAATTGATTCATTGTGCCACTTCCGCCTCGGAGTGGCCGCCAGACAAGCCGCGCGTGTCTCTGTGTGTGGTCGCGTGGTGGGCGGGCCGCGCAGAGACAGACACGCAGAGGGGCGCGCGTTCTCCATTTTTCCGCTTGTTTGCTCATTAATCAGAGTGGCCGAGCTGCGTGGTCCGTGCGGCTCGCTCGTGCTAGCCGCCCGTGCGTCTGGCCGCCGGAGCTTAGCTTGGGCGCTCAGATTGGCAGCGGTTTGGGGGCCAGATTGGCAGATTGTTACATCAAGACGGGCAACTCTTCCTCAGGAACATTGCTCGGCGGCCTGAATTCAAATGAGCAGCCCAACACTGGCTAGCTTGGGCGCCCACAAATTGCCTTATAAGCGCCCGCACGTCACACTGCACTGTAGGCCCAGTTGGAGGCGCCCATTCGCCGCCAGCTCGCTCGCCAGTTCGCGTGCCAAACACTGGCAGCTCCAACTCGAGACACGCCCCCCGCTTGTGGCCCAAAGCTTAGGTGTATCGAAATAAAGAGAGAGAGATGCTGGGCCGCCTGGGCACTTCCGGCGGCGCGCAGGTGGTTCTGCCGGGCGAGCAGCTGTTCCGAGCAGCAGAGGACGGCGAGACGCTGGCTTGGCGGCCTTAGTTGTGGTTCAGTCTAGCTTCGATCGTGCCTTAGCCAAGCTTTAGGCGTGCCTTAGCTGCGGCTCACCAGGTGCCGATGGAGGAGGCTTGGGTGCGGGCGGAGCAAGTGGGGCGCCGCTGGAGGGGGCAGAGTGGAGCTCTCGGAAGAGGCATTATTGGCCTTAGTGTGGGCGAACATGGAGGAGCCGGAAACAAAGTTTCGGAGCTGCAAATTGGCGTCCAATTGGACCAGCGACGAGCGCCAACGAGCCCCAATCGAGTGGGCCGGGGAGGCGCAAATCCGATTGACAATTGGGCGCCGGTGATTTATTGGCCAAGCTCTGGGCGAGACTGTGTGTTGCGCGCACTCTCAGGCGCCCCAGATGCAACCGGCAAGTGTCTGCGGGGCCGGCAGAGTGCGCGCCGGCCGCCCAAGACAGTCTGCGCGAGACTGGCGAGCTTGTGAACGAGACTCGGCCAGTCTCGCGCAGTGGCGCAGTTGCAGAGGCGCCCAATTGTGGGCCTGGACTGCTGGCGGCGAGTGGCGCAATGATAGCGCCCGCCGGAGCTCGCCTTGAGCCGGTGATTTATGCGCCGGCCGGAAGGCGCGCCGCCCAGTTGCAGATAATAACTGGCCTCTTGGTGTGGGCCAAACACTGAGAGCGGCCCAACAACAAGAAGAAGCCGGCCCACTTCGGCTTCTTCGAAGGAGCCCAGAAGAGGCGCCTCCAGAAGAGACCATTTGGCGTGTTTGTGCCACCGATGATTGCAGTTTGCGCCGCTCGCTGACACGCCGGCACGCGTCTCAAAAATGCGCCCTGTCCCTTCCGCTCGGGCTCCTCTGGGCCAGTTTCGTCCAATTTGTGTCCCTCTTCAGCGGCTGCTCCTTAGCTGCGGCCGGAAGCAAGTCTCGCGGTGGCGCTCACATCGAATCAAATCAATTATCTCATCAACAAATTGGCCCGCCACACACCAGAGCGTGGCCGCCCAAATTGCCCCCCGCAGACTGGCTGCAAGTCACTGGCGCCACTGGCCCGCAACTGACCCCAACTAGCAGCTCCAAATGCGGCCAAATTCGGTCAAATTTGGCCAAATTTGCGCTCACTTGCGCCCAGCGGAAGTGGCGCCCAATTTGCCCAAAGCCAACGCGTCAAGAGCCACCAGTGGACACTGAAGACGCGTGTGTGGGCGCACCTTGTCTTGGGCGACTTTGGGCGTGCTGGCCGAACTGTGGCCGAATGGGCTGCCCAAATGGGGCGGACTGTCCCTAGCTCGTTTTCCAAAGTGCGAGAATGGGCGCCTCAGGAGAAGGGCGAAGAGACGGCGAGCTCATTAGGGCCAGAGGGAAGAGACGGGCGACTTGGCACTGTCGGCGAGCAGATAACAATTGGCAGGCCCCAGGCTGTGCGCCAATTGGGCTCAGTGCGCGCCGCAAATTGTCAGCCGGCTCTTTGTCGCCGGCCGCTTTGCCTCCCCCCAAAGACTAGGGCTGAAAAATTGGCCCCTTCGAGCGAGCGAGAAGCAAGAGGCAGCCAGAAGGACGCAGCTTGGTGGCCGGTGGGCAAAAGTTGGCTCGCGTGAACTTTTGCGCGCCCACTTCCGGCCGCGAGCAAACTGCTGGCGCCGCTTCGTTTTCCGGCCCATTCGTCTGGCTGGTGGCCAATTCAGCAGTGAAGGCCGCCCAGCTTTCTGCCTTTCTCTGCTCGGCCGGCCAGCCAGAAAGGGAGTGTAACTTTAGCTGCGAGCTGGCCAGACTGAGGCCCCAAAGTGAGGCCGCAGCTGAGCCCAAGCTGAACTCCCAAAGAGCCGCCCTCTCGCCTCGCTCGGCCCTCTCCCCTTGCAGTGCCAGTTATCGGGCGGCCAATTGTTGTCGGCCGAGCTAGAGAGCAGCCTAGACGCAAACTAGCAACCAACTGGCGCCCCCCTCGTTGTGGTGATATATTGGCCCCACGGCCAACTGCCAACTTCCGGCCCAAAAGGGCGCCCAGGCGAGAAACCGCCGACAACTTTTTCGCCCGCCGCCTCGTCGGAAAAGGCGCTTCTGGGGGCGCCTTCTCGCCCTTTTGGGCACATTTTTGGGCCCAAAAATCGGCACCCTTCGGAGTTTATAGTCCAGGGGGCGTGGCGGGCGGCAGTTGGCGGCGAGTTGAGCGAAGACTAGGGCGCGCGGGGGGCCTCCTTCGGGCCCATTTGGCCGCACACTATTAGAGTGCGGGCGGCTCTTCCGCTAGCCGCTGGCTGTTGGCTGGTGGCGAGCTCCTCCAGCCTCATCACTCCCGCAGGCCAGCCCAGCGGAGCAAAAGGGCCCAGAGAGAACGAGCCGCTCGCCCAACCCAATCGATTGCCAGCGAGTAGCCCACTGCAGCCTGCCACTTCCGGTCCAATTGGGCGGCTGGAAAGGCCGAAACAGTTGAGTTTAGGGTGCGAGCTTGGCGGAGAAGAGGCAAAGAGGCTGGGCGAGGAAGACACAAGACACAGCTCGGCGCAGAGTGTCTGCGGCGGTCGCTCGAACCATCGAAGCTAGCCAGTGGCGCCCCCTCGGCCAAGGACGAAAAGGCGCCCCCGAAAGGCGGTCTTATCTCGTTGCATTTGTTTCGGATTGGCCAGAGTGGTGGCGCCCACTAGCCCACCAGCCCACCACCAGCCTGGACCAGTGGGGCGCAAATTGGGCGCGCCGACAACTCTGCTAAGCCGGCGCCACTTTGGTGCCGGCATCAAGCTCAACTTTGGCTCAACTTTGCCCCCTGGCTCCCATTTGGCCAATGCTTTGGGCAGGCTAGTCTGCAGCCCTTCGCTCTGGCTTCTCCTTTTCTCTTTGGCTCTTTCGTCTCGTGTCGCCCACCAACCAGCCGAACACTTTGGCTAGCTGGCTGGCTAGCTGGCTGGCTAGCTGGCTGGCCAAACTGCAGCTCAAAGTGAGGGCCCAACTCAAACTGGCGCCCAAAGTTCGCCCCAACCGCCAAGCCCAAATCGAGCAAAAACACACACAACCAGAGAGACAAGGACTTGCCAGGGACTCCCTTCGGAGGCCAAAAGCTCGTCCAAAAGTAGGACCGAAAGCTGCCCGCTTGTGGCAAAAGCCATTTTCGCGCCCAAGCTCAAGATTAACATCCCACTTCCGGTCGGCGTTTTATCTCGCAAAAGATCGGCCGGCCGGCCAGAGTGACTTTGGGTGGCGATTTTTGGCCAGTTGTCTGGGGGCGCGTCTCTGTCCTAAGGGGCGGGGGTTGAGTTTGAGTTTTGGGCGAGAAGTGGGGGCCAAAAGGGGCCAAAAAGGGGGGGCGGAAGTTGGCGAGCAAGGAAGGCAACTGGCGAGTGGCGAGCTCGTGTTTGAGCCTCCGACTTGGAGGGGCAGTATTTGGACTTGCAAGGAGGAGTAGCACAGCTAGAGACTGGCACTAGTGGACTGGCAGCACGTGCTCGTTTGGGGCAGCTTCTCCCAGTTGTGTGGGCCCAAAGTTGCCTTGGGTGGCGGTTGGCTCGTTATTGTTTTGCGTATTATTTTTATTGCGCCGCCCGCGGAGGCGACTTGGGTGGCGCCTCCTCCAAGCTAGTGTGTCGTCGGGGGGCCACACGCAGCGACTGGCGGCCAACCAGCCAAACAAGTGTCCCATCGGGCGGCCTTTTTCTCTTCGGCCGTTCTCTTCGGGCGCCCAAGCAACACACGGCCCGCATGGTAATGGGCCGGAACTGGCGCATCAGGCACTCAGAGTTGCACAAAGACACACGCACGGGCACACGCACGCACACGCACACGAAACAGACGCAGAGACACACGCGCAAGACGAGCCGGACGAGATAACTGGCCGGATCGTTAGCGTGTTCTCGTTCGTGTGCTTCCTTTGGCTCGTGTGTGGCTCGTCCAGAGAGAAGGCTGGACTTTGGGAGTTGGACTAGCAGTGGTCTACTTTGAGTTGGAGTTCCATTTGGGGTCCACGTTGAGCTTGGGCAAGAGAGAAAGAGAAAGAGAAAGAGAGAAGAAGGAGGAGAAAAGTTGGGACAGTGGCCGGCCGGCGTGCCAATAAATAACACACTTTGCAACCATTGGGCGTCCAGTGGGAAAAAATGAACTCGGCCACTTGGAAGCTCTAGTCTGGAAGTTGCGAAGGCGCCGAGAGGAGCCAGCACTAAGCTCTGACTGAGGCGCCTTCGTTTGGGCGAAGTGCCGCCCAGTTCGCAACCGCAAACAGTATTTCCATTTGCTCATGATGGGCGGCCGCCAATTGGCTCTGTGGGGCCGCAGACTGTCCCAACTGGGCGGCGAAGTGACACGAAGAGGAGCACGAGAGACACAAAGAAGAAACCATCTTCTCCAATTGTCTTTTTCGCCCCTCTGCTCTGGCGCGTCTCTGTGGCTAGTCGTTTGTCCTTCAGAGCGGCCAGAAGCAGAGAAGGAGAGCTGCTCCATTTTGCTCCTTTTTGCTCCTCTTTGCTCCTTGTTGGTCTAACTCCGAGAACGAGCCTTCTCTCTGGCGCTCATTCATCGCAAATGGCCAAAGCAAAACAGGCGCCCAATTGAGCGTTTGTTTGTTTATTTATATTTATTTGCACTGGCCAGTGGGCGGCCAGCCCTATGGTGTGGCCGCCCGTTTGTCTGCCCGTTCGGCCGCCTGTTTGGTTGCCGATGGGCAACATTGGGCCTTTTTTGGGGCGCACTCAGCACTCCATTCTGGCAAATAATAAACAACACGAGCTGGCCCAGCTGAGCGCCGGCGCAATGTTGCCCCAACGCGCCGGAAGAAGAAGAGGAAGAGGCACCCAAACGGGAAGGCCTTTTGAGGCTGCCTTTTGGGCCTTTTGGGTGCCGAGCAAACAGGCAGAGGAAGAGAGAAATTGGACAAGGAGCTGCAGAGAAGAGCCAAGAGAAGAGGCGTGGGCCGTCGAGTGAATTAATCAAATGGCCAAATTTTTCCCCCGCCTCGAGCAACAAAAATTAATGATCATTTCTTGCACTTTTTCGCCTCCTTCTCTTGCCTCTTTTGCTTCTTCCTCTTGCCTCTTCCTCTTGCCTCTTGCTCTTGCTCGTCCTTGTGCTGCTCCACTGGCCAGCGGCGAGCAGCGGCCAGTGTTTGTGGCGCCACTGCCGCCTCGCCCACCAAGCACGCGACTGGAGCTCGTCTGTGGCCAAGCTCCAGACACAGTTGCTGGCCGATGGGCCGCGAAATGGGCCAGCGAACAGCAAAACGATAGATAGAGACAGATAGCGAGCAGGCCCAGCTAGTGGTCGGCACCCAAAAGGCCCAAACGGCCAGTTCCCAGCGGCCAATTGTGCTCACTCACTGCTGGTCTCTGTTGGTCTTTGCTGCTCTAACTTTTGGTCTCTTCTTCTTAGATAGAGACTGTTAGTGCAACTGTCTAGCAGTGGCCAAAAACACACCATCATAACAGGTGAGAGGAAGTTTGCAACCGGAAGTGGTCAGCAGTGGAGGAAGGAAGTGTGTGAGCGCCAAAGAGAGAGACTGGAGCTATAAATTACAAGTTGACTGGAGCGCGAGGGGCCCATTTGAGGCTTGCAGGTGCGCGCGGAGGTGCAAGGGCGGAAGGGCGGCGTTTGGGGGCGAAAAGTGGCCAATGGAAGAGAGAGAGAGAGAAGTGCAAGGTGAATGGCGAGCGAGAAAGCGAGAAAGAGAGAAAAAGAGAAAGAGAGAAAGAGAAAAGGAGAGAAGAAAGGGGCCCCAACTAGCAGTTGGCGGCTAATGATGATGAATGAAAAATGGGCTCGCTTGTTGTTGTTTTTTGTTGCGCGCTGATGGTCTTGGCGGGCGGCCAGCGAGACTGTGTGCTTAGGCCGGCCAGTTGGGGGCACTGTGCGGCTTTACTTTTGCTTTCTTTCGGTTTGCTTTGCTTTCTTTTGGTCTCCTTCAGGCTGGCAGTCTAAGGTCTAAGTAAACAGCGCCAGGGAGAAGGAGCGGCCAAGAGTTGGCCGGAAGGAGGCGGCGTTCAGAGTGGCCAGAGAGGAGGAGTGGTGGGCGCTTTGTGGAAAATTTTCACACACCACAAGGGCGCAGAATGGAACATCAATTTTGCGAAGGGCAAGACGCCGGAGAGGAGCCAAAAAGGGGCCCAGAAAGAGAGTCCAAAGGTGGGAACACAATAAGTCCATTTGGGCGCTTTTATCAGTCTGGCCGATCGAGCAGCGTGCGCACTCGGCTGATATGTTAATGCAGCCGCACCACCTGAGACTGTGTGCGTTCAGTGCGCGCGTCTGGCAGCAGCAAACAGGGCCACTTCCGCCGGGCCACACTCACTAGCTCACTTTGGGGCCACTTTGGCCCCTTTCTGCTGGCCGACTGGCGGCCTCCTTGGCCACTGGAGACACTCGGCCCGCTGACCAGTGGGCGCGAAATGGAGAGTGTTGTTTAAAATGCGTCCACTTTGCGCCAGCTCAGAAGTCAGCCGCCAAAGCTTAGGAAGGGCAGCTGCTGGAAGGGCCAAGGTGCAGCCAGAGGCAGTCCGCAAGCACTGCCAGAGGGCGGCAGTCCAAACGGAGGGCGAGCATGACGAGCACCTAAGGGCAGGAATATTTACCAGAAAATAAAGACCTTCCAGTTGGGCCAGTTGGGCCGCGAGCTCTTTGGGCCGGGAGGCAGTGGTGCATTTTGAGCGCAGCGGAGCAGCCGGAAGGCAAGAGGAAGAGGAGGAGAAAGAGGATGGGGCGAGCGAGTTTCATTGCTGTGGGCCAGCAACAATGATTGATGAACAGATCGGGGGGGCCACGAGCCAGCCAAGCGGCCAGCTTCCAGTTTGGCCAGCTCGCAGTTTGGCCACAGCCGCCGGCGCCCTTAGGTCTGGCGGGCGTGTGGATAATTTCCGACTGCTCTCGGCCAGCCAGTCTCTGGGCCCACCGGCTGACTCGAGGAGGCTTGCTTGTGGGCCGCCTGGAGTGCAATTGCACTGAGCTGGCGGCCAAGTTGCTTGCCAAGTTGCAGCCCAGAGTGTGTGCGCCAGTCACAGACAGTCTGCAGTGGAGACACACTGCACTCGCTTGGCCGCCGCTCTGCTTGGGCGCTCGCTCGCTAGTCCTAAGGAGAAGCCGCCGCCAAGCATCCTCGCAAGCTCAATTAGGGCCCCTTTCAATTCGCTTCCGGCGCCCCCACTTCGACCCCCAAGCGGGCGGAATAAAAAACGCCTCCTTTACTTGAGCGGCCAAGTGATGCGACCAGCGGCGAGCATCTCTCTCTCTCTTTGGCTTCGAGCACAAGAGCGAGAAGCCGGCCAGCTAGAGAAGAGCTAGAGGGCAGCCTTCCTTTAGAGCGCCGATGGGCCCAAATGTTGGATAACTTTGGAGCTTCTGGGCCAAGTTTGCAGGCAAATTGTGTGTGCGTGCCCGCTCGTGTGTACTTGGGGCGCACTCCGACAACAAGTTGAGTTCATTTTTCATTTTTCCCTCCTCCTTTTTCGCCCCTCCACTCGCCTGGCGCCAAAAGGGCCCTCCACTCGCCTGTTCACTCGTCGCCCTTCCGCCCAGCTCGCAAGGGAAGAGCCTCGCGAGGAGCCACAAGAAGAGCCTCGAGATGAGGCGCCTCCTCTTCTTCTCCGCTGGGCACGCGCCGCCCGCGTGCCGCCACTCGAGCTCCACGGGCGCCACTCGAACTCTGCCAGCTGGGCCCCAAAAGGCGTCCCCAAATGCCGGCCGAAAAGTGGGCGCCTCTTCGTCTAGTGCGAGTTTCTGGCGCAACTCAAAGCCACACTGCTCACACTGATCACAGTCTCTGGAGGGCCAGGCAACGGCCAAGCAGCGGTCATTTGCCAGCATCGATTATCGTCATCGCGCGGCTCATCAGCGGCGCCCAAATGCCGCCCGAGATGCCGCCACAGACTGTCTTCGGGCGCCCACTCGCAAGGTCAAGAGGCGCCGCGGATTGTCCTCGGCGAGCTAGCAGCCTCGAGCAGCGTCGAGCAACCAGCGGCCAAGAGTAAAGAGCAGCCAGAAGCCAGAAGCCAGCAGAGAGCAGCGAGCAGCAATTCGCAGGAAGTGAGCACGTGCCACTTCCTGTGCGCCGCAGTGGCGCCCCAAAGTCTCTCTTGGCCGCCAGGTGGCACGTTCGCAGTCCCGCGGGACTGAGACCAACAGTCTGCCGGCCAAGCTGCCTGGAAGTTGCCCTTCAAAGAGCTGCGGACGAAGCGGCAAGACTTGGCCGACGTTCCGCCAAGGCGCCAAGTGGGCCGCTCCTAAGGTCGCCCCAACACCACGCCACTCTCGAGCTCAACGCCGCCCCCACTTGCTCGCTGCCGCCCACTCGAGAGACGCCCCTCAGCCAAGCAGCGAGCTCTCTCACTCCCAAGCTCAAAGACGTGCGCCAAAAAGTGGGCGTGGCGGGAGGAAAGAGTAATGCCGCTCGTTTTGGGGCGTCCATTTCGCCCCTTTGGCTCGTTTTCTCCAAGTTTCAGGCAATCAGGCGCTCCTTTATGCCCGTGGCAAGACCTCAGGCAGCCTCTCGTGGAGGCGGCTCTTTGCCTTGGCGTCTGAGTGTGGTGGCAACAGTGGGCGAGGCATGCAAATGGCAGGGAATTTGGTGCGAAAAGAGGGCGCCTGCGGAAGTGGTAAGCAGGTGGCAAGTGTCGCGCGCTCGAGTGGTGACTGAGTGGGCGGCTTTAGATGATTGAAAAGGGTTGAAAAGGGTTGAAAATGGTGGAAGTTTGGCGGAAAATTGGGGAAAAAGTGAGGGAAACTTTGGGGGAAAAAGAGCCAAAATTCTTGGGCTAAAATTTTCACCCAAAATTTTTTAACTGCAGAGAGTAAACAGTTCTTAGGACCCGTCAGGAAGGAGCCAGAAATGAGCCAAAAGGAGGGGCCAAAAGCAAGAAAATGGAGCCAAAACTAAACCTAAACCTAAACCTAAACCTCAGAGCAAAAGTTGAACAGCTGGAAGGAACTAGAGAAGAAGAAGAAGAGTAAACTTACCCTAAGTGTGAGCGCACATGTTGTTCAATCTCGTCCAGCGAGTCGCAGTTCCTCGTGCAACTGGGCCACATGCAACTGAAAATGGTTCGCATCTGAGCGGGCAAAGAATGATGATGATAATCCGATTTCGATTCCGATTTGGATTCCAATTGGAATTGTTGTGTTCGATTTGTGGCCAATTGTTGGCGGTTGTTGGCAAGATTTGTTAGTCGATTTGTTGTTGTTTGCAGCCGTTGGATTCAATTAGTTTCACTGTTTGGCCACCATTTGGGCATCCTAGTCTGCATTTGAGCTGCTGTGTAGTGGTGCAGTTTGGTTTGCATTTGAGCAGCTAGTGTGCATTTCCTCTGCTCCTGTGCACTGGTGCTAGTCTGCGGCGCTGCATTGGGCGCAGACAATTGCTTTTCGCGCACCACTGTCTGTGTGTGCAATTTGGCCGCCTGCTCACGACGTGCTGGCCGGCCACTCAGCCCTCTGCATCTGGCCGCGAGCTTGTCTTCGAGACCAAAGGAAGACTGTCCGCCGCTCGCCAGCCGGCCAGCTTTCCTCCTTGGACAAGCTCGCGCTTAGGCGAGCCGAGAATAAGGAGGCCCAAGAATAAGGAGGAGAAACACAAGAGGCATAATTTGCTTATCTTTGTGCGGCCCAAAGCAGAGTGGGCCAGCCCCAAGCAGCGGGCCCACAAGCAGCCCTTAGGGCGTCCGCCCGCTCGCTTTCCGGCCGGCCCTGAGCTGGCGGCGCCAAATGACAGCGAAACCGAATGCACAGAGCCGGCACAAAGGGGCCACAGAGGCGCACAAAAAGGAGTAACTGGAGCCGGCAAAGCAGCGAGCAAGCAAGAGAGAGAGAGAGTGAGGTGGGCGAGAGATAAAAAGCAGTGTCATCATTTTGCGGGCCGGAATTTGCTCGCTCGTGTTCCTTCTTGCGCGCCAGCAAGTGTCTGCGGCGCTTCCAAAGAGGCAAACTGGTCTGGCTTGCGCGTGTCACTGTGTGCGGCCACGTCCTGCTACTAATGAAGCGCGCGACTGGCCCCATTTTGGCCGCTTTGAGCTGCACCAAACTGAACTAGAACTGCACTGAACTGAGCTAGAACTGCACCAAACTAGAACTGAGCTAAGGGCTCTCTGTGGGGCCGTGTCATTTGTTGTCGCCTGTTCGGCCAAACTTTAGCCAGCAAGATTTTCGCCCGCTGATTAGGCGAGTCTGCGCGCCTGTCTGGCCGCCCGTGCGTCTGTCTGTGTGTCTACTGTGGGCAGGCGAGAGAAAGAGAAAGAGGAAAAGAGGAAGAGGAAAAGGGAGGAGAAGGAGCGAGAAAAGAAAGAGAACCCGGAGGCAAATGGGCGCCGCCCGCGCACGTTCGCATAAGTGAGCCATTTGGGCGCTCTGCTTGGGGCCCGTTTTGCTGCCTCGTCGGCTCCATTGGGCCACTTCCGGCGGGCACACGCTCACCCTTTTCACTTGAGCAAACAGGCGGCCATCGATCGCGTGCGGCCGCTTCGCCGATTCCATTCCATTCCATTCCATTTCCATGGCCAACAGACAGACGTGCGCACACTTTTGGCCGCCCATGACTCAGCGGCCTTTGAGAGCAGTTTGAGCCAGTGCGCCGGAAGTGCCTCAGACGAGCGGGCGCGAACTGGCAGCTAGACACTGGCCAGCCGGCGCTCAGACGAGCCGTCTGGGTGGACTGCATCTTGCTGGGGGCACCTGTTGAGGCCAGAGGGGGGGATTGTAGACGGAAGAAAAGGAGGAGAAATGGGCCAGGTGGAGTGGGCGCAGTTTGGGCGGGTGGCGAGCTCGCGTGCGGCCAAAGTGGGCGAGTGGGGAGAGACTGTTTGGGGTGGACGAGGGGCAGAAGTTGGGGCCAGAGGGCGGCCCAAGCTGGGCGGGCAGAGAGAGAGAGAGACGGGCGAGAAGAGGAGGCAAATTGGGCCCGAATTCAGTGGAGCGGAGGAGCAAGGCAAATGATGGCCCAGTTGGTCTGCTGTGAGTGCGCGCTGCATCTTGTATACTGTATGCGGCACACTGCGAGCGGCAGACTGTGTGCGGCAGACTGTGTGCCGCAGACTGTGTGCCGCAGACTGTGTGCTGCGGACTGCGAGCGGCGCACTGCAGCAATAAAGGCGCACAGTGCGGCTCCAATGGAGCAATGGTCTGCGAGCGGGCCCATTGGGTTAGTGTTGTTCGGTTTTGTTGTCGCGCTCGCTCGTGTCAAAGTGGCGCCGCAGTGGAGCAAGTGGGAGAAAGTGGGCCTGCGGCTGGCCAAGAATGCGGCAAAGGCGCGCTTGGGCCGCCCTCGCTCTCGCTTGCCAGCCGCTCGCTTGCCGGCGAGCTTCGTCCTTGGCCGAGCGCCGCCGAGGAGCTGGCTGCGCGCTGGGCCCGCCCGGCCGCCCGCCAGTGCTCGAGGGCGGCAATTTGAGAGTGCTTATCTTGGGCCGGGCATCAGTTTAATTCGGCTTGGCCCAATGTGAGCTGGTCGCACTTGCAGGCTCGCAGCTCGCCGGCCCACTGCTGCACAGTCGGCCGAGTGGGCGCCGCTCGAGGCTGGCAAGCTCGCCAGTGGCAAGCTCGCCAAAGGGGCGCTTCCAGACAGTGTGTGCAGTGGTCCCAGTTGCTGGGAAACAAGTGGCCCAACTGGCGACGTGTTTGCCCAAGCGCAGTGGCGCGCCCAACAATGTTTACAAGCACAAAGGAGCTGCCCTGAACTGCACTGAACTTGGACTGAACTTTGTCTGAGCTGAACTCGCACTGAGCTGAGCTGAGCTGAACGAGTTTGAGTCGAGCTGAGCTGAGCTGGAGTTCAGTTTGAGCTTGAGTCTGTCTCGCCCGCTCGAGCCTTTTGGATTGGCCGCCCACCAAGAAGAAGGGCCCAACAAGCAACTGCCTAATGAGACGAGCCAGTAGAGCTTGGCGGTTCGCTCGCCGAGTGGCCAACGAGCTTGGCAAAAGTGCGAGCGGCGCCTCAGTGGCTGGGCCAAACTGCGCGCTGATTGGCCAAACACGAGCCCCAGTGACAGGCCCCATTGAGCGCCGCGCGAGTGGCCGCCCTCGCAGCTCCACTGGCTGCCCTTTGGGCGCCCATTTGGCCCTTTCCTCTCGGACTTTTGCCTTTTCTCCGCGGCAAAGGAACGCAGCCTCCCAGCGCCAAGGTCGCGCCCCTTGGCTGGCCAATTTTGATGTAAATTGGGCCAACTTTTGGCCGCCCAGCTCGCCGCAGACTGTCCGTGGCGGCCAGGCAAGGACAAAGGGGGAGGAACGGGCAGAGTGGGGGCGTGCTGGAGGGGCGCCACTTGGGCCACTTGGGCGCCGCTTGGAAGAGGCAGAGACTGGCTGTGGGCCGAGGGCCAAGTGGGCCTTGTCCCCAGAGAGCAGCGGGGCGGCGTTGAGAGTTTAATTTGGCGCGCAACATTGCACATTGCACACTGCACTGTGGAGGCTCCGTTTCGCCCAGTGGGCCGAGTGTAAGTGGGCGGCTGGAGGGCAAAGGGGGCAGAGTGAGGCTGAGAAAGCAGAGGAGGCTGAGGGAGAGCAGAGGAGGCTGAGGCGCCAGCAGCAAGAGCAAATGCAGAGCAGGCTAAGCGGCGGCGCTCGAGTGGTGCCCCTCAGAAGGGCAGCAGAAGGGGGCGAAATGGGGGGCGAAATGGGGGGCAAAAGGGGGCAAAATGGGGGCAAAAGTGGGGGAAAAAGTGGGGGCATTAAAAAGTGCACGGGCGCAGAATCGGAACACGCGAGCGAATCAAGTCATCCATTAGATGCGCCCATTTGCATGTGTGTGTGCTCCAGTCGAGCTGGAGCTCGGCCGGCCGGGCGGAGCCTAAGGAGCGGCAAAAATTGAACAAGGCCAATATCACGAGCGGCCGGCCAGCAAGCGAGCAAGCAAGCCTGACAACTCAATACACAATGGCCGGCTGGGCCAGTTGGGCGGCGCAGATTTGGGCCCACGAGTTTGATGCCGGCCGCCGAGCGTGGCCTTTGCTTTGCGCTTAGGGTCGCCCAATGCTTAGGAGTCGCCCAATGCTTAGGGCCGCCCAATGCTCATTGCTCGGCGCTCAGTGCTCACAGCTAGACCTTAGGGCCGCTGGCAAAGCGGCACGCCAGCAGCACGCCAGCAGCACGCCAGCGCGCAAGGACAATTGTTCGCGCGCAATGGCCTGCAATTTGGGGCCCATTTTGGCCGGTTTGTGTGGCGCCAGTTTGCAACAATGTGCCCAGTCGCAAAGTGGGCTCCTCTCTGCTTCTCTCTGCTTCTCTGTGCCTCCCTTTGCCTCTCTCTGCTTATATCTGCCTCTCGCTGCTCCTGGACGCGCTTCTCTCCTGCTCGCCGCTCTTCGCAGCCTCGCCAAGCCGCCCAGAGTGGCCCCGAGCGACGGTTGCCCGCGGACAAGGTGCCGGCCCTAAGGTCTGGCTGGCAGTCTCCTCTGTCCGTGTGTCTGCCCGTTCGTCGCTCGCTCGCTCGCCGCACGAAGCCGGCCTAAGCGGCTTAGCGCGCCTTCCAGAGGGCGCCTCTGGAGCGCCAGTGCGTCTGTGCGTGTGTGTGCCAGTGAGCTAGACTGCGAGACTGCTCGACTGCGAGAGTGCTAGTGTGCGGCCGCGCCCTCGTGGCTCGCCGCCCGCAGCTCGATGGCCGAATTATGCACTGGGCGGCCTTGTTGTGTGCCTCTTTCTCGCGCGCTGAGCTTTGGGCGCCCGAAGCTTAGGACTGGCGAGCTTAGGGCGCACGTCCAGACGGCTGGCTCTCCCAAGCTCGTGTCCAGCTTGCGTTCGGTTAACATCGCGCCGCAATGTTAATGACTCGCCGGAAGACTGTCCGAGGCGGCCAGCTCGCCAGCTCGCCAATATCGCGCCGGGCAATTAGTGCTCTCTGCTCTCCAACTGGATGCCTTGGGCGCTCGCCAACTTCCGGCCCGAAGTGTGTCAAGTTCAAGTGGCGGCGGCGGAAGTTTGGGGCTGGAAAAAGGGCGAGAAGGTGGGCGCGAGAGATGAGAAGCCGCGGGAAGAATCGTCATGGGAACGCGCGCGGCTTGCAGACTACTGGCACACGTGCGCGTTCGAACAGCATTTGCCAGCACTAAGCAATGAGCGCTAAGCACTGGGCATTGGACGCGCTGCAGACGAGCAGCGAAAATGTGCAGAGAACGCGCAGAAAATGTGCACACAAACTTGGCACAAAATTCGCACACAAAATTCGTACAAAATGCGCTGCAGACAAGCTCGCTCTCAGTCTCTGGCGGCTTCCTCTTCCTGTCTGGCAGCTCGTGTGTGTGTGTGTTGGACAGAGAAGAGCTCTACTTTCGGGCCGAAGTGTGTCAGCCGCTTTGTTTCATGATTAGGAGACGTGCGCGCATAACAACAAAACAAGAAGAAGAAGAAGAAGAGGGACAACGAAACGACAAGAACACAACTGGCGCCATCAGCTGGCCGTCCACTTTCGACGGCCAGTGGCCAGTCCGGCAAAGAGTGGCCGGCACATCAGCAGCAGAAGCAGCAGCAGACGAGCCACGGAGACAGCGAGCCGCTCATGTCAATTGAATTGAGAGACAAAAGGGGATTGCGTGCCGGCCGGAACAAGTGGCCGAGTTGGTCCAACTTTGGGCCGCCAACTTTTGCCTAAAATGGGCCCCAAACGAGCGGGCCAAACGAGAGTGAAATGGAATGAAATAAAGCACAAATCAAGTCGCTTCTCGTTTGTCTTCGCCGGCGGCCAAAGAGCGCCAGCAGTGTGCCAGCAGTGCGCCCCAAGCTAAGGGCCGGCCGCTGCTCGGCCCTAAGAGCTGCAAGCGAGAGTCCAGAAGAGGCGACTTTTGGGCCTCTCGCGCGCGATCGGCGCCTCTCTGGCCGCCTCCAAAGCTCGTTGGGCAACTTCTGGCCCAGCCGCACACAGTCTCCCGCACACAGTCTCTCGCACGCGGCCCCTCGAGGAAAGCAAAATTAAATTGAAAGACCGCCCTCCTCCTCCTCCCGCGCCCTGTCAGCAGCCCGCCGCTTGGCCCACGCCGCCCAAGCTGGCCCCTCGGAAGCCTCCATTTCCCCCCCACGAGCCTCGCCCAAAGAGACACGAGACTAATTGCCTGTCAAGTGCCACTGTCTCGCTCAATAATGTTGACCATTCACAAATATTCCGGCCGGCTCGTTTCCTTGCGGGCGAACTTCGGGTGGGCGTGGCTTCGCGTGGGGGCGCGTCATGCCCGCGCAGCAAAGCGTCGCAGGAATTCTATGCGCCCCACTTCTGTGCGCGGCCCGCCCGCAGCCACGCCCACCCGAAGTTCGCTCCCGCTCGTCCCGTCAGTGTGCAGCAAAAGGCGCCTTATGTGCCTTCTGTGCAACCCAAACAGAGACAGTCTGCGGGCTGCCCACGCCCCCAGGACGCTGAAATGGGCTCGAAATCAGCCCGAGTTTGCTGGCCACTGCTCGCTGGTTGCTGCTCGCTGGTTGCTGCTCGTGGCTGGCTGCTTCCCCAATGGGCTGCGAGTGGTGAGCACGAGCGGCCAGAGACAAGCTTTGGGGAAGCTTGAGGGGGCGCCCAATCAGCAGGACGAGGCAGCAGAAGAGAGAAAAGAGGTGAAATGAAGCGTCGACTTTTCTCCCAGCTTGTTGTGGGGGCGGCCAACTGGCAGCTGGGCCCAATTTGGAGCTGCAGACTGTTGTCTCCAGCAAAGCAGAGCGCAATTTGGGCCCAACTTGGCCCAGTTTGTCTGCGGCTTGTGAGCCTCCAAGAGACCCAAAGACAAGCAGCCCTGCTCACTGGCGGCCTTGGGGGGCGGCTTTAAAACCGTCGAGGCTAAGGAGTTGGGCGGCCAATGTTCCGGCGGCTTGTTTGCGCCGCCAGTGCACAAGCGATGACGTGATTTATATAAATGCAAATCTCCATTTCCAGCCTCCTGCACTAGTCACTGTTAGCCCCACTCTGCACTCTGCACTAGACAGTCTGCACTGTGCACTGTGCACTTGGCCGGCAAAGTGGGACGCCCATTTGTGCTTCTGGCCAGTCTTGGAGGAGCCCAAATGGAGCCATTGCCATTCAGTGCTCGTCCACCGCAAATGGGCACTCGCCAGTCCAATTGTCTCGCCGAGCAGCATTCTCCACTGGGCCAGTTTCCACTCGTCCTCTGGGCCAGTTTGCAGCCGTCCTTAGAGCAGCAGCAAGTCCAGCCAAGTCCAGCGAGGCCCAAAGAGCGCCAGTTCCGGTCAGCGCGCGGCCCAATTCCGCAGGCACGTGGGCGCCACAATGGAAGGCCGGCTTGCAACGCGCACTCGCCGGCCAATTTCTGCTGCCGGCGGACAGTGGTCGGCGCCTGAGAAGTGGCAAGCTGGCTTCTTCCGGCGGGCGCAATATGATAAACTGTCACAAGTTATTAATGTCAAAGGCAGGCCCAAGTTGAGCGAGCTTATTGGCGGCCGGCTCGCTTCCTTCCGGCGAGAAAGTGGGCCAGAAAGGAGAGTATAAACTTCAATATTTGTCAATTGAATTGGCGCCAAACAGGCGCGCGTGCTCCCACAGCTAAGGGTGGGCCGTTGTGTGTGCTTAGGCGCATTGGACGGGCCAAAAGAGGCCCAAAAGAGGCCCAAACGAGCCCCAAACGAGCCACTCGAATGTGGGTGGAATCTGTGCTTAGGTGCGCCCCCATGCTGGCGGCGTGTCCTAATCGCGCGCGCTGAGCCGCTTTTTTATAATTTCCCAAGTATATATCTGGGAAAATATTTGTCCCAACGCGCTTGGTCAGTGCGCGAGAGGCGCCCTCAACAAGCTTCTTCCCTTTGGGCTCCCTTCCGCTTTGGCCTCTGCTTGAGCTTCTCTCGCTCTGCTTTGGGCGCCGCGAAGAGTGGAACGCGCGAGATTGGGACGCGTGCTGCTCGCTGGCTGGCCGGCCGCCCAATCAAGCGGCCCTAAGCGGCGGCCGAAATTAGATTAGGGCCGCATCAGCAGCGGCGACAGCAGTTGGCCCGCCGAAGCTTAGGGCCGGCCGGCTGGCCACTGTTGGCTGGCTGCTTGGCAGAGGAAGCAGAGGAAGCTCAGTGCTGGTTAGCGGAAGGCCAGCCGGACGGGATCATTTTTCAGCTCTGGACACTGGCCAGTTGGCGAACGGCTGGAAAGTGGGGCGGAAGCGGCCGAGTGGGCGGGGCGCGTGGCTTGCGAGCCGGCGGGGACAGTCTGGGGCGCGTGTGCACAGTGTCGCGCAGGGCAATGGTGCAGTCTGCACTCTGCAGTGTGCAGTGCAGTGGTGCAGCATTGCAGTGGTGCTGCAGTGTAGCAGTGCACTACTGCAGTGCGGCACGACTACAGTGCACTGTGCACAGGCCTCCAGCGCCGCAGACTGTCTGCGGGCCGCCCTTCGCGTCTGACAAGTGCGAGCGCGTCCAAATGCAAATGGCGCCCGACGACAGGCCGCCATTAGACGCACCTGCTGCCAGCCGATCGGCGAGCGCCCAGTGGCCAGTGGGAAAGGGCGAACAGCGAACAGTGAACAGCAAACAGCAGAGTGTCGCCACTCTTCGGCCGTCCCAATTCGATGTGTTTGGGGTTCCACTTCCGGCGCGCAAGTTGCTAGGACACGGCGGCTCGTCTTGGGCGCAGTGGAGCGGCGAGTGGCCAGTTGCGGCCGGCGAGTGGCCGGCGAGTGGCGAGTGGCGAGTGGCGAGCTCTAAGCTGCGAGCTGCCAGCTGCCAGCTGCGCACCTCTGGCACTGATGCGGCCGCCGCCGCTCGGACGTGATGATGCGCGGCCAACGTGCACTTGATCAGACGGCCGCCAGCCAGCCGATTGGGGCCCGGCTCACACACCAAGCGAGCTGCCGCCCGCTCGCTGGAGGCGTCCCGGGCGGCCAAATGAGGCCCCCAATTAGCCGACACAAAGGAGAGAGGCAACAGAGAGACGAGAGGGGAGACGAGACTGGATGGGGCGCCGAGGTGGGCCGAGTCCAATTAGATACATGGAGCCAGGTGCTCGGCTTTCGATTAGCGCGTCGCTAGGAGTTGGGAGCTGGCCCAAGTTGGCTGAAGTTGGCCGAGTTGGGAGCTTGGAGCTTGAAGGAGCGCGGATTGGAGGCGGCCGCTCGTGGGAGGTCGAGCTCGATTTTGGGTCCAAGTTTGAGCTTGGGGCTGGACGAGAGACTGTGTTTGGGCGCGTGTGACTTGCAGAGGCGACGAAAAACGCACAGTGGGGCGCAAAGGTGCACAGAACGGGCGGCGAGTGCACGCGCGCGACGAATAGCGCACAGAAAGCACAGAACGCAGTCCAGAGCACAGAGGAGAAAGTGCGCAGTGTGCGCGAACAAAAACTGTGCTACGCTGCACAGACGCACAGTTTTCGGAGTAAACACGCACAGAACTTAGTGCACAGAAGACAGTCCACAGGAGACAGTCCACAGGAGACAGTCCACAGGAGACAGTGCGCAGAGCACAGAGAGACGCAGAGACGAGCTGCATGCGAATGAACGGGGCTGCGACTGCGGAGGGCGCCCCACCGTCTCCAGTGAGGCTGGCTGTTTATAAAAGGAGCACGCTCAGGAGAGCCCAACAGACAGACAGGCGCAACTCTTTGGGGGCGCGCCGAAGAGTGGGGGCCGCAGAGTGCGGCCCGAGGCTGAGGTGCAGGAGGCAGAGGGGAGAGAGGAGGATAGAAGCTCGGAGGGGCCAGGCTGCGGGCGAGGCTCTGCGGGCAGCTCCTTGGCGGCTGCCAGTTGGCGCGCCCAACAAAGGCGGCTCCCGCTCGAGTGTGACGCAGGCTAGCTCGCCCGGCTGGGGCGGCGCCAAATTGGCCGTCGCGCGCTCGCTGCTCGCTGCTCGCTGCTCGGCTGCTTGGCTGCTTGGCTGCGGCGCGCGGACGAGCTAGGCAGCACAAGCGGCAAGGCGGCTAGAGAGTAAGGCAGCCAGCTAGCTAGATAGTGAGCCAGCTAGATAGCTAGATAGTAAAGCAGCAAGGGCACCGCCAACGCCGGGCGGCAGCAAATTGGCGTTTGCGTTGGCGGCCTTCTGGCGCGCGCCCGGCCCAAAGAGTGTCTGTGGCTGCGGCCGTGCTCGAGCGGCGCTCAAGGTCGCGGGCGCGCGCAGGTGCACGCGAGCGAACAAGTGAACGCGGCGCCCCAAGCGCTCGTAACGGCGCCCCTCCGTTTGGGCTTGGGTGCGGGCGGCTTGCAGGCAGCAGAGACTGGCTGGCGAGCGCGCGCTGAGAGTGGCGAGTGGAGAATGGGGAATGGGGAATGGCACAGAGAGAGAGTGCCGAAAAGAGAGAGTGGAAAAGAGAGAGCAGAAAAGAGGCAAGAGCAATAGCGAACAGAAAAGAGGCAGCCACGAGCAGCGAGTGGAAAGGAGCAACTGGGAACTCTTGCTGAGTAAGTGAGCGAGTGGGAACGACGAGCAGCCACTGCCAACGGCTCGTTGCCAGACGAGTTTCTTCGCGCGCGCGCTCGCCGCCAAGCTCGCCTCGCTTAGCTTAGCTTTGGGCGCCCAGTTCTAAGCGACGGCGCTCAGCCCACGCCGACAGCGAGCGGCCAAACGGCTTCCAGCGAGCAGGAGGCGGCGCCCAACAGGACGCGCAAACAGCCACGAACACCCACGAAGGAGCGACAAAAACAGGCCGGGCAACGGTCGCCAGCCAGCAACTGAGAGTGCGGCTTTCCGGCGGGCGCCCCAGCAGCAACCAAACAACAGGTGACACTGGGCGAGCGGGCGCATTGGAGGCGGCTTCTCGGCGCCGCGGGCTCGAACTGGGGCTTCAGTTGGAGTTGGGGAGCAGTGGAGCTGGAGAAGAGGAAGAGGAAGGGGAAGGGGAGCTGGAGGGCAGGGCGGCTGCGGCTGTGGCTGTGGCGAGACAGTGTTGGCGAGGCGCCCGATTTCGTGGCGCCGGTTGCGTAAAAACGACTCGTGCTCCTGAGGGCCGCCTGTGCAGCGCGGCCAGCCCTTAGGAGTGGCGCACAGAGCGCACAGGCAGCTCTTAGGCAGTGCACAGAAGGCGCACTGTGGAGCTTGCACAGAGCAGGCGGAGAGTGCACAGAACACAGTGCACAGAGCACAGTGCACAGTGCGGCTTAGGACGCACAACTCTTGCACGACGCGCAGAAGGCGCACAACGCGCGCACGTCTGCAGCCTGCTCAGTGCCCAGTGTTGTGGGCGCGCCTCAGTGGACGCAATGGGTGCTGAGGCTGCCCCTCCGCACCCAAGGGCCAGCTCTCGGCAGATTTTCCTGAGATCTGGCCAGATTTTCATGAGAAGATTTCTCTCATCAGATTTCTCTCTCTCTCTTTTGCTCGTTCCAAGCGAGACAATGGGGGCCGAATTCTTGCAAAAAAACGGATAATATATAAAGGTTTCTGCAAATGAAACTGGAATAATCTCTCGAGTTCATTTCTTGGACACTTTTTTCTCCAAAGTTACTCTAAAGTCACTCCAAAGCGAGTAAATTTCTTCCTATCACTTACCTGGAGTTCGTTTTCGTCAAGGTTGGACGAAGATTTGGCGCAGGAGGCCAGTTGGCGCAGTTGGTGCAGCGGAAGTTGCAGTTTCGGTTGCGAGAATTGGGCGTCGAATTGCATTGGTGGTTGCAGTTGTTGGTGGTGAAGCATTTTGAGGAATTTTCAGCAGCCGCAGATTGTTCATTGTGTGTGGCCGAGCAGCAGTTCAGTTCAGTTTTCGTTTGTTGGGCGCATTTTTTCGAGGAAAACAAGGCGGCCAGTTGGAGGTTTTCGAGTTCGAATTGTTCGAATTGTTCGAGTTTTCGAGTTCGAGTTTGGCGTGAACGATTTGGCATCAGTTTGCGTCCATTTCCGTTCGTTTGGGCGGCGGATTTTTTAATTTTCGTTCAGTTTGGTCGCCAATTTGAGTCGCCAAATTGGAGTTCGAGTTCAGTTTCGATTTCGGTTTCGATTTCGATTTCAGTCAAGTTTCAGCCAAGTTTCAGTTCACACAAAGCCCAGTCCAGATTGTCGACCAATGGGCCACGTTTGGGGCGCAATTGGTGGCGGTTTTTGTTTTCGTTTCGGCGTTCGTTTCCGGTTTTGTTTGCGGGATCAGTGGGGGCGCGTTGGGTGGCCCATGGGGCGAGTGTGGCAGTTCACAGTTGATTTGCGGGTTTTTGTTTGGCCGATTTGGTGGCGCCGATTTGATTTGGCAAGCGAGCCAGTGGCAGGTGGCCAAATGGGGGCAATGGTGGGGATTTGGATAGATTCGAATGGATTTGGTTAGCTCGTTTGCTCGTTCGTTTGGTGGTTGAGTTTGTTGTTGTTGTTGTTGTTGTGTTGTTGTTGTTGTTGCTGTTTGATGCGATTGTTGCTGCTGCTGGTGAAAGGCGAGAGAGTATTAAGTTTTCTTGTGTGCAGTGGAGAGAAGGCAAACGCTGTTAACAGTTAACCAGAAGGCGACACACAGACACACAGACACAGACACGGGCGGTGGACGAGGAGCGGCGCACACAAAGGCGCTCTCTGTGCAGTGCCAACGAGTGCCAGTGTTCGACTGTGCGCGAGCGAGCAAGTGCGACTGCCAGAGACTGTCTGCGACTGCCGAAGACTGTGTGCGACTGCCAGAGACTGTGTGCGACTGCCAGAGACTGTGTGCGGGAGACTGAGGAGGACTGTGTGTGCGAGTGCAAAGGAGACTGTGTGCGCTGTGTTCGACGAGCAGCGCACAGCCGCCGGTGCCAGTCCCCCGAGCTGCGCACTCACAACAAAGGCGGCCGGCACGCAGCGCCCACTGGCAGCGCGTGCAGCCGCGCAGCCGCACTCGAGCAACTGTCCCGCGCCCGCCCGACTGTCTCACTCTGCCTCGCCCGGCCGGCCGGCTAGCTCGCAGCCAGCCCGTCTCGGCGAGCCGGCCGGCCCGCCCGGCTGAGAATGGTAATGCTGATAGTAATAATAAAATAATAAAAGAGGCGACACACACGAGCACACTCGCACACGAGCACCGGTGCGCCTCGGGGGCCGCGCTCGATCGGGCGAATTGTCGAGGCCCCGCCCACCCGCTCGCCGCGGGCCGGTGCGCGTCGCGCGCAGCGAATCGCGTGCTTCGGTGCGCGCGGCGGGGCCCGCACGCGCGTGGGCGTGTCTGCGGGCGCCCGAAAAGCGCAGCGTTGGGGGAGCCGCGCAGAGGCACAGGCAGAGCACCGGTGCTTGGGGTGTGGATGCGGGCGGCGAGTAGTGCGAGCGGCTGGGAGGCGCGAGATTGCAGCTCGGCGAGATTGGCGGCCCGGCTCGTGCAGCCGCTTAGAGGCAAGCCGGCCGGTTTGCGGGCCGCCAGACTGGCTGCAGAGAGTGAGTGCGGCCGCCAGTTGCCAGATGCAGTGGCTGCTGCAAAACGGCGAGACAGAGAGAGAGAGAGAGAGCAAGAGAGACAGAGAGAGACAGAGAAAGGCGTTCGTGTGGCTGCATTGTTGTTGCATTTGAAAGTGGCAAAGTGCCTCGCTTGGCTCGCTAATGAATACGATTTGTAATTTTTTTGTTTCATTTTGAGCCTTTTAATATTCGCGCAACACTGGCTGGCAACTGTGTGCGGCGCAATCTCTGCCTTGGGCTCCCTTTTGGCTCCCTTTGGGCTGCCTCCTTTTGCACTGGAGCAGCTCGTTTGGGGCTCTGAGCTGAGCTGAGCTGAGCAGCGGCCTGTCTCTCGGGCGGCTGTCTGAGCAGTGCCTGTCTGTCTAGCTGGCTGGCCGCCCCTTCACAAAGAGCCCCCGAAAAGTTGCGCGCGGCCGAAATATTGAATGCCGAGCGGCGGGGCTGGGCTCAAGCAGCGAGTGTCTTTAATCGGCGGCCCTAAGACACAGAGACTAATTCGGCCGGCGTGCGTGTGCAACGCAGTCCCAATCTCAATCTCAAGCTCGAGGTTCAGCCTTAGCCTCAGCCTCAGCTCCAGGCGGGCGGCAGTCTCGCCGCTGTCTCGGCGAGAGGCGAGAGGCGCGAGCCAGCCGGCCAGGGAGGCGCACGAGACAGACGACGGGCCACGAGGAGGCAGAGGGCGAGCAGCAGCGAGTGGAAAGCGCCGCAAAGCCCAAGAGATAAGGGCCGAGCGGTGGCTTGATTGAAGCCCTTTTTCCGCACCTTGTGTCTGGCGGCTGAGGCGCGCTGGCGGCCAATTGCGTGCACTGTGGCGTGCAGCGTGCAGTGTGCGCTGTACGAAGAACAGTGTGCAGAAAACAGTGTGCGGAGAACAGTCCGCCGGCCGCAGTCTGCACTGTGCGCTGCTCCGACGCGCCACAGTGCAGACTGCGAGCGGCCTTCTCTGGCCGCCGAAACGGGCGGCAAACGGCCCGCAAGTCTCGGCCAACAGCTAGCCAGCCGGCCAGCCAGCTAGCCAAAGGGCCAGCCGGCCGGCCAGACGAGAGCCAGACGCGCAGATGGGCGCCCACAACTGCAACTGGCACGGCTCCTCGCTGCGTGTGTCTGTCGCCGGCGGGAGCTGCACTGTTGCAGCTCGCAGTGGCCGCTCAAGGAAGCCTCCAAGCTTGCGGCAAAGGCCGGCCAAACGCCAGCTCACCAAGCGAGCAAGAGCAAGACCGAGACCAAGAGCGAGCGATGCAAGCCCCAAGCATTGTGTGCCGGCCCAATTCAATTGGATCCAATTGAACTCTCTCCTTGGACTCCATTTGGCGGCCCAGCCAAGCCGGCTTCCTCCTGGCCCAGTCTGCAGCCGGCCAGAGCAAGACGCAGCGGCTCTCTTCCTCAGAGCAGAGCAGTGGGCCAGACGGGCGGCTACTAAGTGCTAGTATCAAGCTCGCCTCTGATGCGGCTTAGCTCTGGAGCGGGCTCATTTCCACTCTTGCTGCTCGGCCGTGCGCTCGCCTGTGATTGATTGGAGTGGCGGCCACACTTTGGGCAGCGCGCCTTTGCCAGCCGGCCAAAGGCAGGCCCGCAGACGAGCAGTTGGAGAGGCTCGAGGCGCTGGCTGGAGCTCACTGGAGCTGGCCCAATGGGCGTCCAGTGAGCCCAAACACAACAGGCCAGCTTTTGGCAGCCGGCCCTTAGGTTGCGCCGCGTTGGCTTTCGTGCGTGGCAGCGCAGCGAACAGTGCACGCTGCATTCTTCTGTGCACCAGCGCAGCGAACGAATTGCGCTGCACTGAGAGAATTGCTTCACTGCAACACTGCACTGAGGCACTGGGCCGCCGCGCTGCTGCACCAGTGCGATGGTGCAATGCTGCCCGTTGCACCATGCGAGTGGTGCAACACTGCGGCCTGCTCCTTAGCTCCAGGCCGAGTGGGCCAAACGCGAAATCCAAAACAATGGAACGCGAAGCACCAGCGAGTCGGCCAAACAAACTCGGGCCCAGTTGCTCGTTGCGGCGACGCGTCCGCTGCTCGTCCTCCGCCCAGCGAGCTTGCCAGCGAACCGAGCGGAGGCCTCGCGAGTTTCTCGTTGCAGACAAGCTCCCCTTGGCTATAGCTTAGCGTCCGGCTTGCTGCTTTGTTGTTCTTGCTCCTCGCGGACTCTTTGCGGCCAACGAAGAGCAGCGGCGCCAAACTGGCGGCCAACGAAGAGCCAGTCTCGCCAGTGCTCGCCCACTCGCCGCCGCCAAAGAAGGCCACACAAGAGAAGCAGGCCGCCAAGACTGGGTGGCCGATTGCGGGCTGCTCTTGGCAGAAATCGGCCGCCGATTGAGTGGCGGCCGGCGCTTGGCGGTCGGACCTTGCTGGGGGAGACTGTGAGTGAGCGAGAGGCAGAGAGAGAGAGAGCGAGAAGGAGACTCTAGAGACTGGCAGCGGCGTTCAAAAGGGAGAGAAAAAGGCCGAGCTTTATAATGAGCGGGCGGGCAATAAATGTGCTCAATTATTGGCCATTAACATAACAATTAACGTCGCCATCACTCACTTGGAAGCGCGTCAGTATTTCCATTAGATTCATTTGGCAACCACTTTGTTTTGTTTACATTCGCGCGCGCTTCAAATTGGCGAATTTAATACACGGCGAGTGCGCGCGAGTGGAGCGCGCGCGCAACAAGAAGCGAGCAGCCTACCACAAGCAGTGTATGGAGCAGCCCTAAGGACTAGTGCTGCGCGCTGCTCCATTCCCTGCGCTTAGTGCGCGCTCTTCGCCTGTGCTTGTCTATGGCCGCTCGCTGCTCAGTGCTCGCCTGTGGCTGCTCGCAGCTCCATTCCCAACACATTTCGAGCGGCGCTTGACATGCAGCCGCGCACTGGCGAAACACAATTGGCCCATTTGCTTGCGGCTCCATCACACGAAGCCGCCACTCTGGTGCAATTTTTCAGTGCCCAACAAACTCGCGGCGCCCCTCCAATCAGGCCGCCTGGCCGCCGAGCCGCCGCCTTGGCCCAACAGGCAACAGGCCACAGGCAAGCGGCAAGCGGCAAGCGGCAAGCAGCCAGCGGAGCTCACACAACACAGACAGGCAACAGGAGACAGCCTTCCAGCCGGCTCTTGTTGTTTTCCTGCCACTCGCAACCTGCTCACATCCACTCGCAACAAGCACTCGCCCGCCACACAACAACAGGCCGGGACCACACGCCAAGAGGTAAAACTTATTTACTTTTTCTTAATATTCATTTTTTCACCGCTCTCTCTCTCTCTCTGCTCTCTGCTCGCTTACTCACCGGCTCCACCACTTCCACCGGCTCCAACGGCTCACCGCCCCGCTCGCTCGCTGGCGAGAGAACAACAAGAACAAATCAGGGGGAGATAAAATGCCGCCATGAGAAGAAACAAACGCCGCCCGTAGCACAAGGCCGCAAGATTAGCCGCCTGCAAGTCGACTCGGGCCGGTCTGGCCGCTCGCCGGCCGCCAACAGGCAGCCGCCGCCGCCGAGCAACCAACAATAAGCCTCTATCAGTGGTCTCGTAGCGCGAACGTGGCCCAACTTGCACACTGTTGCGCCCTAACTCGCCGCAAGGCCGCCCGGAGAGCCACCCATTGAGCGCCCTCTCGAGAGCCGCACAAAGTGTACGACTTCACACGCCCTCGTACACACTCGTACAGGCCCCAATCTGGCTCGATTGCCGGCGCCAATTGGCTGCCTCTCGGCCCTTCCGGGTGGAGAGCGGCCCCTCCGAGCGAGTGGAACTCACTGCAGACGCTCCCTCGGGCCCCCGGCGGCGATTTCCGCCGCCCAACAACAGGTGGAGCCAAGCGGCGCGTGTTTTGCCGCGGCGGACTCCCGAAGTGGCCACGCCCACCCGCCGGCGCGGTCCCGCCGTAGATGGGCGCGTGCAGCCGAGCGGCCGGCTTCAGCTGGAGGGCGAAGCCGACACAGTCTGATGGCGTGCCAGGCAGAGTCGAGCCTGACTGGTGGTAGCCGGACTGGACACGCCGGCTGGCCGGCGAGAGCGAGCTGCGAGCGCCACGAGCGGCCCGCAGCCGCCCCTCCGCCGCGCAGGCAGCGGGCCGGCAGCAATGGGCCCTCAGTGCAGCGCGCACATGCCGCGTTTCCCCGCAGCCGTGCGAGTGCGAGAGTGACTGCGTGCGAGCAGCCAGTGTGTGCGAACGAACGAGCGGCTGTTGTGAGTGTATGAGCGGCCGCACACAGTCCGCGCCCGCAGACAGTCTTCGGCCGCAAGTGCAGGGCAGCACTGGCAGCCACAGTCTTCGGAGGTTGCGGGCCAGCCAGCGCGCTCGTCAAATTCAAATTGCTCCACGAGGGAAATTCCTGCCCGCCTTCCTGTCTGTCTGTCTGTCTGTCTGTCTGTCTGGCTGACTGTCTGACTGACTGAAACTGGCTGGCTGAAAGGCTGGCTGCTTCTCGGCCGATCGGCTACTCAAGTTTGGAGGGGCAAAAAGTAAACAAGGAGAAACAATTTGAGCCAGAAAACCACAAGTGGCCGCCGGCGCGCAGGAAACAAAAGGCGGCCTCGTTTGGCCGCACTTGGCCCCTCGTTATTTGGTCGGCCGGCGCCACGCTGCTCGCCCTCTCTGCCTCTGCTGGCCCACCGGCGCTCCTGAGGGCCCGTCAATGGAGTGTTGCGAGCAGAGAGAGCAGAGAGAGCAGAGAGACGCTGTGTCTTAGCTTAGCCTTAGCTTAGGGCAAGCACTAGCCCCAAGGAGCTGCAGTCTGTCTCATGCTTGGGCCGAGCGAGGCAACAAAGTAACAGAGCGCCAGCCGCACGGGCAACAAAGTAACAAACAAACAAACAAACGCTGCTCCTTCTTCTTCTCCTTCTGGCGCTGCTTCGGCTCGTTTGGCGGCAATAATTTGAGGCTCCGGCGGGCCAAGTTGCGGCTCGCTGTGTGGCTTGTGTGCGAAAAGGGGCGTGCGTTGCTCGGATTTCAGCCATTCGGCGCCATTCGCAACGTTCACTTGGGCTGCCTTAGCCTTAGCTTCAGCCTTAGCCCTAAGGGTAAGACTGGGGCTGGCCGATGGACAAGTGCATGCGAAGGTTGAGGCGCACCGAGCGGGCTGAATGGCGCTCGCAGTGAGTTCCTTGGCTGAGCACTGCGTTGAATGGAGCGCGCGCCACTCAGTCCCCAGCTGGGCCAGTCCACAAAGCGCGCAGTTCGCCGTTCGCAGACTGCAGCTGGCAGTCCGCTACTGAGCGCGCGACTGGCAGCGAACCTGGCAGTGTGCGCGCCTTCCAGCAGTGCACGACGCAGCTCAGGCCCGCGCGCAGAACGCAAGGTGCGCCCGCAGGCTGCGAGTGGGCGCGCGCCACTGGCCCAACTGGAGCGCCTTTCCCGCAGACTGCCCTTAGGACTGCCGTGAAGACTGTACTTAGGACTGCCCATTGGAAAGAACAGAGAAACACGCACTCTGCATCAACCGACACGGCGCCTGTTCCTCTCCGGCGGCTTGATTTATGGCCGCCCATAAGCCGGCCACTTGGCCAACTGCGGGCCGCCCATTGGCAACAGCGAGCAACACGGACAAGGCCAAATGGAACAACAACAACAAGCCTCTGTTGCGCCCCACTCGCAACGGCCAGTCCCTCGGGCTCGACACTGGAGGCTGGTGGCTGGTGGCTGGTGGCTGGAGGCGCCGCCGGAGCATCTCCTCAGCTGCAAATGGGCGGCCAACAATCCAGATCGGCCAACAATCCAAATCACCTGTTGTCTTTTCCGGCCGGCCGAGCTCCGGGCGAGAAACTGGAAACTGGCAAGTGGAAACTGTAGACTGTGGACTGTGGACTGTAGACTGTGGAGGCTACAGAGTGCATGTAAAAGGCAAAAGGCGAAAGGTAAGAGGCGAGAGACAGTCTCTGTTGCCGGTGGGCGCCTGTTCGGGCTGGTGAAAAGGGCCGGCCAAGTGTGTGCAGTCGGCGGCTTGTAGTTGGCGGCTGGCGGCTAGCAAGTTGAGCTCGCCTTTTGGCCAACCAAGGCCCGCATATGCACCAATTAACGTGCATTGTCCTAAAGTAATTCCTCGAGTGTGCGAGCGAGCGAGCCAGAAAAAGGAATTTGTCGGCCGAGAACATTTGCGAGCTCTGCAAATGCGCCGCCAACAGGCCGCAGCTAACAGCTAACAGCCAACAGCTAACAGCCAACATATAACAACAACTGGCAGCCAACAACAGAGAGCAACAAGGCACCGCTCTGCTCAAGGCGACCCATTTGCGCCGCCCGTTCCGCTCGCCTGTCCTTAGCTGCGGCCGTCTTGCCAGCTTTCCATCTCGCCAGCTTTCCATCTCGCCTTCTTTCTACACACAGTACAGTCTTGCCCGAGCGACTGACTGACAAATGGGCGGCCGTGTTGGTTTTGTTGGCTCCTTTGGGCGCAATTTGCCAGAACAACAGCGAGAAATTATTATTATTATTATTATTTTCCAATCCCAAATTGAATCCGACTTTATTTTCCGCCCTCAGTCTCTCAGTTTGGTTGTCTGTCCGTTTGTCTGTCTGTCTTGCTGGCTGACTGGGCTCGAGTTGAGCGAAAAGTGGGCAAATTTTCAGACACACACTCAAGCTGGCCAGACGGGCGAGGCGAATAAGTTTTTTGCGCCCAACTTGCAATTGCGCTGGCCAAGAGTTCCCTTTGGCCTCCAGCGCCAACACACAGTGAGTGGCCGCCGGCTGGGGAGATGTCGAAATTGCTGCCTTTCAAGTTCATCAGAAAGCGAAAGGCAAAGAGAGAGAGAGGCAAAGAGAGAGGCAAAGAGACAGGCGGGCAAAGAGGAGGAGGAGAAAAATAGGAGGGAGAAATTTTGCCCGTGTGATCGTTGCGAGAAGGCTGAATTTGAGCTTTGTGCCAGTGTGCAGAGCTCAGTGCAGAGTGAGTGTGTTAGTGTTGGTGTGTTAGAGTGCAGTGTGCAAACTGTGTGCCGCATACAGTGTGTAGCGCTGACAACAGAGAAACTTTTGCAAGAGGCTGCAGACTGCTCTGTGCCCTGCGCTGTGTGGGCGCCAGTCTGCTGCTTGTGCGTGGCACTGCGCACTGTGCACTGTGCTCTGTGCTTCGTACAAAGCAAAGCGGCGGACTGTGTGCGGCACACAGTCTGCAACACACAGTCTCCCGCACACAGTCTCCCGCACACAGTGTGCCGCACACAGTCCTTGCTTGTCTGCCTGCGGTCGCCGCTCACCTCTGGCCGCAGACTGTCTCGCGCCCACAAAGCTCGCCAGCCTTCTTCTGGCCGCCCAACAAAGAGCGCCCGAACCTGAACGAGAAACTGACTTTCAATTTGCCCCTCGTGCCCTTTTCCCTTCCACTGGCCGTCTGCCGGCCGCCACTTTCCACCTTCCAGCTTCCACTCTCCACCTTGCAGTCTCTACTCTCCACTTGCCCGCCGCACTGCCCCCAACCCAAGCAGGCAACAGTCTCTCGGCCCGCAGCCTCTCGGCAGCCACACATTGTGTCCAGCGGCGCTCACTTGCGGCCGGCACGCGGCCGGCGAGCAAACAAGCGCAAATTGGGCGCCCCTTCGACTGTCCAACTGCTCAACTGCTGGCCGCACTCTCCAACTGCTCCACCAGACGACTGGACGACTCGAGCAGACCGCTTCTGGCCGAGTTTGCATTTGCGGGCCCAAAGTGGCCGGCCGAAAGCTAATCCGGCCGATTAGGAGCCGGATTGGGCGAGCTCAGAAGGCGCAATGAGCACTGAGCAGTGTTCAGTGTGCACTTCTTCACTGTGCACTGTGCACTGTGCGCCAATCACAGTCTGCGGCGCTCAGTCTCCACAGCTCACAGTCTCCGAAGCTCAGAAGTGCGCCCACAGACTGAGAGCGAGCACCTGTTGGCCTGCGGCGCGCGCCTTATCTTATCTGCGCGCCTTTGGCCACGCGCTCCTCCTCCTTTTCGTCCTTTTCGCCCTTTTCGCCACTCGCCACTTGCCACTAGCCAGCCAGACGGGCGGCAAATTTGCATTGATGGACGCGCCCGATTGGCATGCATTATGTAATAATGATAGAGGCAGCAAATGGCCACTGGAGGCTGCTCCTCGGCCTGCGCAGCTAAGCATTCGACCCAAGCTAAGGATCAGCTCAGAATTTGCAGCCAAACTTGAAGCCAAAACTCCAGAGCTAAGCTCCGGCCCACTTCCTGCCGCAAGTGGCCAGCCGCAACTGGCCATTGGGCGGCCCTTGTGTCTGGCCGCCCTAATGTCTGGCCACTCGTCTGGCTGTCACTCAGCTGAGAGACTGTGTTCAGTGCGCCGGTGGAGAGCAAGTGGCCAGTTGGCGCCGCCAGAGGGCCACTTGTTGCCCTCTGTTGTGCGCGAATTGAAGAGCGCTGAAGTATGGGCAAGAGTGTGCAAGAGTGCACGAGAAAGCATAGGAAAAAGTGTACAGAGAAATGTGGAAAAAAGTGTGCAGAGAAGAGTGCAAACCGCACACTGTCCGCGGCTTCACCTCCACTTGGCCTCAACTCAGGCCCGCTCAATGGGCCCTTGTTGGCCTCTGGAGCTGAGGGCGCGCAATTAGCGCCGCGCACGAAGTTGCAACTCGTGGCTAATGGCCTGAGTTGCCGAGCTCGAGTGGGCCAGGCCGGCCGGAGGGAGAGCGGCGGCTTGCTGCTTTGCTCTCGCCGGCGCTCCTCTGAGATGGGCGGCAAGACTGCGGCGAGGAAGAAGGCCGCCGAGCTGGAGGGAAATTCCGGCGTTGGAGGAAATAAATCATCGCCTGTTGAGGCAGTGGCGCCTGTTGAAGCTAAAGTATCCAAAGCGCAGTGAGTGCATTGCGTCCAGCGTGCAGGCCAGCGCGGCTTGCAACTGTCTGTGGAAGCGCGTTGTGTGCGCGTCTGGCGAACGACCGACTCTCTGCGCTGAGGCGCCGCAGTGTTCAGTGCGCGCGAACTGTCTGTGCGCGCGCAGCTTCTGCAGACAGACCGAATCTCTGCGCTGGCGAACTGCGGAGATGCAAACTGGCCGACAGGTCGCCCGAAATGGGCCGCCCTTGCTCCAAGTGGCCGCTTTCTGGCCCACCGAAATCACCGCGAGCTTGCCGGCGACCGTGGGAGGCGAGCAAACGCAAAGGAAGCGGCGAGAAGCCGCTGAAGAGGCGGCAAAAAGAGCGAAAAGCAAGCAAAATCAGCCAAAAACAACAACAGCTGCACGCCGGCCCAGTCGTGTGTCAATTTAATCAGCGCCCGTGACCAATTATCTGTTGGCCGATGAGTCGGGTCGTGTGGCCGATCGGAAAAGGGCGTGCATTTGTTGCTTAGTTTGGCGGCCTGGGTGCACTATTGGCCATTGGCTGGCTGCAAATCGTTGTCCAATTTGCCCACAGACTAGGCTCGGTCTTTGGGCGAGCAGCGAGCTGTGAGCATTGGGCGGCGAGATGTGAGATGTGAGATCTTGGTCCAGATTTGCAAACTGCAGATGCGCGCTTTAGATTGGCCACGACCAGCCCGAGTTGCAACCAAAGCAACTGGAGCAACTGGAGCACGTCTCAGCCAAGTGCCGGCCGCACTTTTTCGCTCCAGCAACTCCCAGCGGGCGCCTAATTGGCCAGCTCGAGGGGGCAGCTTCTCGCCAACTTTTCGGCCGGAAGTGGAGCCAAAATGGGGGCCAAATGGGGGCCGAAGTGCAGCCTCGAGTGGCCACAGGTAGTCAGCGGCGAGCGAGAGACAGAGGGCGCAGTTTTGGGCGAGCAATTGTCTCTGCTGCTCGCTTGGCAGCCCGCATGTTTGGGCGCTTCTTGTGCGCTCTTTGTGTGCTGTTTGTGTGCTGTTTGAGCGCAACTCGAACGGCCAAAGAGCAGCAGAGACGAGGACTGACGAGCGGCAGAGCTAAGGACAAATGGCCGCCCGCAGACACGCGCCCACTTTGAGCCTTTGGAGTTGGCGGATTTAGTTTTGGATTCAGATTTGCGATTCGCATCGAAAGTTTGGACAAAATGGAAAATTCTAATTTAAATCTGCGCTCGAATTCAAATGCAAATGCAGAGCTGAGGGCGAGCGCGAATGCAAATGCGACAAGGCACAGAAATGGACAAGAATGGCAATGTGAAGGCAACTGTGACTGGCAGCTGAGACTGTGGCCAGCGAGACTGTGGCGAGACTGTAGCGAGCGAGTGAGACTGTGTGACTGGCGAGCTCAAAAGGCGCTCAAAAAGTCCACTTTTGGGCCCGAATTTGCTTGTGTCTGTGCGTCTGTGTGTCTGTGTCTTAGTGCCTTGCGACTGGCCTGAGCTTGGGGCTTTCGAGCGAGCGCACTCTTTTCTGCGTTCGGCCGAGAAGTGCTGCAAAATGGCTGCAAAAGTTGATGCAAAATGCTGCAAAATTCTGCAAGGTCCTGCAGACTGTTGCGAACGAGCCGCCGCACTGAGTCTCTGGCTGCGCCGATTGCAACAGTTGCACCACTGGTCTCGCCGCGCGCAGTCTTTGCCCAGAGCTCGCCCAGTGCCAAGAGCAGCCAGAGGGGCAAGCCTCAATTAAGTTTTTCGGCCCTTTTAATCTGACAAATAATGAACCATTCGTTGGGGCTAATTGTTGGCGCGCTTCCGTTTGGCCAGTGGAAGTGGAAGTTGAAGTTGAAGTTGAATTCGAAGCTGAGTGGTTGGGGCACAATGGCGGCCAAGGTGGGCCAGTGTGTCGAGTGGACGCTTGGAGCTTGGGACCTTAAGGGGCGAGAAAAAGCGTTGGCCAGAAGAATGGAGAATGCGGCTGAATGGTCAGTGCGCGAGTGGCTTGGGCGCTCAGTGCGCGCCGCAGACACTCTGCGCCGGTTTGGCTTCCATTTGGCTTGCAGATTCCAATGGGCCAGTGCACAGTGCACAGTGCACACTTTACAATGCATTGTGCCCACTGGAGACTGCATTGTGCAGTGGGCGCCTAACCTAACCTAATCTAACGCGTTGGATCAGCACCCCAATTTAATAATAATAATAATAATGATAAGTTTCTCCCGCGCCCAAACTCGGGCGGGCGCGCCACTTCATTTCTAGCCAGCTCTCTGTGCCCGCTCAAGTGTGGGCCACCTTTTGCGGAGGACGCGCAAATTGTTGCGCCCTCGGCCCGCATCCGGTGGGCGAGCGACAAACTGGAGCGCGCCGAGCAGAACTCAGAGCTTAGGGTGGCCAAAAGGTGGGCTAAGGGTGGGCAGAAGTGGGCAAACAACAAGGGCGGCCGCCCATCATTTGCATGCCGCTCGAGTGGGCCGCGCGCAGGAGGCAACAGGTTGCACTTTGGGGCTTGTAGTTTGCAGCTTGGAGCTTACAGTTTGCAGTTTGCAGCTTGCAGCTCGCAAGCTTCCAGCCAGCAACAAGCCCGAACGCGCCGCAGACAGTGAGCGGCCTTTGTTTCGCGGCGGCCGCTCACAGTCGGCGACACCCAACGAGCCGCAACAGACAGTCTGCGGGCGCTTGTTTCTGGCCAGCGCTAATCCGGCGGCAAGGCGGCCACTCGAACTGGAAAGCGGCCCAGTTTGCGGCCCAAGCGAAGCACTTTTCTCTTTCTGTCTGTCTCTTTTTCTCTTTCTCTCTTGGCTGGACACTGGCGAGTGGGGCAAATGTAAAATTGTGGCCAGCTTGGGCGGAGGCGCCGCAGCTTAGGGCCAAGTGCAGACTGTTGTCCACTGAGTCCAGTGAGTCGAGTGCGTCCAGCGCGTCCAGTGCGCCAATTGGGCCGAATGCAAATGAAGGACGCACTTCTGCTGGCACTTCCTGTGCACAAGTCGTCCTTTGGGCGCCTTTTTGGTGCTAGTGGTGCGCGCACAAAGGTGGCGTGCTCGTTCCGATGGGCAGGCACAATAATTAGCGCCGCGAGACTGGCCTCGGCGAGTTGCTCTGGCTTGCTGGCCGGCGGACAGTCTGCGGGAGGGGCGCCACTAACACAGACACACAATGGCCTTTGGTGCTTGAGGCCGCCGGCAACTGTCTGCGGAGCCGCCGCCCCAACTCGCAGGCGGCCAGCACGCGCGCCCAACAAATGGACGCGCAAATGATCATGAGTCCAGATTAATTTTCGCCCTCCCAAAAGGCAAACAGCTTCCTGTGGCCCTCGAAAGGTCGCGCGAAAACAGCGCCCCAACAGCGCAAACAACAGTCCTCGGCCAACAACAGTCTTCCTGCGACAACAGTCTGCCGGCCAGAACGGCAACAAAACAACAACAACAACTCAGCTCAACTCGACGCAACTCAACAGACCTAAGCTCTAGATTGAGAGGCGAGAGAGAAGTGGACACGACGGACGCAATGGCACAGTGCATTGTGTCTCTGCTGGGCCAGTCCCAGTCTGCGGCCTCTCCTAAACTCAGGCACGCACAAACATCAACAACTTGCCTACTTTTCGGCCCAATTTTCGCAATGGAAATCTATCCATGTTTCCAAAAGATGCCAACCAGATAAGCACTTAATTGTGCCTCTCTTCCATTCCCATTCTCTTTCTCTCTCTTTCTCCACTTCCTCCTCTCTAATTCCCATTCTCTCTCTCTCTCTCTCTCTTCTCAACCATTCGCAGTTCGATCCGGCGCCTTAGGCTCGCCCGCAGCCAAGCAGTCGTTGCTCAGCACTGAACAGTCAGTCGCAAACTGTTTCCAGTCCGCAACACAAACTCAACGCTCACACACACACACACAATGCGCCCCGCCTCTCTCCGCTGGCCTTTTGACAAAACAATTAGCTACGTTGCGCCTAATTATCTGGCGGAAATCTAAACTGGAGGAGCCGAAGCAGAAGAGGCGCACTGAAGAAGTCCCACTCTTTGCCTGTCTGTCTGTCTGTTTGTCTGTCTGTGTGGCTCGGGAGCGTCGAAAACAGACGCTCGGCACTGGAACGGTGACGTCACGAGGGGAACTTGCGGGAAAGACAACAACTCGCAGAAAACTTGCCGCCCACAGTCCACCGGCAGGGAGCACAAGCAAAGAAATCGGACCCACAACTTTGGGCCTCTCTCACCGGCTAGCTCGCTCGCCCAAGACTGGGGGCCCCCAAAAACTTGCGCAGAGTGGGCCCCACACTTGGCCAGCTCGCCGTCGCCGCCCAAGACCATCAATCTCGCCCCATTTCTGCCCGAAACTCCATTTTGGGGCCCACAGGACGCGTGGTCGGTGGCGCGCCGCACACGCGGAGGGGCGTGGCCGCTGCGGTCGACCGCCTGCGGGCGAATTGTGCACGCTCGGCCCGTTGCGCTGCGGACGCGCGCGCCGCGCCCACCCAGCGAGGCCCGCGCGAGCCTCCCGAACGCGCGGCAATCAGGCGGCAGCGAGCGCGACTGGCGCGTGGGGGCGACACTGCTCAGCTTGGGGGACCAAAGTGAGCACCAGTATTGAGCAGGTAAGCTTGAGGGAGGGCCAAGTGGAAGGCCAAGCGATCGGATTTCAGCGCGCGACTTCGGCCGGCCTTTTGGGCGTGGAGAATTCCGCGGGGAAAGCGGACGAAGCGGGCGATTTGCCAGCCAGAAAGGCACACAGTCAGGCCGCCTCGAGGCAGACGAGGGCGCCCAACTCGCCCGAGCTTCATTGAGCAAAGGCGGCCCGTTTGGCGCCGCAACGCCCGGCCGCAAGTGCAGTCTGCGGTGGGCTCTCTTGGGCGAGAGAGTGGCCACACTCAGGCAGACGAGGCGCCCGCAGACCTAAGGGTCGGCCTGGCTCCTTTCAACTTGGCCGCCAAGCTGGCCACTCTTGACCAGCGCGGCCACTTTGGGCGCCTCCTTGTTGCTCTTTTTCCTCTTCTCTTTTTCGGCCCTCAAAAAGTTAGCCCAAAAAGTGCTCGAAAACTGTGCTCGAAAAGTTTGCTACAGTCTCAAAGCTCCAAACTCCAAGCTCCAGTCTCGAGCGCGACCTGCACCTCAGCCGCACACACTCTCAGACTGCAAGGCCCAACTGCACGCCAAACCACTGGCCCTCCTCCTCCTTCCGCTTTCTTCTTTCTTCTTTATTTTTTCTCCTCTCCTCTTTCTGCTTTCCCTCTGCCTTCTGCCTTCTTCTCTCTAACCTCTGCTCTGCCGCCTCCAAGCCGCCCCACTGCAATGGCCACTTAATTGTTGGCATTGGCAAGATAATCGCCAAGATGATTTATTCGATTTGTCAAAAATGCGCTCGCGAGATCATCATTAGCGCGCCAAAGGGCAGCTGCCAGCTCTTCTCTCTGCCCTCTTTTTCCTCCTCCTCCTCTTTTGGCCACTCTCTAGCTCTGGCTCCTCCTCTCTCAACTGTTCTCCTCTTCTCTTTTCTGCTCTCTTTTGCTCGCCTCCGCTGGCTCCTTTTGGCTCCTTTCGAGTCCTTTCGAGCTGGCTCAGCTCCGCGTGCCCGACCAGTGCGGGCCGCCCGCTCGGCCTCGTGCTCTCTCTCTCTCTCTCTGGCTGGTCGCGCTCGAGGGGAGAAAATTATGGCCACCAAATGGTCGGCGGGCAGGAAAAGAGGGCGCGATGATGATGTTGTTGTTGTTGTTGTTGTTGGTTGTTGTTGGGCTAGTGTGTTTCAACAACATTTTGAGAATGTTGCGAGCGCGGCAACATGCAAAGAGGCGGCCGGCGTGCCGCTTGGCCTTCGTGGAGCGCGTTTGGGGGCGAGTTTCAGTGGGAAAAAAAACAACAATTGAGCGCCGGCGTGCACTGTCCCTGGTCCTTAGTGCTTAGTGCTTAGTGTCCGCAGTGCAGAAGAGGGCAGGTTGGCCAATGCATTGCATTGTGGCCCGTCCATTTGGGCCGCCCTGAACAGAGTGAGCAGTGAGCGCAGGCTAGTGGGCAGTGTGCATTGTCGGCAGTGTGCACTGTGCAGCTTGTGTGCCGCCTTCACTGAGCGGCCTGCAGCATGCAGTGTGCAGTGTGCAGTGTGCAGTCAGCAGTGCGCGGCCCACTGCGCGCCGCCCCCAAGTCAAAAGGGAGGGCGGACTGCGTGCGGGGCGCTCGCACAATGCGAACTGTGCGCGCGCGCCGAATCAGCGGGTCTCGAGCGCGTGGGCGTGTGCGTGCGGGCTGCCCGTGCGCCTCTGCAAGTATCCAACCAAGTGCACCTTTGCCGCGGCCGCCCACAAATGGGCCCCCTGACACTGACACACTCGCCGCATTCCGACGCCTCCCCCAGAGACACTTGTCCCCTGTTGTCGCCCCCATTTGCGCACTGCCCCAACTCGCGGCCCAGCCAAAAGAGGGCCAACTTCTGGCCAACGCGCCCAATCAAAGTGCCATTTTGCATACCAATGAGCTGCACGTGGGCCGGAAGTGGCCGCCGTCCACAGGGTGCCAGTGGCCCGACAACTGTGCTTCGGCGTCTGGGGCTGCGTGAGGGTTGCGCGTGAGAGTCTGGCGGAAGGCAGTCCGGCTGGAGTGAGCTCGCGCAAGGTGGTCTCCGAGGCGGCTGAACTGAGCCCGAGTGGGCGGGGCTGAGCTGCGGGCTTGGGGGCGCCAGTGGGAGCGAGCGGCGCACGCCATTTGCTCGTTGGGCTTTCTTGCTGGGCTGCTGGGCCTTAGCGTAGGCCAAAGAGTTGCCCCACTGGCTGGCTGGCGAGTGAGTGAGTGGAGAAAGAAAGCGCCGAAATGGAGCCCGCTGATGGCGAGCAGGGAACAGGCCGATTAGATTCAATTAGTGCTCGCCAGACGGGCGGCCAGACGATGCGCGAGAGTGGGACAAATTTGTCATCATCAAATTATGCTTTCCTAGTTCGTGGAGTTGTGTCGGAAAGCTGAGTGGGCCCAGCTCGGCTCTGTGTGGAAGCAGTTGTGCTGAGCTGCGGGCGGGCCAGTTGCGCGCCAGTTGTGCGCCAGTTGTGCGCCAGTTGCGACTCTTAGGCGTCGGGCGCACCACTGACCAAGGTCCGAGCGAGTCTGGCGCGGGTCTGGCGTCTGGTTGGCCAGTTGAGGGCAGTGGAGGGCAGTCCAATGCAATCCAGTGCAGTTGAGGGCAGTCTGCGGCACACAGTCTGCGCTTGGAGTTGGCTGCAAAATGCGGCAAATTAAATTGCGAAAGCGTTCCCATTGGCGAATTGGGCGAGTCCAGCACGACGGGCAGCCACTTGTGATTGCGTGCCGGCCGGCGTCCAAATTGGCGGCCGGACAACAGGTGCTCGTGCGGCCGGTTCTCACGACTGGCGCGCAGCTGAGGGGCGGCCGCGCTGCAGACTGTGAGGGGCGGACTGAGTGCCGCAGACTGAGTGCCGCGGACTGTGTGCCGCAGACTGTGAGCAGTGCCGCATCGCGCCACTCGCCAACACAATGCACAATGGGCCTGCGCTGTTTCCAGGCTATTTTTAGGCCGCCGTCAGCGACTGTCTGCGGCTGCCAGCGAGGCGCGCGCTCCACTGGCCCTCAGCGCCGGCCACTGCGCCCACCTGGAGGCCCCATTTGCAGGCACGCAAGCCAGACGAGCAGAGAGCACACAGACACACACAGATTGGCCGAGCCGCAGACGCACAAGAAACACAGACAGACAGACACACTTAGACACAGACAGACAGACAGACAGTCGCACACGAGCTGGCCCCAAGCAGAAGCCAAGTCGCGCGCTCACATGGGCTGCCCAGCCGGCCAGCCAAGACGAGGGCGGCCGCCAGTTTGTGGCCGCGCCGGAAGCGGCCCAGTGGCCACGCTGCTGCTGCGGCTGCAGTTGCTGCTGCTGCTGCTGCTTGTCGGGGGGCGACTGGCGCTGAGGGCGCCCCACGCCTTCGACCTGAACTTGCCGCCGCCCGAGGAGGAGCAGGAGCAGGAGGAGGCCAGCCTGGCCAGCACTGTGTTGGGCGCCGGCGAGCCAGACACTAGCTCGCTCGAGACTGGCCCCACAAGCTCGCTTGCCAGGAGCCTCTCGAGTCCGCCGCAGAGGAGCCGCACGCACTCACTGGAGCCAGAGACGCCCGCAGGCCAGGCCAACTCGAGCAGGGCCCAGCAGCTGCCCAAGTATCTGGACTTCGAGCAGTTTGCGGCCCACTTTGCGCGCCACTACGACCGGCCCGAAGCTTACCTGCGCAAGAGCATCTTCCTCAAGAACGGGCTCGACGTGTTCAAGTGGCGCGTCGCCTACCGACTAGGCAGGGCCCCCTATTTGCGCCAGATAAACAAGCTCTCCGACCGCAGCCCCGACGAGCTCCGACTGCTCTTCCCCGCCGGCCTGCCCGCCGAGTTCAGACACTGGCAGGCTGGGGAGCAAGTGGCCGCCGACCGAGGCCGCGCCCGCCCGAAAAGCGAGGGGGCGTGGCAGGCGGGTGATGGTTTGGAAGCCGAGCTGGAAGAAGAAGCGCGCCTGAGCTATGCGGCCGAGCTGAGTCGCAGGCAGCAAGAGCTCGAGGAACTGGCTAAGCGCGGCCCCGCCACCCTGGAGACCGAGTCGCACGGGTCGGGCGAGGGGGCGGGGCAGCCCGCCCTGATGAGCGAGCGCGAGGCCGAGCGCCAAATTGGCCAGCTGTTGGGCGCCACGGCCGAGCTGCGCGAGGCCGCCCTCGAGGAGCTCGCCGGGGCCGCCATGGAGTCCGAGTCGCGCGGCGGCCCCACACAGTTGGTGGAGTTTCCCGAGGGGGGCGTGTCGGGCCCGCTGCTGCCACGCCCCCTGCCTTGGCCCGGCGCCCAATCTTCTCAGCAGTTCTTTGGCCAGTTGGTGGCCTCGGTGGGAACTGAGCGTTACGAGGCGCCCCAGCTGCTTTGGGGGGAGGAGCAAGGCTGGCAGCCGATCGACTGGAGTGGCCACGAGTGCTTCCATCGGGTGTACGACCAGGGGCCCAACTGCGGCAAGTGTTACGTGGTGGCCGCAGTCACTCTGGCCGAGTTTTACAAGTGCACCGAGCGGGGACCTGGCCGGCCCACAACGCGGCGCCAATTCAGCAAGGAGTTCGTGCTCGACTGCGGCGAACGCTTCGCGCCCACCCTCATGGGTTGCGCGGGCGGCTCGCCGCTCGACACGCTGCGGATGCTCGCCCAGTGGGGCGCCACCACCATCAAGGAGTGGCGCGAGCGCAAGCGGCGCAACCTCGGCCTCCTGTACGAGCAGTTTGGCGAGCGCGTGGCCCAGCTCGAGCCGCTGCAGTGGCGCTGCCCACTAACCAACGACGAGCTCCCGCCCCAAGCCAAGCTCGCCGGCACTGTGCCCCTGCAGCTGAACCCCAAGCCTGTGCACCCCAACCACTGGGCAGCAGCCCTGCAGGATGGGCCGCTCGTCGCTTGGGTGCAGCTCCCAAGCGAGGGTTTCGCCGACTACCGCGAGGGCGTCCACGACGGCCTAGGCTGCCACCAGTCGGGCCAGTTCCACGCCATGCTCCTGGTGGGTCTGGGCCGCGACCCAGCCACTGGGCGGCCCTTCTGGAAGTTCCGCAACAGCTTCGGGCCCGACTGGGGCCAGGCGGGCCACTTCAGCATGGCCGCCGACGTGCCGGGGGCGTGTCTGGCGGGCGGCGTGCGCGTCTTTCGCGAGCCGCTCGACTCGGCGGGCTGAGCTTGCTCAAGAGGGGGCGTGGCAGACGGATTGAGGCTCGAGATGGGCTGGAGAAGAGTTGGTTAGGTGGCCCCAGCGTGAGTCTTCGCACTGGCTGGCGAGGTGCGAAGAGGCGGCCAGGAAGTGGCGGCGCTTGGGAGGCGCGTGAGAATGTCCGCCGGCTGAGAAGTGGGGGGCGCTCGTTCCCGCAGACTAGGGCAAGCTGCTGCAGTCCTGCCGCACTGGCGAACTGCCGCGCTGCTGCACTGCTGCACTGATGCACCTTAGCTCTGCTGCACCTGAGCTCTGCTGCACCTGAGCTTTGCTGCAGCGGTGCACTGCCGCGCGAGAATGACTGAGTGCCACAGTGACAGAGTGCGAAAGTGCGCCAGTGCTGCAGCGCGAGAATGACTGAGTGCTGCGCTGGTGCAGCGCAGCGTCGAGTTTGCCGCAATGGTGCAATGAAAATAATAGCCAAGCGCAAACTTGTGCACAAAGTGACAAGAGCGCCACTTGTTGTTTGTCGCCAAAGTGTCCACATTTTCTCCCCATTTCACTGCCCATTTTTCTTCCCATTTTTCTTCCCACTCGAACCGCTTCCCATTCGCAGCATTCCATTCCACTTCCCGTTCGGCTTGCTTCCCATTTGAGCCTCTCGTGGGCCGCTCTCAGTCTCAGTGCCAGTCTTCCGCAGCAAGGCAGCAACTTGTCGTCTTCTTGTTGTTGTTGGCGCCAACCTGCGAACAAAATTGGCCTACACACACTCTCAAGCAGCAGTTCAATTTGCCCCAAAGAGCCCAAAAGAGCAGCCCGAGCGAGAATTGAACTGCGAACACCTGTTAATTGTGTTGTCGCACCGCTGCTAGTCGGCCGCTGCTAGTCGGCCGCTGCTAGTCCATCGCCACCGCTCAACCTTCGTCCACTGGCCGGCCCTTAGGAGTGTTCGCAGCGGCCACCAGTTGGTGGCAAAGTGTGCAAGTTTGCGGAGAGAGAAAGAGAGAAAGAGCTCGTTTGCTGTTGGCTGCAAATTGTCGGCCAATGGTCGCCCATCGCAGCAAAGCAAACCCAAAGAGACGCGCCCAAAATCGCGTCTCTTTGCGTCTCCTCGAGCTCAGTGTTCTGCTTGCATTTGGCCACCTGAACTGAGGAGAAATGTAAGCTCGTCCAGCTGGAGAGAGCAGAGCTTATTTGGGCTGCTCTTTGGCGGCCGCATTTGAGCTGCAGTGTGTCGTTGGGTGCAAATTGCGCCCACTTGCGAGCGCCGGCCCGCAGCTAAGGGGCGGCCCAGGCGCAGCTGAGTGCTGCTGGGCCCAGCGCGAGAGACCAGGAGCGGGCCAAGTGGTGGAGAGAGCACACAGGAAGCTGATGGAAATGATGCTCCAGAGACAGTCTGTGGCGCCAGTTCAGCTCAGCTCAGTTCAGCTCAGCTCGGCCGGCAGACAAGCAACAAGCGACAAGCGAAACGAGACGGAAGTGAGTGAAAAATTAGCCAACAACAGTTTGTCGGAGGAGCTCCAGAGGCGCTTGTGTTGCGCTTTGAGAGAGCAGCAAAGAGAAGCTGCAAGAAGCGAAGAGCAGCGAAGAGAAGCAGCAAGAAGCGAAGAGCGAGGAGAAAAGAAAAGAAAGGCAATTGTGTGGCGCAAAAAGGTCAAAAGTTTGCTGCCTGTTATTGTAATTATGTTCTCAAAGTGGCGCCAAGGCAAAACCAAGGAAAACAACAGGCGCCAAGCGGCGTGTCGGGCGAGCCAAGCGGCTAGCTTGAAACTGGGCGCTGCTGGAAAGTTGCAACTGGCGAGCTGCGAGCTGCAAACTGCCACCGGCGGCCAAGCAAACGAGTGTGGAAATTAACAGTAGATTTGGCAGCCAATTGGCCGCGAGTGCCCGCTGGCCAGAGAGAGCAGTCCAGGCCAGACAGTCTAGAATGTGGAGAGTCCACAACAGACAGTCTGAAGCAGAGAGAGTCCCCGGCGGCGCCAGCCAGACAGCGGCCGTTGGGGCCACTCGAGTGGCCACTGCTCACTGCTCGCTGCTCACTGTCTCTGGCGGCTGGTTGCGCGCGCTGGCGAACTGGAGAACTGGCCAACGGCAACAGTTGAACAGTTGAACAGTTGAGCAGTTGAAAGGCGATCGCGTCGGCCTGTTGTTTTTGCATCGGACTGGCGAGCTCTAGACTCTAAGCTTAGAGCTCTGCAAGTTGGAAAAGCTCTAAGCGGCGGCGCTCCCCCGAGTTTCGCTCCCTTTCGGGCTCGTTTCGGGCGGCTCGCGAGGGAGCTTGTTATTGTTATTGTTATTCTGTGTCAAATGATTTATTTTGGCCAATTTTTATCCGGCCAACTCGCCAGTGGAGGCCGCAGACTGTGTGCACCTGCCGGCCGGCGCTGCTTGGGCGCCGCTCGCACGCAGAAGGCGCACGCCGCACACTGTATGTGGCAGCCTGCAGGTTGCACACTTTAGACTGCACAATGTCTGCACTGCACACTTCAAACTGCACACTGTTTACTACACACTGACTGCAGACTGCACTGTGCGCGCCGCTCACAAACTGCGCAGAGTGCCCGCAAAGCGCAGGAAAGGCAGTGTCTCGGCGGCCTTGCTTGCGCGTCCACCGGCCGCGCCCAAAAACAATGCCAAACGGGCGGCCACTGTCAACTGGCAGCCAGCAGGGCCAGTGTGTGCCAAAGAGCCGACACGCAACACACACACACAATCTGCCCGGCCCAAAGGCGAACGAGCAAATGGGCCGCTCACTTTTCCTCCGCCCGCCAAGCTCCGACTCGTTTCTCCTCACCAAGCTCGCCAAGCTCGCCAACCACTCAGGCTCCTTAGCAGCCGCACACACTTGCTCCACTGGGCCGCCAGTGCCTCCAAGTGCAACTGGCCGCCCAGTCTCGCCGGCCAAGCGCCGCTGGATCGGCAAGCAAATCATTAACGTTCCAGCCAGAGCTAAGGGCCGAGAGCTAAGCGCGTGCACTCGCGCCAACTCTTAGCTCGGCCAGTTAGTTCCAGAGGAAACTGGCAAGCGAGCGAGCGAGCGAGCGAACTAGAGAGAACAAACTAGAGAGAGAAAAGCCGGCAAAAAGTCGACCAAAGCTTACCTGTTTGTGTTTGTGTCCGAGTGTGTGCGTTTTTTTCCCATTCGCATTCCCATTGGCATTCCGAAATTCGTTTTCGCCATTTCAACATTTGGCCAATTCGTGTTGTTCGTCGTTGGCCATTTGTTGCCCATTTGTGTGTGTGTGTGTGTTGCCGTTTCGTATTAGGTCCATTGGTTAGTTGTATTAGTTTTACTTTGGTTTTAGTTTTCTTTTTGCTCTTTGCCTCTTTTAGTTTTAGCTCTAGTTTTACTTTTAGCACCACTCTTTGCCCCTTTCTTCTTCCTTCTTCTCCTTCTTCAACATTCAACATTCTACATTCAACATTCTACAGCCTCCCCATTTGGGCTGGCCAATTTTGCGACCTTTGTTGCGGCCAATCGCGATCAGGCAAATTGAATTACATTCAATGGCGCCCGTTCGCTCGCTCGCTCGCGCCAGTTCGGCCGCCCGGATTAGATTAGCCACTCCAATTGGGCTTAGCTCTAGACTTTTGCTTGGACTGCACTCTCCGCAGCCTCTCGCCAAGCCGGCCCAATTGCTCATCTCGAACCCAAACTGGCCAGCCTCCGTCCGTCTGCACGCCCGCCTCGCCACACAGGCCACTTCCTCTCCGCTCGAGGCTGGACATTGGACACTGGACTCTGGACTCTAGACTTTAGACACTCTCCTGTGTGGCTAAAACGCAAGGAAGTGGCCGAACAGAAGCAACAAGTGGCCAGCAAGTCCACTCAGAACAACGCCAGACTAGGATGTACGCCGTACGATTGTAAGAGTGTACGATTGTAAGACTGCATGATTGCACTTATTGTACGATCAGTGGAAAAACTGCGAGACAGTTTGGGATGAGCTTTGTTTCAGCCAACGCCAAACAAAGCTCATCCCAAGCTTCCAGTCGCACTCTGTCGGCCCTCAGGAAGGTCTTCTGGGTCGCCAAGTGGCCGCCCAGCTCCAATTGGGCCGGCGGTTGCGAGTTGGCGCGCAACTGTTGCACCTCGAGCGAGGGGCAAAAGAGAGAGAGAGAAAAGGACTTGAAACAAGGCTCTGGGTCGTGCAAGTGGGAGAGATTTGGAGATAATGAAGAGATTTAATGGGGGAGAATTGGTGGCGAAAATGAGACTGCGGCCATTGCGCAAATTGAGCCTCGCGAGCACTAAGAACCTTCTTTGCCATTCTCCTTTGGGCCACAAAGGAGAGCGTGCACTCTATGCGCTCCCGATCGGTGGGTGCTCTATCAGAGGCCGGCGCACATAAGCCCCCAATGTTAATTAGTTTGTTTCTTTGCCGGGCTGGAAGCAAGTTGCACTGTGAAGCCGCGCTGGAAGTCGCCCTGTAGAGTTGCAGTGGAAATAGAGTTTCAGTGTGGCTACTTTGGAGTCGCACTGGAAAGCTCACTGCAGTCTGTTGGCGGCGGAAAGCGGCGAGCTCGGCGCCACGAAGGAGAGCACTTGGTGAGTGTTTGTCGGCGCGCGGCTGAGCTTCGGAAAGCGGGCTGGAAAGTGCGCTGGAGGCAGGCAGACAGACAGACTGGCGAGCTGGAGAGTGTGTGCGTTGGCCGTGCGGGTTGCAGCCCTTAGGTGGGGCGTTCTTTTGGGCATTTTGGGCGGCATTTTGGGCCGCAGAGTGTCTCTCGTGCGTCTGGCGCGTTCGCCGAGGGCACGAAAAGTTCTGGAAAGGCGGCCAATGGGCGAGCTTGGGCTTGAGCTTGGCCTGGAGAGTGGCTTTGTGGCCGGCGAGTTGCCGCTTTCAGGCCGCCAGACTAGCTCTGGAGAGGAGCGCGAGACTGGCGGCAGGCCAATGGGCGGCGAGCGGCAGACGAGGGCGACTTGAGAGTGGCCGAGGCGGACGCGAAACGTTGGACGTGGATTGGACGCTGGAGCTTTGAGCTTGGAGCTTGGAGGCAAAAGAACAATGGGCCAATTTTGGTTGCGGCCGAGCTTGCGGGCCGCAGTCTGCAGCTCGGCCGAGTGGCCAGCCAGAAGAAGGCCAGTGGGCAGTCGTGCGGCCGGCGGAGAAGCTCCAGTGGCCAGTGGCCAGTGGCCAGTGCAGCGAGTGGCCAGTGCAGCCAATGCGGCGAGTGTGGCGGCCAAGTGGCCAAGTGGCCGGCCGGCGACTGTGTGTCGGGCTGGAGGGGAGCGCGTGGCCGAGCGGCGCTTTGTAATTTGCAACTTGACGCGCACTTGCTCGCCACTCAGACGCACGCAGGCGCCTCCAAGTGCAGCTCGGCCGCCTCCCCGCCCGACCAATGGGCAGACATTCCTCCCATTGGGGGCGAGCAAGGCGCCACGCCGCACTCCGGCCGGGCTAATGAACAGCGCCGGTGCGCCGCCTGAGGTGGCCCGGCGGCCTCCGAGGGGCCCCAAAGCGAGCGGCCAAGAGGGGGAGAGTGTCCGCCGGCTCGTGTTTCGCCGGTGGCTCTGGTTGCGCGTGGCCAGAGGGCGTCCTCGTTGAGCTGTGGGGCCGAGCGCGCGGAGGCGGCGGGCAGGCTGCGGCGCGCGCGGGGGTGCGTCGCCGCGGTCCGCCGCGCGGGCACGCTCAGCGCGCGCGAACCCGCCCGAGCGCCGAACTGCGGGCCGCTGCGCGAGCGCCACGCGCGGGCCGGCCAACCCGAAGCTGTGGCCCCCTTTGCTCGCGCTCGGCCGGCCCGCGGGCTCAAAAGTCGTGACATAAAACAAGAAATTAATGATTGGCCGAGGCGGCCGAGCGAGCATGAGCGCCGCCAGTGGCCGCCGCTCGCAGTCCGGCGTCCGGCGGCCACCTACGCCCGAGCGGCGTCCGCCGCTGGACACAGAGAGCCCGGCGCCAGTGTGACGGAAAGAGCCGCGCTCGGACTCTTTGCGCGCCGGGGAAACAATGTGTGCAGGCGGCCACACTCGCCGGCCGCTCGGCGCCACCGCTGCGCGCCCGGATTGGCCGACGCAATTGCCACTCGCACTTCCACTTCCACTTGAGCCTCCATTTCGATTGCGATTCCAATTCCTATTCCTTTGCCTTTGCCTTTGCCTTTTCCTTTTGCTTTTCCTATTCCGATTTCCATTCCCATTCCGTTCGGAGTGGCAGTTTAGCCGCAGCTCGCCGCCAACTCTCAGCCGGCCGCCCATTCTGGCCAACTGGCAGCCCTAAGGCCAGTTCCATTGAGGCGGCGGCGGCATTCAGATTCCCACTGGCTTTCCGATTCACTAGCCAACCAGCGCCAATGGAGCACACGGGCGGCCGGGCTTCCACTTCGGTGCGCGCGTCATGAGCCACTCGCAGCCAGCCGGCCACGTCGAGGGTCAAGCGTGAGCGGTGGGCCGGCCTTGGGGCGGCGGCGGGCAGAGTGGCGGACGGGCGGCCGGCGCTGCGGGCGCCCACTGGCACGGGGGCGGCGGAGAAAGTTGACGCGCGGGCCTGCGAGCAGAGCAGAGAGGGCTCCTGGCCAGCAAGGCGAGGCGAGCCGGCCTCGCCGGACTGGCGCTGGGCCATGCACTGGCCGCGGACTAGCTGCGGACTGACTGCGAGCGTTTGAGTTGCGTGCCGGCTTCCGCGCGGGGGCGCTGCGAGCGTGCCGCGTGGCCGCGCGCACTGCGCAGGCGAAGGGGCGGCGCACGTGGAGCAGGTGCGCGGCTCGTCTGCGGGAGTGCGGCGGCGATCCTGCAGACACGCCTTGTGCGCAATCTGCAGGACGCGGGCGCCACTTTCCTCCACCTTTCCAGCCGGCGTCTTGGGCGGACTCGGCACGGAGGAGAAGGCGCCACTGCCACCGGCCGACTGCGGAGAATTGCACACGCCGAGCTGGCCGCCGTGTGGGGGCGAGCGCCGGCGGGACACTGTGGCCCTGGCGACGAGCGGCGGCCGAGCTCAGGTGGCGCCACTTCTAGACCTTAGCAACTTCCAGCTCCCGTTCGCACTTCTGTTCGAGCTCTAGTTGGAGCTCTAAGCAGCTTGGACTGCAGCCGGCGGGCGACAAGCCGCGAGCGACGGGCGGCCGGCGGAGGCGAGAAAGAGGCAAGAAAGAGGCTCATTTTCACCTTTTTTCTCGCCTCCTCCACTCTCACAAGGCGCATTAGCGGCACTTCTCGGGCCTTGTGGTGTGGCTCCAGAGCTGAGCTGAGCTGAGCCGAGCTGAGCTTTGGCTCCTGAGCTGCACTTGGGCGGGCCAGTTGTGCAATGTGGAAAGTGCGCGCGAAGTTTGGGCGCCCTTTGCACAAAGGGCGAGCGAGCCAGCGAGCAGCTAGAAACTGCAACTGAGACCAGTGAGACTGCTGCCAATGGAACTGGAACTGGAAGCGCGACTGAGACGAGTCATCATCATCACCATTAGCAGTTAATGATCTCAGTGCACAGCTCATTTAGCATCCTGAGCCCCGTTTGTGCCGGCCGCTCGCTGGTCTCTGGTCGCTTGCTGCTGGCTGCTAGCTGCTTGCTGCTGGCTGCTGGTCGCTGGTGGCCACCAATGGTCGATGTCCATTGCTCGGTGCGTGTGTCTGTCGGCGGCCGCTCTCTGTGAGCGCCAGTCGCCCCTGCGTGTCGCCCGGCACACGAAGCACACGAAGCCGCCAAACAACAACAACAACAACAACATCAACTCCAACTACAACCAGCGCTCTGCAACAACAGACAAAGTCGTCCAATTTTATTGTTATTATTTGGGCCGCCCGAGAGTGTCCTGTTTGTCGTTGGTCGCCCGTTGGAGGACTCAGGCCGGTCCACTGCTCTGCATTGGCCGGCCCTTAGCTCAGCCAACTCGCACAACTCAGGCAACAAGAGCCGCCCCAGTGCCAAGCTTGCAGCTCGGCCAGTCTCTGCCTCTGTCTCTGCATCTGTCTGACTGTCTCTCCGCCTCCAATGCGGCCAATGTGCAGTTGTGAAAAGTGTGCTCGTTGCCATTTCCATTGCAAACTGTTTAATTAGAACATAACAACAACAACAACAAATTTGCATGCCCGGCCCATCCACTGTCATTGTGGCCACGTTGGGCGCTCTCAGGCGGCCGCCCTTCTGTTTAGTTAGCCGGTCGGCCAGAGAAAGAGAGAGAGAGAGAGAGAGAGAGGCGCAAACGAGCCAAAGCAGAGGGCGCCCAATTGGCCCTTTGGCCTTGTGCAGATGCTTCTCGCTTGGGCGCGCCTTTTCGCCGCCCTCTTTGTCTATTTCCATCTCTGCTTTTCCACAGTCGCCCAGTCGTCGTCCCGGCGGCCAGCCGAACAATAACACGGCACACTGGCCGGAGCCATTTAATTCCAATTGCGCTCTCCTGTTGGAGCTGGGCCGCCCCTTAGGCAGCGCGTCGGGCGTGCGGCCCGCAGTGTGCGCGGAGGCGTGCGGGCCTCGCGCAGCGCCGCACGTTCGCCGCGCGCCCGACCCCGCGCGAGCCAAAGGGGGGCGTGTCGGCCCGCGGGCGCCGCCAAAACAAACATCCGACGAGCACGCGCCGCCACGCCCAAGTGGGGCCGGCGCTCAACTTTGGGCCGCCCTCAAGTCGAGCCGCCGCACTTGCCGCTGACAGTCTGCGGCCGGTCAGTCGGCGCTCCAGCCTCGCCCCACGCCCAGAGGCAGCCCAGTGCACTGCTCAGATGAGCTGCCACACACCACTGGCAGCCGGATCTTCATTGCGGCTTCGATTGGGAATGCGATTTTGATTATGATCCCAATTTCAATTCCGATTTCCATTCCAAACGCGATCCAGCTCAGATTATGATTCCGATCTTGATTCGGAGCGCGCGCCTCCTTTGCCACCGCCTCTCAAGCAGAGCAGCTCGCCAACCTCTGGCCCAAATTCTCATTCGGATTCTGATTCCCATTCGGAATCATCCAAATCGCAGTTTTGCACTGCCAGCCGAGAGACAGACTCAGACTGGCCAGGAGGATAAGCAGCGCGAGAGGCGAGCTCAGGCTGGACGCTTTGAAGTCGAGAGTTGACTGTGGACGCTTGGGGCTTGGCGGCGGGCGAAAAGTTGGACGAGGTGCATAAAGTTCACGCTTGTCATGCAAGTTCGGCTTGCCGATTTGGTGAGACTGTTGATATGGAAGTGCGAAGGGAAAAGAGAGAGAGAGAGAGGCGAGTGGCAAAAGATGATGGCCGGCGGCGAACAGGTTGGCGCTGGGCGTGTGAGTTGGCCTTCTGGGCGATCTTATGCAAGGGATCTTGTGCCCAGTGGTTGCTGGTTGTTGGTGGCTGGTGGCTGGAGACTGCGAGCTGCAAACTGCGAACTGCAGTGGCCGCAAGGCCTCGGTGTTCCAGTGGCTTGCAGTGGTTGGGACTTGCAGCGCTCTGGTGTTCCAGTGCTGCATCGACGCCTTGCTGCAGTGTTGCAATGGGGCTGAGCTGCGGCAGAGCTGCGGCCCATTGCAAAGCTGCGGCGCTCAAGCACTGCACTACTGCAGTACTGCAATAGTCCAATGCTGCAGCAGTGCAGCACTCTGCTACTGCAGCGCCTCAATGCAGCGCTGCAGTGTGGAAATTGTGCGCGCAACAATAAACATTGGCGCTCGCAGTTGGCCAGAGGCTGACAGTGGGCCCGCAAGTGCATGTTGTTGGTCTGCCGGTGTGTGTCTTGGGCCGCCTTCGCTCCATAATTTTGTCTGGCAACTAATAATTTAGCTGTAAATACAAAGGCACCACAACAACATTCCCTTCCGCCCAACTTGGACCAATCTCGCCCAACAGGCCGCCTGCTTTCTGCTCCTCGGCCGCCGCCGCCAGTCCGCCGTTGCCGCGGACAACAGTCTGCGGGACGCGCCAGAGCAAACAGGTGAGCTTGATAATCTTTGACGCCGGCCTGTCAGTTGCTCTTTGCGTCTGGCCAGGACGAAGGACGAGCGGCGAGCCACGCAGGACGAGGGTTGGCCCTGCGCGCTGGCCGCTGGCAGAACGCCGCTGGCCACTGGCCACTGGCCGCTCGTCGGCCGCCACTCTGCCCTGCTGGCCGCGTCTTGCCGATGGGCCGCTCGCAGCTAAGGGCCGAGAGCCGAGAGCTGAGGGCGAGCTCGGCGCTTGGAGCTCGGCCCGAGCGGCGCCATTCAGCTGCCAGACGCACTCGGCGCCAGACGAACACCCTTCCAGCGCACTGGGTAGCTCTCAGGCGTCTGCCCCACTCGCTCAGCTGCGGGCGGCCCAGCCAGTGGGCTGCCTCTCCGTCTGGCTGGACAGTCTGGCTGGCGGCCAGTCTTTGGAGGAGCAATTGGGCGCAACATGAGGACAACAATTACAATTACGCAACTGGCGGCCGGGCGCCTGTTTGCGCGCAACACAATGGCGCCTTTCCATCACTGGTGGGCGCCCAGTTGCTGCATGCGGGCCGCTCCAATCAGCGCCGTCTGTCTGCGGCCGCCAGTCTGCAGTCCTGCTCTGCCAGCCAGCCAGCAGTGGTCGCCGGTGGCTGCCCGAAGAGGCGCGTCAAAGAGCGCGCAACGGAAGAGTGGCGGCCGCGCGCAAGTCCCAGTCGAACGGCAGACAACAAAGGGGCCCAAAGAGAGAGGCACGCGCAACTGGCCCACTGGCGCCCATTTGGCCCATTTGGCTGCTCGTGCAAGCTCCACTCGCGCGCCTCCAACGGGGCTCCAGTGCGGCTCATCCTCTCCTCTGGCGCGCCTCTTCCTCTTCCTCCTCCTCTGCTGCTGCTGCCCATTGTGTGCTCGCCGGCCGGAACGCGCGCCAACAAATGGACGGCCGCGACCACTTTAAACTGGCCCGCTCGGCGCCAAATAATCTGGCCACGCGCGCACACCATTTGGCCGACTGCACGACGACGCTTATTTCCTCCTCTCTGCCAGCAGGCCAAATATTGATCGGCCAACAGTTGCCAGCCGGCTCCTCCTCCTCTTCCCTTCCTGCTTCTTTGGTGCCCTCTGCCTCTTCCTCCTGCCTCTGCTTCTGCTGCCTCTCGCCTGCCCCCGTCTCTTCCCTCTGCCTCCTCCTCTGTCTCTGTCTCTGTCTCTGTTTCTGGCCCCGAAAGCCGCCCCACAACTGCCCGTCCGCGCCCAATGGCTTCCGCCACCCGCCGGAAGTGGCCCCGAGCAGGAGGGGCGGCCCAGAAGCGGGCGGTTGGCGCGCGCACTCGTGCGAGTAACATTTTTTCAACGCACACGAACACGCACAGGCACACGCGCGCGCCCCAAGTGGCCAAGCAACAACGGCCAACAGTCGCCCAACTGGGCCACTCTCTGCTGCTGCTGCCAGACCTTAGCTCAGCCCCTAGCTCAGCCCTTAGCTCAGGTCAGGCCGAATTGCGCGCCTCGTCCAATTCCCACTGGACGAGCTGGAGGAAGAAGAAGGTGGGCCAGCTTGTCGCCCAGCCAGCGTCTTGGCCGGCCGACAAAACTGCAGAGGCAAAGGCAACTGCAAATGGGCCCCTCAATTGGCCCGCAGCCGCGCAAGCCAATGGCGCTCTTCACGGCTCATTGCCGACTTGCAATGGCAAGCCCGCAAATGCCAAAATTACGACTCGCTTTGAGCTGGCGAGCTTGTGTGCGGCGAGCTTGTGTGCGGCGAGCTTGTCTTGTGCGAGCTTGTGCTCTATGAGCTTGTGTGTTCGCCGAGCTCCAGCCACTGGCCAACGCTTAGGTCTGCTGTTCGCTCTCAGTTGGCGGAAATGCCGGCCCCAGTTTCAAGTTTTCCAACGGCCAGTCTCGCAATTCCAGATTCCGGCCTTCAGACTGTTCGAACTTGGGCCTTTGGACCTCAGACTGTGGACTGTGGACTGTAGATTGTAGACTGTGCAGTGCAGACTGCGGACTCCAATGCGGTGAGGGGCCCCAGAGAGCAGGACGAGCAGCCAGCTCGAGCGACCAGCCCAAGCGGCCAGTCCAGAGAAACTAAGCGGCGGCCTTTCTCTGGCTGCTCTCTCGCGGCGCAGTAATCAAAATAAATGACTCTGATTTTGGATGATCGCCGCTCGTTAAGTTGGCCGCCAAACTGGCCGGCCAGCCCTAAGGTCCGGCGGCCAAATCGATCGGGCCAAACTGGCCTCAATTGGTCGCTATAAAACTCCAATCTGGCCGGCCGCCTCCAGTTGGCCGCGTCGAGAGAGCGCGCCAACCAAAAGCAGCAAGAACAACAACAACAAGCTCGCCCAAGTGGCCACCAGCGAACAAACAGACAGACGGACAAACAAACAAACAAACAAACTGGCTCATCAAGCGCCAACGGGGAATAGAGCTGGGCCAGTGGGCGGGTCTTGGCTGGCCTCTCACTGGCGGCTCGCTCAATGCTAGCCTCTGTCTCGCTGGCCGCTCACTAGCTGCTCCTCTGCCTCTGCCTCTGCCTCTGCCAGCCAATCAAGTCCATCGATAATCAATAACAACAATGGGCCCCCTCTGGCTGGCGAGCTTTGGCCCTTTTGGCGCCCTCGCCGCTTGACCAATTGGCCTCCGATTGGGCGTCAACAAGCGAGCGTGGCCAGTCCCCAATTGCGCTGCAGACTAGGCCCCTTTTTGGCCCCCCTTTTCTCGCTCAATTCACAAGAAAACACACGAAACTCTGCTCGCCCAAACAGACAGGGCCAATCCAATGCGAGGCTTGCCAATCCAATGCGAGGCTTGCCAATCCAATCCAATACTTACCTTTGCTGCTGCTGCTCTGTACTGCTCCAGAAGGGCCGCCTCTTGAAACTGGCGGCCCAGCTCCATGGGCGCCACACCCACTCCCTCGACGGCCAACTGCTGGCCCACCGAGATCGACCTCTTCCCAGCCAGCTGGCCACCACTCTCTCCGTTGGCCATTTGGCAAGCGGCGGAAGAGGGTCCAAGCAGGAAGTGGGCCCCTGAGAGTTGGTGTTGCTGGTGGTGGTGGTGGTGTTCTAGTTGGTGGTGTTTGGCGAGCAGTTGTCTGAGCTGGTCCCTCTGCCTAGCTCCTCGTGCTGCTTCTTCTTCCTCATCCTCGTCTTCCAGCAACTCTTGCTCTTCCTCTTCCTCGTCGTCGGAGGCAAAGGCGTCGCTGAAACCGTCGTGGAACTCTTCTTCCTCTTCCGCCTCCGCTTCCACTTCCGCTCGGCCCTCAACTCCTCTGGCCAGCTCGAAGGAACTCTCGAGTCGCTTGGCACGCTCAAACTGGCAACTGGTGGCCCCCAATTGGGTCAGGCCCACCATTAGGTTAGACGACATTTGCTCCTCCTTACCTTGAACTCTTCTCCCTCAAGCAACTTTCTCTCCCTGAAATTTCTCTCTCGAATTTCTCTCTCTCTTCAAATTGGCCCCAAGTATCACTGTTTGGGCTCTGCTCTCCGATCGCTAATTGCCTCCACTTGCTCCTTGTGAACACTGGCGCCCCCTGACTAGCACTCCATTCAGATTGCTCCACTCGCACTTCGAATGGCGCCCCTCTCTTGGCCGCCACTCGGCCCGTGTGGCTCTGTGTGGCAACTGGGCTGCACAGTTTCCCGAGAATCTCGCCTCCAGTTGGGCCAGAAGTTGGCCACTTTGCAGTCGCCGGCCGGGAAAATTCTCTTCCTTTGGAGAGAGACTTTGAAATTTGAAGGTTTCCACCTTTTCCTGAGGAGTAGCTTGAGGCTTCTCGTCGGAGCTTCTCGTTCTTGTTTCGTCTTCAACTCTTGCTCTTTGCGCTTTCCTCTTTCACTTTCTCCTCGCTTTTCGGCTTCTCCTCCACTTGGGCCTGTCTCTGGCCTTCTTTGGGTGCCAGTCGAGCGCCAAACTGGCCCGCAAATTGCACAATCCAGTCGCAGTACACACTCACAATTTGCACAATTTGCGCCACTTGCTCGCCACTGTCACACTCTAAGCACACTCAGTGTTGGATATTATTGATATTAGTATTACTTCTATTGTTATTCCTTGCAATCTCACGGCAGGACTGTTCCCCTTCCGGCTGGCCGAGACAAAGCGAGACGCTGGCTGGCTGCTTGCTTTCTGCCGATTCTTTGCTCGCCGCTTGTTGGTTGCCGGCGCTTTTTGTCGGCCAGTCGGCGAGTGTTTGGGGCAAAGTTGGACTAAACGCTGGTAAGTTGGAAGTCAACTTGAAGCTCTCTGGTCTGCAGGCAAATGGCAAATGAAGCCCGCGGACAGTCTGCAGCTCGGTTTTATACTACCACTTGGGCACTGCACTATCACTATGGAAAAGTGGCTGCGCGCGCGAACACTTTGTCCTTGTCCACGCGCATCTCGCTGCTCGCGCGCACCTCCCTCGTGGCGCCCACTCGGCCGCCCACTGTTGCGCCCTCTGTCGCACAACAATCCAACCTCCTTTCTCTTATCTCCAATCCTCTGCCCTCCCCCCCCCAGCCTCGATAGCCAACTCTCCGACGCCAACCACCAGCCACACAAACTCTCCCAAGCGCCGCCCACTTCACACAACTAGCCCCCCAAGCCGGCCAATTATAATCTAATCATTTATCAATATCATACAGCATCTCCACACGCCTGCCCCATTCTCTATTCTCACCATTCTCAAGCACTGCTGGCGACAACAATGCAACAGTGTCGCCAACTAGAAGCCCTCGTCCAAGCGCCAGCCCAAAATCCAACTCGTCGCCCCATTGTTTGCCCTCCTCAAAGTGTCTATCATCTCTCTCTCTCTCTCTCTCTCTCTCTCTCTGTCCGCATTTGTCTGCCCATGCATCTGTCTCTCTCCCACTGGGAGTCTCTTTTCACTTCCTCAGATGCATCACTAGAAGACACACATTTACAGAAGACAGATCGGCAAAGATGGTTGGCGTGCAAGACGGACGTGCAAATTGATTAGCGCCAATCTGCAACTGTGGCCACACTCTGGCCGCCCAAACACACATACACTCAATGCGCAACTGGAAACAAAGCCACCATACACACACACACTCTCTGTCTCTCTTTTTGCACCCCTACAAAGGCCTGTTCGCACTTCAATCCAATAAAATAATAGATTATCTCGCTAGTCATCGAACTTGATCGATTCTAGTCCGATCTCTGCAGCTCCGCTCGGCCCACTGCAAATGGCACAAAAGCCAAGGGACGAGGGTCAACTGGCGACTGGCACGTCTCGGGGCAGCCGACGAGCTAGAAAACTGTGGAGACAGACTCCAAAAAGAGAGCGAAGGCCAACCAGTTTGGAAATTCAGAGTGTCCAATCTCAGGCAAATTGTGAACCAATTTGAACTGGTGGCGTGGATGGACTGTACTTCTCTTGGGCACCCCTCATAGCGCCCTCTGTGGTCGCAATGATCAATCCATGACGTCTCTTAGAGCTTACTTGTGAGTAGGTCTCATGAAGAGAGCCTTTCTACACCCAGTGTCACTTTTCTGTTCCATGAGTTCCGATCGGCTTCTACTCGCCTGACTGCTGGTCCAGATTCTACTTGGAAATTTGCAAAGTTTCGCCACATGGAAAGGGCCGAGTTAGCAACAAGTCTTCAGAGGATCTCTCTGTGCTAGACTATCGTGGCCCCAAAGATTGCCCAAATGCATCTGGACTCGATCACGCTAACAGCCATGCGCTGCTTGGCTAGATTTCCATGAGCTTGTCACGTTCATCTTCCCAATGAGGTCCCTATCGCGCCGTAGATCTATGCCAGACACTTCCTGACGCTCTTACGAGAGCTTCACTATCGAGGCAGCGAATCTATTGGCAGTCTCTAATCACTTTCAGGGAGCTAAGGGCACGATTCGTCGTGGGGTGCCCATCGGCGAGTACGAATCGCAAAATGGTGGACGTCCACGAGCGGATGTCACTGACTGTAAGTTCCATGCCACCTTTCCTCTCCCGACTTCACACCTGCGATTCATGATCACACTCCCATCACTGTCGCGATTTAGATAAAATTCTGGCTCGCCCCCGACCTCATCTTGATATTGCTCAATCTGCCACTCGTGCCCTCAACTCCAAGCACGGGCGACTAACGCCTCGCCATAGCCATTCGAGATCTTTTTATCCGATTGGTTAACCTCTTTTTTCGCCGAATCCTCCATCTCTCGCCGGGCCTTTCCTCCCTCCATCTTCAGAGGCCGCCCCCCCCCCCCTCCAACATTTAA